>ENA-OQCL01000281-OQCL01000281.1-human-gut-metagenome-genome-assembly--contig:-NODE-281-length-26569-cov-25.915589_pt1 | contig 26569 bp, 21 predicted proteins | sample MGYA00242502_ERZ504586 | MGnify/ENA primary metagenome ERZ504586 (study PRJEB26092, sample SAMD00036316) | human gut metagenome | host: Homo sapiens | study: EMG produced TPA metagenomics assembly of... | reverse complement strand
CTACGTGGCCAGGGAGGCGTACCGGGCGCTGATGCACCCGCACGAGATCAGGAGGCCCGAGGACGCCTCGGAGCTCGTGGCGGCCAGGCGCGCGGCGAAGGTCAGCCAGGTGAGGGCGGCGTCCATATTGGGAACCAGCGAGAAGTACATCTCGATGCTGGAGAGGGGACAAAGGGAGCTCAAGCCCATAAGGAGGGCCTACGAGGCATGGGTCGAGGCCGGACTTCCGCTCGATTGGGACAGGCAGGCCTTCGAGGCCGAGCGCAAAAAGGATTCTAAAAAACACCTTGCCAAATAGGAGCGTCAGGACGCAAGAAGCCCTCGCCGCACGAAGTGCGCAGCGAGGGCTTCTTGCATGTCCGAGGACGTTTTGGGAGGTAACCCAAACAGCCCCGGCGATCCTGCGGGAGTTAAACCCCTTTAGAACTTATCGTGGAAGGTACGCGAAATGACCTCGTCCTGCTGCTCCTTGGTGAGAGTGTGGAAGTTCACGGCGTAGCCGGAAACGCGGATGGTCAGCTGCGGGTACTTCTCGGGGTGAGCCTGAGCGTCGAGCAGCGTCTCACGGTTGAAGACGTTGATGTTCAGGTGGTGGCCACCCTTCTCGGCGTAAGCGTCAAGCATGTGGACCAGGTTATCGGCCTGAGTCTCGGAAACTTCAGAAACCTTCATAATGTGTCTCCTTCGATTGATAGGCGCCGGCCGAAACCGGCGCACTAATCAGTAATCGTTATTGTTAGTATAGCACTAACAATAGTTACTCGCCCAGCTGATCAAGGTCGATATCGCCAAAGAACACCTGATCCTCTTTGCCGAGCGCACTCGGGATGATGGAGAAGGTGTTGGAGATGCCGTCCTGAGCATCGCGGAACGGGAGCTTGGAAACCGAAGACAGCGAAGCGATGGCGCCGTGGCTATCGCGCTTGTGCATGGGGTTAGCACCCGGGGCGAACGGCTGGCCAGCCTTGCGGCCGTCGGGCGTGGAGCCGGTCTTCTTACCGTACACGACGTTGGAGGTAATGGTCAGAACCGAGGTCGTGGGCACGGAGTTGCGGTAGGTATCGTTCATGCGGATGTACTCCATGAACTGGTGCACAACGTCGTGAGCGATCTGGTCGACGCGGTCGTCGTCGTTACCGTACTTGGGGAACTCGCCCTCGGTCTCAAAGTCGACGATGATGCCGTTCTCATCACGGACGGGGTGGACCTTGGCGTACTTGATGGCGGACAGGGAGTCAGCCACGACGGAAAGGCCAGCGATGCCCGTAGCGAACCAGCGGTGCACGTGCTTGTCGTGCAGAGCCATCTGGATGCGCTCGTAGCAATACTTGTCGTGCATGTAGTGAATGATGTTCAGCGAGTTGACGTACACGCCAGCAAGCCACTTCATCATGTCGTTGTACTTGGCCACAACGTCGTCGTAATCGAGCGTATCGCCCTCGACGGCGCGATACTTGGGGCCGACCTGCTTCTTGGAGACCTCGTCAATACCGCCGTTGAGCGCGTAGAGCAGGCACTTGGCCAGGTTGGCGCGAGCGCCGAAGAACTGCATCTCCTTGCCAATGCGCATGGAGGACACGCAGCAGGCGATGCCGTAGTCGTCGCCGTGGTAAACGCGCATGAGGTCGTCGTTCTCGTACTGGATCGAGGAGCTGGCGACAGAAGTCTTGGCGCAGAACTTCTTGAAGTTCTCGGGCAGACGGGTCGACCACAGAACGGTCATGTTGGGCTCGGGGCTGGTGCCCATGTTCTCGAGCGTGTGCAGGTAGCGGTAGCTCATCTTGGTAACGAGCGTACGGCCGTCAACACCCATGCCGCCGATGGACTCGGTGACCCACTGCGGATCGCCGGTAAACAGGGCCTGGTACTCGGGGGTACGGGCAAACTTGACCATGCGGAGCTTCATGATGAAGTGATCCACGAACTCCTGAATCTGCTCCTCGGTGAAGGTACCGTTGGCAAGGTCGCGCTCAGCGTAGATGTCGATGAACGTGGAGGTACGGCCGATGGACATAGCGGCGCCGTTCTGCTCCTTAACGGCAGCGAGGTAGGCGAAGTACATCCACTGGATGGCCTCCTGCGTGTTGGTAGCAGGGTTGGAAATATCGAAACCATAGGTCTCGGCCATCATCTTGAGCTCGCCGAGGGCGCGGATCTGCTCCTGCAGCTCCTCACGGTCGCGGATGTTGTCGGCGGTCATGACCGTCGGGGTGGAAGCCTTCTGGGCCTCCTTGTCCTTAATCAGGTAGTCGACACCGTACAGGGCGACACGACGGTAGTCGCCGATGATGCGGCCGCGGCCATAGCCATCGGGCAGACCGGTGATGATGTGAGCCGAGCGGCAAGCACGCATCTCGGGGGTGTAAACATCGAAGACGCCGGCGTTGTGGGTCTTGCGCTCGAAGGTGTAGCGCTCGACAACGTTCTCGTCGACCTTGTAGCCGTGCTGGCTGGCGGCCTGGCAAGCGATGCGGATACCGCCGTTGACGTGCAGAGCGCGCTTGAGCGGCTTGTCGGTCTGGAGGCCGACGATGGTCTCCTTCTCGCGGTGGGCGTTATCGATGTAGCCAGCGGGGTGGCTCACGATACCCGTGACGGTCTTGGTGTCCATATCGAGGACACCACCCTGCTCGCGCTCCTTAAGCAGCAGGTCGAGAACCTCGCCCCACAGCTCCTTGGTACGCTCGGTCGGACCTACGAGGAACGACTCGTCGCCCTCGTAAGGGGTGTAGTTCTTCTGGATGAAGTCTCGGACGTCAACCTCTCCCGTCCAAATGCCTTCCTTGAAGCCTTCCCATGCCTCCTGCATTGTGTAACCACGCTCCTAGTTACGTGTAATGCGGCGCTCTCTCACACCGCTGCTTATTGAATTCTTGAATTTTCGGCTTGCACTACCGGCTTCTTCCGTTCTTCACCACATGTTGGTGCAGGGAAAACGTTTGTCCACCTTGGAACTGCAACCCAAAACCCAAGATTTCACCCGTTTGAGAAGGATAACATAGCGACCCTCTCCATCTGGGCTGTATATGTTTCTTTTTTATATCATAAAGGCGTTTTTTCACAAACCCGCAGGAAATGCGAGCGCGAACAACTACCGTTCACCGATTTGTTTGGTATTTTTCCTTGCCTTTGTACGACGTTCACTCTAGCTGTTATGCCAGCTTTAGCAGGGTAAAGTGTTCCAGAGACCCTACAGAAAACTGCAGGGGCGGGCCACCGGGGATCCCCCCGTGGCCGCCCCTGTGGCGTGACTAGCTTTTTAGCTTTGATTGCCGCTTGGCATTAGGCGGCTGAGGCGGCCTTGTCGGTCGTTGCCTTGCTGTTGCTCTGCTGGCCCTCAAAATGCTTGTAGCACCAGCTGGTGACCAGCGGGGTCAAAATAGCAGTCACGATTGCACAGGCAGCAACCTGTGCCGTAGCCGTCGCGAGCACCGCACCGCCGTACAAGGCCTCGTTGACGCTTGCCATGGCAGCAGGCGTGGCCACATTGGCTCCGGCGCAGCTCGAAATGGCCGCACCTGCGACACCCGTACCGCCTGTGAGCTTATCGACCGCGATAACGGGAATTGCAAAGACCACCGAGCAGATCACGCCGAGCAGAATACCGGGAAGACCACCATTAATGAGCTGGCCAAAGGTCATGGTCGAGCCCATGGCAAGAAGACGAGCACGATGATGGCGGAAAGTGCCGGTGCCATCATCTTCTTAAAGCTGGGGAAGAGGTTACCCAGAATAATGCCGACGACGATCGGCAGGATGGCGCCCACGAGCGACCAGCCGATCGGAGCCTGACCGGCAGCGCCGAGCACGATCATCGTGACCGGAGGGCCGACAACCAGCGTGGTGATGGCGACGGCGCCACGCTCGGCCTCATTGCCCATGGTGCCCATCAGACCAGCGTACATAGCGTTGTTGGCGCCGGTGCAAGCGGCCAGCATCACCATGGCAGAGATGCCAAACAGGTTGTCGTTGAATACATAAAGGATGAGCAGCGACACGGCAACGACCACGATCTGCTTGACGGCGATGATGATGGCGCCGCGGGCAGCGGCGGCAGGAGCGCTCTTAAACGGAAATCGTCGTACCGACGATGAGCAAAAAAGCGCCAACAAGCGGGCCTGCGCCCTGCTGGGTCATGCCGAGCGTAAAGCTGCCGAACGTTTTGAACAGGTCGGGGAACAGCGTGTTGAGCAGGCAGCCCAACAAAAGCGGCACCAAAATATTGGCACCCGGGATGGAGGACATCTTAAAGAACGGCTCCTTTGCCGCCGGCGCCTCCACCGCAGTCGATTCACTCATATATATCTCCTTTGGATGCATGCGAATCGTAGCCGCACGCGCCTTTGTCAGAAAGAAGGCGACGGTCCCGAGTCGCAGGAGCCGTCGCCGAATTACGTCGCGGGGTATTACCCGTCCAGAACGATGCCACCGTCGCAGTCACCGATCTCGCCGTTCACGAAGCTAGCGAGGTCGGAAGCGAAGAAGAGCACCATCTGCGCAGGCTCGCTGGCCTGGGCGGCGCGGCCCAGAGGAATACCGTTGATGATGCGCTGAGAGTTCTCGTCAGAGAGAATCGAGGTCATATCGGTAAGGGTGAGCGACGGGCACACGGCGTTGCAGCGGACGCCAAACTTGCCGCCTTCCTTGGCGACTGCCTTGGTTAGACCGTTAACACCGGCTTTGGAGCTGGCGTAGGCAGCGGTGCCGAGCAGGCCGCCGCCGATCTTGCCAGCAACAGAGCTCACGTTGACGATAGTGCCGGCATGGGCCGCCTTAAAGTGCGGGTACACGGCGTTCATCATGGTAAAGGTGCCGTTGAGGTTGATGTCGATGGTGCGACGCCACTCGGTGTCATCGATCTCGTCGAACTTCTTGGTGCTGATGACGCCAGCGCAGTTGATCAGGATGTTGGTTTGCGGCAGGTCCGTAAAAATCTGCTCGACGGTCTCACGCGCCTTGGGCGCATCGGCAACATCGAGCTGATAGAACTTGTTGCCCTCGCCAAGCTCGGCCACAGCGGCCTCGCCCTTAGCAGCGTTCCTTGCGATGAGCGCGACGTGTCCGCCGCCCGCGACGATGCCCTTGGCGATCTCGAGGCCAATGCCCTGAGTGCCACCCGTGACAATCGCGGTCTTGCCCGTGAAGTCAAATGCCATGACTCCATCCCCCTTTATATAAGGTGTCTCCTTGCGGGAAGTTGGAGCATCGCACGTGGCGATAAATGAGTCCCAGTCGTCATGGTGGTGACAACCCCTCGCCTAACCGCGGGCATAATAGTTCTTTGAAACGCTTCAGCAATTGAATTTTTTAACTCTTTATGCGCTCTTTATATTGCCCACTGCATGAGGCCCGAATATGCTGGTATCATCTTTCACCGAAAATAGTTTCTAGTGTTAGGGGTTTTCGGTGGAAGATACCGATTTCTATGAGCTTGGGCGTCAGCTCTTAACTGAGTTTGGCAGCATGCATCATCGCATTTCACGCTCTGCGGACAAAGCTCTCGGCGGCGAGATGGCCGTCATGCGCGCCCTCATGCTCGCTGGCGGTTCGCTCACGCCGAGCGAACTCGCAAATCGCGCCTGGATCTCGAGTGCCCGCATCGCCAATATCTTACGCACTCTCGAAGCCAAGGGCTGGGTCGAGCGCGAGCACTCAAAGACCGACCGTCGTCGCGTACACGTCACGGTGACCGACAAGGGATTCCAGGATCTCGAAATCAAACGACGGGAATTCGAGGAGCGCACCGCGGCCTTCCTCGAGCAGCTCGGCGAAACAGATACCCAAGAGATGGTGCGCCTTCTAAGACGTGCCAACGAAATTATCGACCGCAATCAAGAAAGGAGAGATGCCGAGTGAGGATTCTCAAGCTCTTTAAAAAGCACGTCCTGGCACTGTTCACAGCTATCGTACTTATCGTAATCAGCTGCAACGCCGATCTGGCGCTGCCTACCTATATGAGCGACATCGTCGACGTGGGCGTGCAGCAAGGCGGCATCGCCTCGCCCGTGCCCGACACCATTCGCGCCGAATCGCTCGACGACCTCGAACTCTTCATGAGCGCCAAGGACGCCAAGGCTGTGGAGGCCGTGTTTAGCAAGGCTGACAAAAACGGCATTCGAACGTACAAGGGCACCGAGGAAGAGCGTGCCGATGGAGGCAAAATTACCGACATTATGAGCCTGCCCGAGACCGTCGTCCTTTCGCTCAACCAGGGCATCGACGCCGACTCCATGGGAGACATGACCGGCACGTCCAGCGAGAAAGACGGCGACGCCGCTCAGGCCATGCCCACGCCCGAGCAAATGGCAGCGATGACGCCCGAGCAGCTCGCCGAGATGCAGCAGAAGGCCGCAGCGGCGCAGAATATGCAAAAGCAGATCGACGCCGACGGCGGCAAGATCACCATGAAGAGCCTGCGCCTGGGTGTCGAGGGCGGTCTGGTAGACCAAAGCAAGCTCGTCGAGGGCGCCAACGAAATGGCGGACAAAATGGGCTCCATGTCGGGCTCCATCGTCACCCAGCGCGCCGTGAGCTATGTACAGGACGAGTACAAGGCGCAGGGCATCGACCCCGCCGACGTGCAGAACGCCTACCTGGGCCGCATGGCGACCACGATGTTTGGTCTGTGTCTGGTGTCGCTGGTCGCCACCATCCTGACCGGTGCCGTGGCTTCGCGCACCGCCTGCTCCATCGCACGCGACCTGCGCCGCGAGACCTTCAACAAGGTTATGCACTTCTCGCCGGCCGAGGTGGGCAAGTTTAGCCAGGCCTCGCTCATCACCCGCTGCACCAACGACATTCAGCAGATTCAGATGGCCGCAACCCTGTTTATCCGCATGTGTCTGATGGCGCCCGTCATGGGCATCGTCGCTGTCATGCGCGTCCTGGCCAACCACACCGGCCTGGAGTGGACCATCGCCGTGGCCATCATCGCGGTCTCGGCCGTCGTCGGCGTGCTTATGGGCCTCACTATGCCCAAATTCAAAAAGATGCAGAGCTTTGTGGACCGCGTGAACCTTACCGCCCGCGAGCTGCTCGACGGCCTTATGCCTATCCGCTCGTTCAACCGCGAGGAGCATGAGCTCGAGCGTTTTGACAAGGCTTCGCTCGACCTGATGACCACGCAGCTCTACACCAACCGCGCCATGAGCTTTATGATGCCGCTCATGATGCTGGTCATGAATTGCATCACCGTGCTTATCGTCTGGTTTGGCGCGCAGGGCGTGTCCGACGGCGTGATGCAGGTCGGCAACATGATGGCGTTTATCTCCTACACCATGCAGATCGTCATGGCGTTTATGATCCTCACCATGGTTTCGGTCATCCTGCCCCGCGCCGAGGTCGCAGCCGAGCGCGTGGAAGAGGTCATCACCTGCCCCACGAGCATCAACGACCCCTCCTCGCCCAAACTGCCCGCGACCAGCGCGTCACGCGGTGAGCTCACCTTCCGCGACGTGAGCTTCCAGTATCCCGATGCCCGCGCCGATGTCATCAGCGGCGTGAACTTCACCACGCATGCCGGTCAGATGCTCGGCATCATTGGCTCCACGGGCTCGGGCAAGTCCACGCTCGTGCAGCTGATTCCGCGCCTGTACGACGTCACAGGCGGCAGCATTTCGCTCGACGGCATCGACGTGCGTGACATGACCCTTTCCGAGCTACGCCGCCGTATTGGTTATATCCCGCAGCAGGGTCGCCTGTTCTCGGGCACCGTCGAGAGCAACCTCAAGTTTGCCGGCGATATGGTGAGTGACGAGGATATGCGCCAGGCGGCACGCGTCGCCCAGGCGGAGGACTTTATCGCCGAGCGCGAGGGCGGCTACGACTCCCCCATCAGCCAGGGCGGATCCAATGTCTCGGGCGGCCAGCGCCAGCGCCTGGCCATCGCCCGCGCGTTGGCCAAAAAGCCCGAGGTCGTGGTGTTCGATGACTCGTTTAGTGCCCTCGACTACAAGACCGACGCGCGCCTGCGCGAGGAGCTGGCCAAAAACGTTACCGACGCCGCACTCGTGGTCGTGGCCCAGCGCATCGCGACCATCATGCACGCCGACCAGATTATCGTGCTCGACGACGGCCACGTGGTGGGCACTGGCACACACGAGGAGCTGCTGCACAGCTGCCCGGCGTACCTGGAGATCGCACAGTCGCAGCTTTCCGCCGAGGAGCTGGGGCTTACCCAAGAAGAAATTGCAGCCGTCACGGAAGGAGGCGAGCGCTAATGGCAGACGAGACCAAGACTCAGATTCCCAAGCCCACCCGCCGGCGCGGTCCTATGGGCCGTATGGGTGGCATGGGCCGCGGCGAAAAGGCCAAGGACTTTAAAGGCACCATGAGGCAGCTGCTCGGCTATATCGGCCAGCACAAGATTGCCGTGTTTGCTGCCGTCGCCTTTGCCGTGTGCTCGGTCATCTTTAACATTGTGGGGCCCAAGGTGCTCGGCCAGGTTACCACCAAACTGTTCGAAGGCCTGGTTGCCAAGGTCAACGGCACCGGCGACGTCGACTTTGACTGGATCGCCAAGACGCTCGGCTTTTTGCTCTGCCTGTATCTGGCAAGCTCTGTTTGCAGCCTCATCCAGGGCTGGCTCATGACCGGCGTCACGCAAAAGATCTGCTATCGCATGCGCAAGGAGATCGCCGCCAAGATCGCTGTCGTTCCAATGAGCTACTTCAACGGCCACAGCAAGGGCGACGTGCTCAGCCGCATCACCAACGACGTCGATACGCTGGGCCAGTCGCTCAACCAGAGCGTGACCCAGCTCATCACGTCGGTGACGCAGATTATCGGCGTGCTCGTCATGATGCTGTCGATCAGCCTGCCGCTCACCGGCGTCACCGTGCTCACGCTGCCGGCCGCCGCGATTATCCTGACCGTAATGATTCACTTCTCGCAGCCATACTTCCGAGAGCAGCAGCAGGTTCTGGGTGCCGTCAACGGCATTATCGAGGAGGATTTTGCCGGCCAAAACGTCATTCAGGTGTTCGACCGCGCCGAGGCCTCAATCGAGGAGTTCGACCGTCAAAACGACCGCCTCTTTATTAGTGGCTGGCGCTCGCAGTTCCTGTCGGGCCTGATGATGCCGCTTATGAGCTTGGTGGGCAACATGGGCTACGTGGGCGTCGTCGTGGTGGGCGCGCAGCTCGCACTGACCGGCAATGCCACGCCCGGCGACATCCAGAGCTTTATCCAGTACGTTCGCAACTTTACGCAACCCGTGCAGCAGCTGGGCAACGTGAGCAACACGATGCAGTCGATGGCCGCCGCCACCGAGCGCGTGTTTGAGTTCCTGGCCGCGCCCGAGGAGGAGCAGAAGGCCGACGCGCAGATTCCCGAGAAGCGCCCCGGCCACGTGGAGTTTGACCATGTCAAGTTTGGCTACACGCCCGACAAGACCATCATCCACGACTTTAGCTGCGAGGCACAGCCCGGCCAAACCATCGCCATCGTCGGCCCCACCGGCGCCGGCAAGACCACGCTCATCAAGCTGCTGCAGCGCTTCTACGACGTGGACGGCGGTTCACTGCGCGTCGAGGGCGTCGACGTGCGCGACTGGGACCGCGCGGCACTGCGCGGCGAGTTTGCCATGGTGCTGCAGGATACCTGGCTGTTTAACGGCACCATCCGCGAGAACATCCGCTACGGACGCCCCGATGCGAGCGATGCCGAGGTCGAGGCCGCTGCACGCGCCGCACGCTGCGATCACTTTATCCATACGCTCGCCGGCGGCTACGACTTTATGATCAACGAGGAGGGCACTAACCTGTCGCAGGGTCAGCGCCAGCTCGTGACCATTGCCCGTGCCATTTTGGCCGACCGCCCGGCGCTCATTCTGGACGAGGCGACATCCAACGTCGATACCCGCACCGAGGAGCTCATCCAGCGCGCCATGGATGCGCTGATGCAGGGCCGTACCAGCTTTGTCATCGCGCACCGCCTGTCCACGATCCGCAACGCCGACGTGATCTTGGTAATTCGCGACGGCGACATCGTCGAAAAGGGCACGCACGACGAGCTGCTCGCCCAGGGTGGCTTCTACGCCGATCTGTACAACTCGCAGTTCGACGAAGCGGCGTAAAACTGGCGCCAAACAACCGCAATACCCAAAAACGGGGGCGCAGAATGAACTGCGCCCCCGTTTTGTGTCCTTTGGGCCTCGAAACGCCTCCCCTGAGGCCTGATTGACGCTCTCCCTCAAGGCCCCGTGGGCAAAAAATGGCAAAAATGAGTACTGTCACCTTTTTAGTAACAGCCAAAACTGCCCCAAACGACGTCTTTGCGGCCTAGATATTCCTTCAAATTGATCAAAACGCCCGTTAGCAGGCTTCTGCGTGCCAACGTTAATGAACATATTTATCACTTTGTCTATTATCTCGCTAGACGGATATGTTACTAGGTTAGCAACATTACTCATATTTGGCATTTTTTGCCCGCAGGGTGTTTCCTGGGGAACCGACAATAGCCTTAGGGTCCCGCACGACGCCACTCCCTCCCGGTATCCGCCGACGTTCCCCCATATAAAACCTGCCAAAATAAACCTGTCCCTTTTGGCAGGTTTCGGGGTGGCAAGGGCTTGCACTTTAGCATGCGACAGCGGATAATGCCGAACACTCGACAATACGCTTATTGCTCTTTCTATAGATTGAGGAGGCCCCTATGGCCATGGAATTCAAACGCAGGCTGCCGATCCCCATGGAGATCCGCGAGGAAATGCCGCTTTCTGCCGAGCTTACCGCCAAAAAGCAGGCATTTGACGCCGAGGTCGCCAAAGTCTTTACCGGCGAGGACGCACGCAAGGTGCTCATCATCGGCCCGTGCTCTGCCGACCGCGAGGATTCGGTCCTCGAGTACATGAACCGACTGGCCAAGACCGCCGAGGAGGTCAAGGACAAGCTCATCATCATTCCGCGCGTCTACACCAATAAGCCGCGCACCAAGGGCACCGGCTACAAGGGCCTGCTGCACAACCCCAACCCCGAGGCTCCCGACGACCTGCTCGAGGGCGTCAAGGCCATCCGCCATATGCATCTGCGCGTTATTAAGGAAACAGGCTTCTTCACCGCCGACGAGATGCTCTATCCGTCCAACTACCAGTACCTCGTTGACCTGCTGAGCTATGTGGCCGTGGGCGCACGCTCGGTCGAAAACCAGGAGCATCGCCTGGTGTCGAGCGGCATTTCGGTACCCGTCGGCATGAAGAATCCCACTGCCGGTTCCACCACCGTTATGCTCAACTCCATTTACGCCGCGCAGGCGCACCAGAGCTTCATCTTCCGCAACTGGGAGGTCGAGTGCGACGGCAACCCGCTTGCGCACGCCGTTATGCGTGGCTACATCGGTCTCGACGGTCGCACCTACCCCAACTACCACTACGAGCACCTGGAGCGCCTGGCCGAACGCTACACCGAGCACGCCGGCTATGCCAATCCGGCAGCGGTCATCGACTGCAACCACGACAACTCGGGTAAGCGCCCGCTTGAGCAGTATCGCATTTGCAAGGAGGTGCTCGACAGCTGCCGCCGCAACGAGTCCATCTCCAAGCTGGTCAAGGGCTTTATGATCGAGTCCTACCTGGAGGACGGCAACCAGCCGGTCGACGGCGGCGTCTTTGGCAAGTCGATCACCGATCCGTGCCTGGGCTGGGAAAAGACCGACTACCTCATCCACGAGATCGCGGAGCGGATTTAGAGTTACGGCGTTTTACCAAACGCCGTAACGGCTCGACGCTGCAAGCCCGCCAGAGCGGCAATCTGCCTTTCAGCTTCGGCGGCATGACCAGAAGGTCAATGCCGCCTCGCTTCAAGGCACCTTGCTCGCTCTGGCGGGCTTTCGCTGACTTTTGCTCTACCTGCGGTGTTGGCGGGGTAGCTAATTTAGGATGGGGCTCTTTTAGCTGCCCGCAAAGTAGTCATTGGGGACGTTCTTGTTTGACTAGTCGTTTAAGAACGTCCCCAACGACTACCCGGGGGAGTTGCCTTCCCTCGTGGCGGTCTTCTAGCAGAAAAACCAAGTGAGTAGGCTTTTTGCAGAAGGCCGAGCACGCCCCAAAACGACACAGCTCTGACCTACGGTTTTATTGAGCATTTGTCGCGATGTGCTCGGCAGGTTCAAAAAAGTCTACTCACTTGTATCTGAGACGCACCAGATTGGCAAAAACCGCCGCGAAAGGGCCCCTGGTCCCTTCGCGGCGGTCATACGCCTCTGATTTTGCGACGATTTTGCCCGCTTGTTACTCGCTGTAACGGGTGGCGATGGCAGCTTGTACCATGCCGGTGCTCATGAGATAGGTCACCAGGAAGTAGCCACCATAGGCTGCCAGGAAGATTGCACAGGTGAGGCCCACGGTGCCGCCGATGCTCATATTTCCGAAAATGCTCACCAGCTCGATGATCACCTTAAGTGCCACAAAGGAGTGCGCCAGGCCCACTGCCAGCGGGAACAGGAAGAATACCGCTTGCTGCGCCATCACCGAATGGCAAATCTGGCGGTCCTCACAGCCGATCTGCGCCAGCACACGATAGCTGCGGCTGCCGTCGGCCACGTTGGAGAGTTGCTGGATCGACAGAATCGCCGCGCATGCAACGACCAATACAAAGCCGATGTAGATGGCTAGGTAGCTAATAAGACCGTTCATTTGCGCTGCTTGCGTGTACATCTCGGAGCGTGTGATGAAGGTTCCCCACGACCCCGGCTCCTTGCCGTCAACGAGCAGATTGTCGAGCACAGTGTATTTAATACTCTCGTCTGCCTCGGTCGTATCCATCCCCTGTTTGTAGTTAACGAGCAGGCTACTGGAATACGGCTGCAGATTAAGTTGGGACAACAGCTCGTCGGCAACGACGACGGTACCCGGATTACTGCCCATCGCCGAGTTGGCGATGGCCGCCGTATCTTCGTCCGACTTATCGGCTGCGGGCTTGAGTGTATGCCCGCCCAAGGTGAGGGTATGGCCGCCGGCCATGTATTTGGTGTACAGGTCGACCAGCTCGCCGCCCATATCACACGTGAGCAGATACTGGTCGTGACCGATGTGCACCGGCTCCTCGCCCATCATCTGGCGCAGTTTGTTGTACTGGCTCGCCGGCGTCACAAACAGACCCATCGCATCGGCATTGCTACCCCCGAACGCCTTGGGAAGCTTTTCGCCCATGATCTTGCACATCTCACTTGGGGTCACCGAAGGATTCGAGCCGCCAACCGGGTAACTCAGATACGAATCGATCTGCACATGCTCACCGGCAACATCGGCGATATTGACCTTCTTGCCGGTCTCGTCGTTGTTGTCCGCCGACTTGCCCTTAATGCCGTCCGCAACGTTATCGGAATCGATACGATCGCCGTGCCATGGATCGCCGTGCCATGCGGGGTACAAATCGACCGTTGTATCGGCCAGCACCATGCGATCGGCTTCAGACGGATTGATGTACTCTTTGTAGTAGTCAAGCGTATCGGGCGTGTAATAGACATACGTCTGAGACACGTCAACAGGGTTATAGCGCTCCAGGTTCTCGTTCATCACGTTGGCAATCGACATACCGCACGTCACCGAGGTGATGGCCAAAAACAGGAGCATCGCGATGACGCCCATCGAAAAGCACACCGTGTTGACCTTGGCCGCAAGCTGGCGCACGGTAAACATGTTGAGGCCGCGCCAATACACGCCGCGCAGGCTCTGCAGCAGCTTGATGAGCATGCCTGAGAGTCCCCAGAACAGGGCAAAGGTGCCCACGGTAACCATAGCGGTCGTAATACCAAACTGGTTCATGGCCTCTTGCAGCTTGCTGTCCGTCGCGGTTAGCGGGAACCCATCACGTAGCAGACGGTAATAGGCCACGCCCACAAGCGCCACGCCCACGGCAAAGATGGCAATCGCAATCCAGGGGTTGCGTGTCTTGATGCTCTCGTTGCGACGCTCGGCACCCATAAGCTCGATAAGTTTGGTACGACGCACGGCGCGAAGGTTCAGCAGTAGCGTGAGCACAAACATCACGAGCATGCAGACAAGGGTCAGGTTGAACGCATGCACCGAGAAAAAGAAGTGGAAATTGGCGATCTGTGTCTTAAAAAGCGAGGCCGTAAAGAACGTCATGAGCTGGGAGAGTCCCACACCCAGCACAATGCCGGCGACAAAGGCCACGACCGAGACAATCACCGTCTCGAGCGCCATGATCGTGGCGACGCGTCCGCGCCCCATGCCGAGCACCTGATACAGGCCAAACTCCTTCTTGCGGCGTTTCATGATGAAGTTATTGGCATACACCATCAAAAAGGCCATGACACCGGCCAAAAAGTACGTCAGGTCGCCGAGCATGCTGCCCATAACCTGCGCCAAGCCCTTTTCATCGATGCCGGCGATGTCGACCTGCATCGAGATGGTGTTAAAGGCATAGAAGACCGTGACGCCCAGGGTGAGCGTCAAAAGGTAGACGAGGTAGTCGCGGCCGGCGCGGCGGACGTTGCCCCAAGCGAGTTTACAGAGCATCGGAGCCCTCACCGCCCATCATGGCAACGACCTCCATAATGCGGTCGAAGAACTCTCGGCGGTCGGTGTCGCCGCGGCGCAGCTCGGTGAAGATCTTGCCGTCGCGAATGAACAGCACGCGGCTCGTGTAGCTGGCGGCAAAGCTGTCGTGCGTGACCATGAGCACGGTGGCGCGTAGGCGGCGGTTAAGGGCCTCCAGGCTCTCGAGCAGCAGGCGAGCGCTCTTGGAATCGAGGGCGCCGGTGGGCTCGTCGGCCATGATCATGGTAGGGTCGGTGACAAGCGCACGAGCCGCGGCGACGCGCTGCTGCTGACCGCCGGACATCTGGTAGGGATACTTGTCGAGCACCTGACTGATGGACAGGCGCGCTGCCACATCCTGCACGCGGGTCGAGATCTCTGCCGAGTTTGTGCGGGCGATGGTGAGCGGCAGGGCGATGTTCTCGCGTGCCGTGAGCGTATCGAGCAGGTTGGAGTCCTGGAAGATAAAGCCGAGTTCCTCGCGGCGGAACTGCGAAAGCTTAGCCTGCTTCATGCGCGTTACGTCCTGGCCGTTGATGCGGATCGTGCCGCTTGTGGCGCTATCGATGGTCGACACGCAGTTGAGCAACGTCGACTTGCCCGAGCCCGAAGCGCCCATGATGCCAACAAATTCGCCGCGGTTGACGGTAAAGCTGACGTCGTTGAGCGCGCGGGTCACGTTGCCCAGCGCTCCGTATACCTTTTCGAGATGCGCGGCCTCCAGTACCGGGGTCGCCATGTGCGTGGTTTGCATACCGAGTCCTTTCTTGCAATTAGTCTACGGCATCTATAGTCGCAAGAAGACGAGTCGGCTACCATCGATATGGCTTACGCTTGCCTTACCGTTGTGTAAGGTACGCGTAGCTACCCTGCCACGTGTTGATGTTGAGAGAGGACTCCTGTTGAAGACTGTTCATGTTGCCGCTGGGATCATTCGCAAGGAAGGATCCGACGAGCTACTGGCCGTGCAGCGCGGCTATGGCGACATGCAGGGACTTTGGGAGTTCCCCGGTGGCAAGCTCATGCGCGGCGAGACGCCCGAGGACGCCGTATGCCGCGAGCTCATGGAAGAGCTGCAGGTCAAAGTCACCAACCTGCGCGATTTCTATACCGTTGAGTATGACTACCCCGATTTTCATCTCTCCATGGAGTGCTACTACTGCTCGCTCGCCGATGAATCCGATGAGCCTCAGAAGCACGACCGCCAGCTCGATATCCGCTGGATTCCGCGCACCTCGCTTGCCACGGTGGAATGGATGCCCGCCGACAAGGGGCTTATCGATGCCCTGATTGAGCTGAAGGAAGATCGGCTTGAGGCCAACAGCACTGCCAAAGATGCCAAGGCCGCCACGACCGAACACCCCGCCGCCAAACCCAAGCGCGCACCTAAGCGCCGCAGCAAAAAGCGTCCCAAGCCCGGTCTGCTCGACGGCATCGATACCTCGGACCTCTCCGCTGACGAGCGCGAACTGGTCCGCCGTCGCGCCGCCATCAAAAAGTCCATGAAGGGCAACAAGCGCGCCAACACCAAGCCCGAGCTGCTCGTTCGCCAGCGCCTGCGCGCAGCGGGCCTTACGGGTTATCGCTTGGAATGGAAGGTTCCCGGCAAGCCCGACATTGCCTTTCCCGGGCGCAAGATCGCCATCTTCGTCAACGGCTGCTTTTGGCACCGCTGTCCTAAGTGCAATCCAAGCCAGCCCAAGCGCAACGTTGAGTTTTGGGAGGCAAAGTTCCGTCGCAACGTCGAGCGCGACCGTGCTGCTGTGACAGCACTCACTCAAATGGGCTGGACACCCATAACCATCTGGGAATGCGAGCTCAAAAAAGACCGCATCGACGCCACGATGGAAAAGGTCATCGAGCAGGTGCGCGCCGCAGAGCCGCAGCGCTAACAGTGAGCATTCACACGCTCCGCACGTCCGCGCCACATCCACGTCACAAACCTTAGAAAGCCCTTAAGCCCAAAACCTTTCAAGAGTGTTACCCGATAGCTTTGACCTGCGGTTTCATCACAACGTCAAACCTCATTAAGCTTTTCTTTAGCGATTCTTTGCAACAGCCGCGGCATAATACTGCCAACGCACGGGACCTAGCAGCACACCCCGTGCGCAACCTTTTGGTGGACATCGAGGAGGCCGCATAAGCATGCATTCTTCCAACGACGCAGCACAGCAGCCATCCCTAACACATGCAGACCTTTTCTCCTTCCCCCCGACACAGAGAAACGGCCTCCTCGACTCCCCCACCACAAAAGCCAAACGCTCAACCGACCAGAGCCACAACTTGCGAGCATCGTTCGAAAAGCTCCAAGCATCCCTAGACAAGGCGTTCCCCGAACAGGCAAGAGCAATCTAAGCCCATCGCGCTTTATACTGATGCCATGCGAAACATGGATCACATAGAATTGCACCGCGGAGGACGCGAGGAAGCTTTTCCCGAGACCGCCGAAGACTGGCCCTATATTGCCGAACGCGCAGAATTCGCTCGCTATCCGGGCAATTCCATCCCCTGGCACTGGCATTCCGAAGTTGAGCTTTTCTACATGGAGCAGGGAGCGATTGACTATCGAACGCGCGCGGCTCATGAGCACGTACGCTTTGAGGAAGGGTCCGCCGGCTTTATCAACGGCGGCGTTTTGCACAGCACGCTGCAATCACCCAATTCGGCGCCAGCCATTCAAATGCTGCATATCTTTCAGCCGTCGATGCTCGGCGATCCCGCGGGACGTCTCCAAAAGCGCTACATCAACCCATTGCTTCAATGTCGAGGCGTCGATGTGCTCAAATGGTCGCCCACCAATCCCGACGATATGCCCTTTATTGATTTGCTGAAGAGCTCCTTTAGCCACGACCTTCAACGGCCGCAGAACGAGATGGCGCTTCGAAATAGTTTGTCAGAGCTCTGGATTCAGATTAACGCCAAGGCCGAACCGCTCTTTTCCTCCGACAACGCCTCTTGGATGACCAACCGCGACGTACAGTTCAAGGCAATCCTGGACTATATCCGCGCAAACTATGCAGCCGCTATAGATGTGCCCCAGATGGCATCTGCAGCCGGCGTAAGCGAAAGAGAGTGTTACCGCATTATCGAAGCTTGCGCAGGAACGACCCCGGCGGCATATCTGCGTGCATACCGCGTAAACCGTGCTTGCGAACTTTTGGCACACACCACGCGAACGGTCCAGACAGTCGCGCGCCAATGCGGCTTTGCGACAGCAAGCCATCTTGGCCAGGTATTTAAAGAACAAATGGGATGCACTCCTTCGAGCTATCGAGCAGCGAGGCAGAATCTCGATAGCACCAGGCAGAAATCCCGCTAGCCCTTCTTCTGTCACTGCATCAAACTTGCAGGCAAACAACAGAGAGGAGCAATCATATGAAGCACTTTGACCATATCGTATTTGACGTTGATGGGACATTGGCAGATACAGAAGAAAGCGTTCTGTCATCGCTTGTCCAGATTGTCCAAGAAGAGACCAGCAAAACGCTCCCCCGACACGAGCTTGATTTTGCCCTCGGCATACCCGGCAAGGATGCCCTTGAGAAACTTGGGATCTACTCGCAGGCAACGTTGGATCGCTGGTGCCAAGTTGCCGCCAGCTTTAAAAGCACCATCAGCGTGTTTCCAGGTTTGCTTGAAGTCATCGCAACACTCGCCGACAACGGCTGCAAACTTGGCATCGTCTCCTCACGTGCGCGCGACGAATACGCAGAAGAAATTGCACCCCTTGGCTTCGATAAGTATTTTGAGCACATCATCCTTGTCGAAGACACAACCGAACATAAACCCGCACCCGCTCCCATGCTCGAATATCTCCGGCGTACGGGCGCGAATCCTGGCAACGTCGTCTACGTTGGCGACACCGTCTACGACGAACAATGCGCAACTTCGGCAGGGGTCAGTTTTGCCAGAGCGGCATGGGGATCACACCAAGACATCCCAAATGCCACCTACAACCTCGAAACCCCCAACGACCTGTTAACCCTAACAACCAAATAACCCACGCGTCCCACCCTTTCAGTCCCAACGCCACAAGGGCGACGACCTCGAGTAGGTCAACCTGGGAGGGACGAGGGCTTAGTTCCCCAATCTTTCCGCAGGGGGCAAAAAGCCTCGCCGCACGAAGTGCGCAGCGAGGCTTTTTGCATGCCCGAGGACGATTGGGGAACTAAGCCCTCGTCCCTCCCCGGGATATGTAGCGAGTCAGAGTACCCTTGTTGTTACTCTGCTTTGCCCACAGAGTTGAGGTTGGTCATGCGGATCTTAACCAGCTCGGTGATCTCACGCATGCCCTCCTTGGCCGGCTTCTTGGGATCGAAGCAGGCAGGGTTCTCGGCCATGTAGGCCATGAAGCCCTTGGTGTAGGCCTGACGCAGCTCGGTGGCGTAGTTGACCTTGCAGATGCCGTTCTTCACGGCCTCGGCGACCTGCTCATCGGGCACACCGGAAGTGCCGTGCAGAACCAGCGGCACGTCGACGGCGTCGCGGATGGCCTTGACCACGGACTGCTCGATGTGAGGATCGCTCGTGTACACGCCGTGGCTGGTGCCAACGCCAATGGCCAGCGAGGTGCAGCCGGTGCGCTCGACGAACTCCTTGGCCTCGGCCGGATCGGTGTAGGGGCTCTCGCCCTCAACCGCGGGACCGTCGTCCTCCTTGCCGCCAACCTTGCCAAGCTCGGCCTCGACGGGCACACCCATGGCGCGGCCAGCGTCGGCGACGGACTTGGTCAGGGCGATGTTGTCCTCGAAGGACTCGTGCGAACCGTCGATCATGACAGAGGTGTAGCCAGTGCGGAAAGCCTGCATGCAGCGGTCATAGCCATCGCCGTGATCGAGGTGCAGAGCGACGGGCACGGAAGCGCGCTCGGCGGCAGCCTTGACCATGCCGTAGAAGTAGTCCAGACCAGCGGTCTTGATGGTGCCCGGGGTGGTCTGCATGATGACGGGGGACTTGGTCTCCTCGGCAGCGGCCAGAACGGCCATAACAAACTCGAGGTTCTCGACGTTGAACGCGCCGACGGCGTAGTGGCCGGCCTGAGCGTCCTTGAGCATCTTTTCGGTGGTAACAAGTGCCATGAGCGTTTGCTCCTCTCCCTCGCCCGCATCTGGACATCGGGCGTACGTGTCCGCAAGGCGTTTTACCTTGCGTTTTGCTGCTTCCATTGTATGAAATTCAGCGGCTTTGCATGTGCGAGATATTGAGCCCATGCAGGTCAATACAGTCGTTTTTGAAAAGTAAACGGAAGGAATTGGAGCCGAGTGGGCGTATTCGATATTGAATTTTGGGCGTTCAGCGTCTTTCTTTTATAGAAAAGATAAGTAATCGAAAGGTGTTTTCTTACTCAAAAAGAAAATGAACGAAAATAGACTCAACACAATTCCTACAAATTTAGCCGAGAATGGAGCAAACATGGCCCACGCAACAACCCGAGCTTTCGCCGATGAGCGTCGTTCCGCCATCATGGAGATGCTCGAGCATAACGCCTCGGTGCAAGTGGCAGAAATCGCCCAGACCTTTGGCGTGTCCTCCGTTACCGCCCGCGCCGACCTGGACGCGCTCGCCGAGTCCGGCAAGTTGCGCCGCACGCATGGTGGCGCCGTGTCTCTCCAGAAGCGACTGACCGTATCCACCCAGGATCGCCGCATCAACGTCAATGTCGCCGCCAAGCAGGCCATCGCGCAAAGCGCCATCGAGCTCGTCGGCAATGGCGACACGCTGCTTGTCGACTCGGGCACCACGGCGCTCGAGTTCGTCCGGCTCCTCGATCAGCGCGACGGCATCACCGTCATCACGGCCGACATTACCATCGCCGATTATATCGACGAGAGCATGCCCTCGGTCGATGTCGTCATGCTGGGTGGGGCACTACGCAAAGGTCATCGCTATCTGTACGGCCCACTTACCATGCAGGCGCTCCAAATGGTCCACGCCGACCTTGCCGTCATGTGCCCCGGCGCCTTTGTCCCCCGCTGCGGCTTTACGACCGACTTTCCGCAGATGGCCGAGACCAAAGCGGCTATGGTCGGCGCCGCCCGTCAAAGCGTCGCCCTCATGGACGCCAGCAAGGTTAACGGACGTGGCATGTACCGCTTTGCCGAGCTGGCAGATGTCGACACCATCGTGATGGACCGTGACCCCGATCATGCCGTTGCCACCTCAATCGCCGAGATCGTCGACGACGCCCGCCCAAATCTCCTCATCGCTGACGCTTAAACAAAAACCACCACAAAGGTGCCTGTCCCCTTTGTGGTGGTTGAGCGTCAAAAGCGAAATATCGCTACTTGGAAAGCTCGTCGGCGAGGGCCTCGATCTGGGCGCGCGATGCGTCGTTGAGCGAACCCATGACGGTCACTTTGTTCTGCGTCAGGGCGATGTCCTTCATGCCCTCGAGCTCCTTGGTCATAACCTTGGCAGCGGCAGGCGCCCAGGAACCGGCCTCGACGAGCGCAACCGTGCGGTTCTGATAGGCGTGCTCGGCAAGCGTGTGGATGAAGGTGCTCATAAACGGGAAGATCTCGCCCTGATAGGTAATGGAGGCGAGCACCAGGCGGTCGTAGCGGAACGCGTCCTCAACGGCCTCAGCCATATCATCGCGAGCCAAGTCAAAGACGGAGACCTTCTGGCCGCGGGCCTCGAGCGCAGATGCGAGTTCCTCAACGGCAGCCTTCAGATGGCCATACACGCTCGCATAGGCAATCGTGATACCCTCGTCCTCGGGCTGGTAGCTCGACCAGGTGTTGTAGGTGTCGAGGTAATAGCCCAGGTTCTCGGTCAGCACGGGACCGTGAAGCGGGCAAATGATCTGGATGTCCAGATCGGCGGCCTTCTTGAGCACGGCCTGCACAAACTTGCCGAACTTTCCCACGATGCCAAAGTAGTAGCGGCGAGCCTCGCAGGCCCAGCCCTCGGGATCCTCGATGTCGTTGGCGCCAAACTTGCCAAAGCCGTCGGCGCTAAAGAGCACCTTGTCGGTGGACTCGTAGGAGAAGAGCACCTCGGGCCAGTGCACGTTGGGGGCGCCGACAAACGTCAGGCTGTGGCCGCCCAGGTCGAGCACGTCGCCATCTTTGACGACCATCTTGCGCTCGGGGAAGTCGGTGCCAAAGTAGTTGACCATCATGCGGAAAGCACCCACGCTGGCCACAATCTGCGCCTGGGGATAGCGCTCCATAAAGGCGGCGATACCGGCGGAGTGATCGGGCTCCATGTGATGGACAACCAGGTAGTCGGGCGTACGGCCATCGAGCACGGCCTCGAGGTTGCCGAGCCACTCGTCGACAAAGCCAGCGTCAACCGAATCGGCGACAGCGATTTTATCGCCCAAGATAACGTAGCTGTTATATGCCATACCATTCTCGGACACATCGTACTGGCCCTCGAACAGGTCAATGTCGTGATCGTTGACGCCAATGTAGCGGATATCCTTGGTGATCTCCATCAGGCAAAGCCTCCTAGATAGACAAAAGAACCCGTCTATCATAACACTCGCCTTTAGAGCCACAGCTATCTACCGGCATCCTTATCGATTGTTATTGATGCGGAATATACCGCTTTTGACCTGCAAAAACTATGCGCGAGGCTCTGCCGTGCTATGTCGAACGATGAGCTGACCGGGGATGCGAATGGCGACGGTTTTGTCCGTTGCCCCCGCCTTGGGAACCGCGTGCTCGAATACCTCGCGCCCACGCTGATGCAAATCGAATCGAACGGTCGTGAGCTCGTTATGCGCGACAAAGTCGTCGAGCGAGTCATCGACGCCCACCACGCTCACGTCCTCGGGCACGCGCAAGCCGCTATCGCGCAGCGCTGCAATGGCGCCATTTGCCATCTGATCGTTTGCCGCATAGATCGCCGTCATGGTGCGATCGTGCTCGGCCAGGTACCTACCGGCCTCGTAACCGCTGTTGGCAGACCAGTCGCCCTCAAGCGGCTCTACCGGCTCGATGTGCTTACGCTCGAGCGCATCCTGCCAACCGGCGCGACGGAACTGCTCGTCGACCGAAAAGGACGGGCCGCCGATATAACGAATCTGCTCGTGTCCCAGCTCAAACAGATGATCCATGAGCAACAGCGAGCAGCCGTAATGATCGGAGTCAACCGTAGTCACCCGCGGGTGCGCATACATGGTAACGATGACCGTGCCAATACCCGGCAACGGATCGAACGTCTCAAAATCGGGAGCCATACGGCTCATGCCGATAATGATGCCGTCCACGGGCAGCGCGGCCATACGACGTGTTGCCTCGGCAAGAGAGAATTCCTCGGTCTTGGACATCTCGACCAGTGTGATGGCGCAATTATGCTCGCGAGCAGCGCTGGCGATGCCGTCGATCATTGAGAGGTTGCCAAACTTGGTGACATCGTTGACGCACAGGCCGACCGAATGGTAACGGCCGTCACGCAACGAACGGCCGGCATAGCTCGGACGGAAGCCGAGCTCTTGCATAGCGGCTTGCACGCGCTGGCGCGTCTGTTCGTTAACGTTGGGCAATCCGTTGGCAACGCGCGAAACCGTCTGTTGCGAAACACCGGCAGCGCGGGCAACGTCGGCCATGGATACCGGACGCGTACCCGTATCGTTGGAAGGGCGCCTTGCCACAAAATCACCTTCGCTCTCGCAGGATCTGAATAGTGCGAATGTCGGCCCGGGCAGAAACACACCCCGCGCCGAAGTCCGCTATCGTCGGACGCATGTTAACGTACTCTACTTTTTCTATCAGCGGTTCTTTTGCTCCATATGTCCATACGGCCACACCGTTCACGGCCGAAAATCTACCGATTACCAGATTCTCAAAAATAGATATGCGTTGTGTTATGAGTACGTTAACATACCCTTTAACGTGCGGCGCCGCGAACGTCTGGTTTGTGGTGCTCAATATTGTTAACGTACTCATAATGACACGGACCAGTCCCTCCGGCGTCAAGGAAAGGACCCGTATGACCGCCCCCGACGAAAAGATACTCGCCACCCTCACCAAGCTGTTTGAGGAGGAGTTTGGCCCCATCGACGAGCGCCAGGTGCTCTACGTGCACGCGCCCGGCCGTTCCGAGATCAGCGGCAACCACACCGACCACGAGGGTGGCCACGTTATCGCTGGCTCGCTCGATGTCGCTGTCGACGGCATCGCCGTGGCAACCGACTCCAACAAGGTCCGCGTTGCCGATGAGGGCTACCCTACCTTTGAGATCACGCTCGACACGCTGGATGTTCAGGAGTCCGAGAAGGGCACGTCCGCAAGCCTCGTGCGCGGTATGGCCCACGAGATTGCAGCCCTTGGCGTTGAGCCCAAGGGTTTCGACTTAGCCTTTACCTGCTCCGTCCCCTCGGGTGGCGGTCTTTCGAGCTCCGCTGCTGTCGAGGCGGCATACGGCCGCGCTATGGAGACGCTTTGGGGCGCGCCCGCGATTGAGCCCGTCGCACTCGCCCAGATGAGCCAGCGCACCGAGAACAACTACTATGGCAAGCCCTGCGGTCTGATGGACCAGGCCGCTGTGTGCCTGGGCGGCCTCGCCTACATGGACTTTGAGGATCAGGCCCAGCCTAAAACTCAGAAGCTCGAGCTCAACTTTGAGGATCACGGCTACGCGCTCGTGCTCGTTAAAGTGGGCGCCGACCATGTGGCCGCCACCGACGACTACGCCGCCGTTCCCCGCGAGATGCAAGACGTCGCCGCCGAGTTTGGCAAGACACGCCTGTGCGAGGTCGACGTTGCCGACTTTGACGCCAAGCTCCCCGAGCTGCGCGCCAAGCTGGGCGACCGCGCCTGCCTGCGCGCCGTTCACTACTGGTACGAGAACGGCCTGGTCGACAAGCGCTGGGCAGCCCTTAAAGCCGGCGACATCGATCAGTTCCTGGTCCTGACGCGCGAGTCCGGCGCCAGCTCTGCCATGTACCTACAGAACGTCGTCGCTAAGCTGGGCTCCGAGCAGCCCTCGATGTATGCCCTGGCACTGGCCGAGCATGTGCTCGACGGCCGCGGCGCCGTCCGCATCCACGGCGGCGGCTTTGGTGGCACCATCCAGGCCTTTGTGCCGCTCGATCTGGTCGACACCTTTATCACCAAGATGAACAGCTGGCTGGGCGAGGGCTCTGCCCGCCACTACGCAATTTCTGACAAGGGGGCTTACGCGGCATGGCTTTAATGACTGATGTGCGCGAGGCCGCGCAGGGCCTCATCGAATATGCCATTCATCGATCGATGATCGGACAGGACGATCGCATCTGGGCATACAACACCATTCTGGAGTGCATCGGCGCCACGGAACCGGCACTCGACATGGCCTGGGCGCTCCAGGTCGAGAAACTCTCGCTCTTGCACCCCGATACCCTGCCCAACTTTGACCTTGAAGGCACGCTTGCCGCACTTGCCGAGGTCGCCGTTGCCAACGGTGCCGCCGAGGATACGACATCGGGACGCGACCGCATCGCCATGCGCATCATGGGCGCGCTCATGCCGAGGCCTTCGGTTGTAAACGAGGAGTTCAACGGACGTATGGGCGTCAATGAGCCCCGCGCCGCGACCGACTGGTTCTACGGCCTGTGCTGCGACGCCGGCTACGTGCGCCGCGCCGCCATCGCGCGCAATATCAAATGGAGCACCCCCACCAACTGGGGCGACCTCGAGATCACCATCAACCTGTCCAAGCCTGAGAAGGACCCACGCGATATCGCCGCGGCCGGTGCGGCCAAGAACACGGGCGAGAAGTATCCCGCCTGCCAGCTCTGTATCGAAAACGAGGGTTATCCCGGACGCTCCGCAACAGCCGACGGCGGCGCCCACCCCGCCCGTCAGAACCTGCGCGTTATCCCCATCCAGCTCGACGGCGAGCGCTGGGGCTTCCAGTACAGCCCGTATGCGTACTTTAACGAGCACTGCATTGCCATGAGCTCCAAGCATCGCCCGATGCACGTGGATCGCAAGAGCCTGACCTGCTTGCTCGACTTTGTCGACCTGTTCCCGCACTACTTTATTGGCTCCAACGCCGACCTGCCCATCGTGGGCGGCTCGATTCTGTCGCACGACCACTTCCAGGGTGGCGCGCACGAGTTCCCCATGATGCACGCCGCCGAGGTCTCGCAGTTTTGCGTGCCCGGTTTTGACCAGGTCAACGGCACCGTGTTGCAGTGGCCGCTTTCGGTGCTGCGACTGCGCTCGCACGACCGCGTTCAGCTGCTCGACGCTGCCGAGAAGATTATCCTCGCCTGGCGCGAGTGGACCGATGAGTCGGTGGGCGTCGTCGCGCACACAGCCGACGGCGTAGCGCACAACACCGTAACGCCCGTCATCCGCCGCGTCGACTCCCGCGGCAACGCCGGCGGCGAGATCTACGAGGCCTACCTGGCACTTCGCTGCAACATCACGACCGACGAGCATCCGCTGGGCGTTTTCCACCCGCATGCCGAGTATCACCACATCAAGAAGGAGAACATCGGCCTGATCGAGGTTATGGGTCTGGCCATTTTGCCGCCGCGCCTGGTTCCCGAGCTCGGCGCTGTCCGTGAGCACCTGTTGGCGGCCAAGACCGATGCCAGCTACGACCTTGCCGGTGCGCTCGAGGGCGACGACCTTTGCCGCGACCACGCCGCATGGGCCGAGGACGTCTTTGCCCGCCGCGCCGACGAGCTTACGGCGGACAACGCCATCGACATCCTGCACGAGGAGGTCGGCGTGGTGTTTGGCCACGTGCTCGACAACGCCGGCGTCTTTAAGTGGGACGAAGCCGGCCGCGCCGCCCAACAGCGCTTTATCGACTCACTGTAATGATCCCCTGGGGACGGAGGAAAACGGATCATTTCGTCTTCAAGACAACGGCGCCCGCCGGCAACATCGCCGGTGGGCGCCGTTTTATTGGTTAGTCATTGGGGATGTTCTTAAACGACTGGTCATTAAAGAACGTCCCCGACGACTAATGACTCGAGCGTGGAAAATCTCCCACTTGGGGGTGCGGACGATTTCTTGGACCGCGCCTAGGCGTATCCAAGCTTCCTGCGGTACTCCATCGGGCTCAGCCACTCGAGGGACTTCTTGATGCGCCCGTCCCGATAGTACACGAGGTAGGCCTCGA
>ENA-OQCL01000280-OQCL01000280.1-human-gut-metagenome-genome-assembly--contig:-NODE-280-length-26571-cov-5.535736_pt1 | contig 26571 bp, 18 predicted proteins | sample MGYA00242502_ERZ504586 | MGnify/ENA primary metagenome ERZ504586 (study PRJEB26092, sample SAMD00036316) | human gut metagenome | host: Homo sapiens | study: EMG produced TPA metagenomics assembly of... | reverse complement strand
CTATATCGAAAAAATCCCGAGGCTCGAGCCCCGGGACTTTTTTGCTCCGCTATATGAAGGATGCGCCGCGCCGAGTGCGCTTCATCCACACGAAAGCATAGAGCAAAGAAAATAATTCCGTAAACGGTGGTAATAGGCGTGGCGAGGCCGATGAGAGTGAGAGACGCGTTCGGCAGCGACAGCCATGAAGAAACAGAGCGGAATGCGCACAAGCAGAGCCGAAGTCACGCCCTGCGCCATGACGGGAAGGCTGTTCCCGCGCCCGTTGAAATATCCGATGACGCTGAAAAGCACGCAGGTCAGCACGCATTCCGGCGAAAAGCCCTTTAGGAACGCCGCGCTCTGCGCGATTACGCCTTCATCGCTCGTAAAGAACGACGACAGAAAGCCGCCGAAAAAGAACCCCGCGCCGAACATGAAGACGCCGAGACCGCAGCCCACCGCGATTGCGGATAAGACGCCCTTGACGGCGCGGTCCGCATGCCCCGCGCCGATGTTCTGCGCGACGAAGGCCGAAACGCTCTGCATGATCGACGACGGCACGAGCATGATGACCGAGACGACCTTCTGCGCGACGCCGTAGCCCGCCGAGGGCATAAGCCCCATGCCGTTCACGACCATATTGATTACGAGAAAAGAAAGCTGCACCGTCGCCTCCTGAAGGGCGATCGGCACGCCGACGCGCAGAATCCTTCGCAGCTCGCTCGAGTGAAGGCGCACGCGCTCCGGCGAAAATTCAAACGGCGGCCTGTGCTTCCGCAAAAACGCGAGGGCCGCGGCGACGGAGACGAACTGCGCGAAAACGGTTGCAACAGCTACGCCCGCGACATCCATGCCGAGCAGCCCGGTGAGCAGCAGGTCGCCCGCGACGTTGACCGCGCACGCCACGCCGACGAACAGCAGCGGCGTGTTGGCGTCGCCGGCTCCGCGCATAACGGCGCTTATCACGTTGTAGAAAATGATTATCAGAGTCCCGCCGCAGCAAATCCGCAGATAAACGACGGCCTTCGCGTGCGACTCCGCGGGGACGCGCAGCAGCGACGCTATATCCTCGGCGAAAAATTCAAGCGCCGCCGTCATAACGACGCCGAGCACGGCGAAAAGCACGACAGCCGCGCCGACGGCGTCGCCCGCCAAATCGCTCCGCCCTTCGCCGATGTGATGGCCGACGACTACGGTTATGCCCATCGCGAGGCTCGTAATCACGAACGTCACCATCTGCATAAAGGCGCTAGCCGTGCCGACCGCCGCGATGCTCGAAGCGTCGCCGAAGCGTCCGACGACCAGCAGGTCGACCGCCCCGTAGGCCGCCTGCAGAATGAGCGCGCCGAGCACGGGCAGCGCGAACATCACCAGCGAATATGTGACCGGCCCCTCAGTAAAAGATTTTTCTTGTTTCAAAATTTTCTCCGACATCAATCGTTTCACTCGTTTCCCATAATTTCAGCCGCGCCGCGCAGCTGGCGACGCGGCCGCGTCGTTCTGTCAATTATATTTATTTTTCCGCCGCTGTTAATTCAATATATGTTATTATTAATAAGCAAAGCTTATCAATAAGGGGCGCGCCTTGAACGTATTCCAGCTCTCATGCTTTCTCGCCGTCGCGGACAATCTCAGCTTCGCGCGTGCGGCGGCTGGCCTGCACATAACGCAGCCCGCCGTCACGCAGCAGATTCGCGCGCTCGAAAAGGAGCTCGGCGTGCGGCTGTTCGTCAGAACGACGCGCACCGTCGGGCTCACAGAAGAGGGACGCAGCTTCTATGGCGACGCGCGGCGTATCGTCGAAATTTCCGAACAGGCCAAAAAGCGCTTTGAAAAACCATCCGAAGTGGAAATCGTCAGGCTTTCAATAGGCTGCGGCAACACTCCGGCGCTCTTCCTGCTTTCAGCCGTCCTTGAAAAGCTTGCGCAGGAATACCCGTCCCTGCACCCAAGCCTGCAGGTCGTGCCGCCGCTGCAAATTTACCGCGTATTCTCCGAGGGCGGACTCGACGCCGTAATCAGCTTCCGCGAGTCAAGCTCTATGAGAATTCCAGCAGCCTACAAGGAACTCGCCAAAGTTCCGTTGGTATGCCTGTGCGGCGCTGGGCATAAATTTTCCTCGCGCAAAAGCGTAACGCTCGACGATCTGAAAAATGAAAAGCTCGTCCTATTTGCACCGAGCCGTACTTCGCCGGTTGTCGCGGAAATCCAAAGCCGCCTCATGGGCGGGCGCGCGCCGTCCGAATTCCACTTCTGCGACACCGGCGAAGCCGCCGTCGTGCTTGCCGGCGCGGGCTTTGGCGTCTCCGTCATCCCCGACCTATCACCTGCCGGAGAGACTGCCTGCGGCAAAATCCAGTCATGGAGCGGCTCCGTCTCTTTCGGCGTCTATCACAAACCGTTCCAAAACAACAAACTGCTGAAGACATTCGTTCAACGCCTGAAAGAAAATTTCCCGCCTGCCGCGGCGTATTGCGGATAGACCTCTGCCAAATTGAAAAAACCACCATATATATTATTTCATCCTTTGCGCGAGTCCTTTCCTTGACGTAAACATACAATGCAAGTATCATTCATTACGTCATAACTAAACCAGTTGTATCTCATGCTTCAAAGCACAGAAGGAGTGAAAGTAATGGGGACACGCAAACCTGAAGACATTCGCAGCATCGCGCTCATTTCACATGGAGGTGCCGGGAAGACCACTCTGAACGAGGCTTTCCTGTTCGACGCCGGGCTCGTCAGCCGCATGGGCAAGGTCGAGGACAAGAACACGGTTTCCGACTTCGACTCGGAAGAACAGAAACGCGGTATTTCCATCAGCACCTCTCTCTCGACGGTTCCTTATAAAGACAAAACGTTTTATATTCTGGATACGCCGGGCTTCGCCGACTTCGTCGGAGAACAGCGCTGCGCGATGCGCGTTTCGGACGGCGCGCTCGTCCTCGTGAACGCGACCTCCGGAGTCGAAGTGCAGACCCACAACGTGTGGGAGTTTGCCGAGACGTTTGAGACTCCGGCCATTTTCTTCATCAGCAAACTTGACAGAGAACATACCGACTTTGACAACGTCGTGGCAGATATACAGGAAAACATCTCGGACAAGGCCGTGCCGCTCTACCTGCCGATAGGCAAGGAGCAGAATTTCAAGGGCCTCGTCAACGTCCTCACCGGAAAAGCCTATATGTATAAGGGCGACGGAAGCAAGGAGTTCACCGAGGGCGACGCGCCCGCCGATATGGCCGACGCCGTGGCCTCGGCCCGCGAAACGCTCGTCGAGCGCGCCGTCGAAGCCGACGACGAGCTTATGATGCGCTACCTCGACGGCGAAGAGCTCTCTCTTGACGAGCTTCTCGGCGTACTGCGCAAGGCCGTCTGCGCCCGCGCGCTCTTCCCGATCATCCCCGGCTCCGGCTCGCTCAACATCGGCGTCGTCCAGCTTATGGATATGATCTGCGACTACATGCCGTCGCCGAAGGATATGCTCCACCGCGCGGCGCTCAACGGAGACGAGGTCGTCAACATCCCGCCCGACGAGAACGGCAAGTTCCTCGCCTTCGTCTTCAAGGTCATGGTCGACCCCTATGTCGGAAAGCTTTCGTTCGTCAAGGTCTTCTCCGGCAAGCTTACGAGCGACCAGACCGTCTACAACGTCAACGAAGAGACCGAAGAGCGCATCAGCACCTTCCGCTTCATGCGCGGCAAGGACAGCACCGAGGGCAAGGAGATAATCCTCGGCGACATCGTCGCTATACCGAAGCTCGAAAGCACGATAGCCGGAGACACGCTCGGCACGAAGGGCGAGATCCTCAAGTTCCGCCCGATAAAGTTCCCGAAGCCCGTCTACAGCGTCGCCGTCTTCCCGAAGAGCCGCGCCGACGAAGACAAGCTCGGCAACGCCATCACGAAGATGCTCAAAGAAGACCGCACGCTCTCCTACGAGAAGAACCCCGAGACGAACGACGCGGTTCTCTCCGGCATGGGAGACATGCACCTCGACATAGTCCTCTCGAAGATAAAGGAACGCTACAAGGTCGACCTTGACACCCGCACGCCGAAGGTCCCCTACCGCGAGACGATAAAGAAAAAGGCGAGCGCGCAGGGCAAGCACAAGAAGCAGTCCGGCGGACGCGGCCAGTACGGCGACGTCTGGTTCGAGCTCGCGCCGCTTGAGAAGAACGCTGGCATCGAATTTATCGACAGAGTCGTCGGCGGCGCGGTTCCGAAGAACTACATCCCGGCGGCGGAAAAGGGACTTCGCGAGGCCGCGGCGCGCGGATACCTCGCGGGCTATCCTGCGACGGACTTCTCCTGCGCGATATTCGACGGTTCGTACCACGACGTCGACTCGTCGGAAATGGCGTTCAAGATCGCCGCTTCGATAGCCTTCAAGAAGTGCATGGAGCAGGCGAACCCCATACTCATGGAGCCCGTCATGAACGTCGAAGTCACCGTCCCCGAGGACTGCCTCGGCGACGTAATGGGCGACTTCAACAGCCGCCGCGGACGCATCATGGGCATCGACAGCGAAGGAAAGCTCCAGATAGTCAAGGCGCAGTGCCCGCTTTCGGAAATGTTCCGCTACGCGATCATCCTGCGCTCGATGACCTCGGGACGCGGCTCCTTCTCGATGGAGTACAGCCATTACGAAGAGGTTCCGGGCGACATAGCTAAGAAGGTAATCGACCAGGCCGCCCAGGAACGCAAGGACGAAGAAGAATAAGCTTTTCGCCGAAAGGACTGAGGCGCCCTCGCAGGAGGGCGCCTTTTTTGAAGGGTGAGACGGATGAGTAAAAACAGCCGCCAGATTTTTCTCATTTTCCTGGCCTACTACGGAATGACCTGCGTTTCAAACGCCTACTTCCTCTTCGGCCCGTACTACGAATCGCTCGGCGCTACGCCGCAGCGCGCCGGGCTTTTCCTCAGCGCGTTTTACATGGTGACGCTCTTCTGCCGCCCGCTCGGCAGCGTAGTGATGGAGCGGCTGGACATACGGCGCACGCTTATAGGCAGCGCGCTGCTCTGCGCCGCGGCGACTGCGGGCATCGCGCTGACGCTCGGCGGAGGCGCTTCGCTGCTCGTCTTCCGCGCGCTGAGCGGGATATTTTTCAGCGTCTTCATCGTCGCGACGGTCGCGGCGCAGTCCATACTGCTCGACGAAAAATCCCGCGGCATAGGCTTCGCGCTATTCACGACGGGCTCCATGCTCCCTCTCGCCACCGTCGTGCCGCTCTGCGAATGGTTCATCAACGGCGGCTTCGGCGCGCTCTACATCTGGACGCCGGTCGTGATTTCGCTGCTTTGCGCCGCGGTCGGCTGGAAGGTAAGCAACCTCAACTACACCGGCAAAGAAAAAAGCGAATGGGGAAGCTATTCCGGCCTCTTCCGGACGAAGGGCTTCGCCGTGCTGCTGCTCACCGCGATAACGATGTCGCTCGCAGACGCTGGCACCCTTTCCGTCGCGTCTCTGGCCGGAGCGCGCGGCGTCTCCGTCTCGTACTTCATGATAGCGAGCGCGGCCGGTGCCGTCGTGATACGCACGCTCGGCTTCGGCCTCATATCGAAAGCGCCGCGCGTCAAGCTCGCCGCGCCCGCCGTCGCGCTTATGGGCTTCGCGCTCTTCGGCCTCGCCTTCTGCTCGTCGGCGTGGATGTTCGCCTTTTTCGGCGCGGTGTTCGGCCTCGCCATCGGCGTGGCGTACCCGACGAACTTTTCTCTCGTCGGTGACCTCATGCCGCCGCAGTACCACCCCAAAGCGACGGGGCTCGTCCTGCTCGTCATAGACGTCGGCTGGATAGTGAGCCCGCTCATGTACGGCTACATCTCGCCCGTGCTCGGCGCGAGCAACACCTACCGCTTCACAGGCCTGCTCGTATTCGCCGCAGCCGCCGCAATCTACTGGAAATACTGGCGCACGTTCACGCCGCGCGCGGCCTCGCGCCGCTGAGCGCGTCGCACGTAGCGGCCTAAATCCATGAAACGCGGCGCAAAATTAACGGCGGCGGCCTTATGCCTTTTCTGCCTATGCTTTTTCGCGTTTCCGCGAATTGCCGGTTCTTATTGCTATGTTTCGCTGATATACAAAATCAACGAAGACGAACTCGAACGTGCTGTTTCGTCATTGCGCGCGGGCTGCGCCGCGACGCTGCCCGAGCTGCGCGGAGTGAGCGGCGTTTCCTTTGAAAATGCGGACGGCACTGTCGGCTTCGCCTGCTTTTCCTTCGGCATCGCCCCGGCGGGATTTTACACCGGCTTCTACCATTCGCCCGACGGCGCGCCGAAAGCCTTTCAGAATGCGAAAATCGAGCTCCGCCCCGACGGCGAGTCATGGCGCTACGACGAACCCGGCGGCGACAACCGCTATGTCACGCGCAGAATTAAGGGAAATTGGTACTATTACAGGATGAGCTTCTGAAAGATACGAAAAAGCGCCCTCCGTGCGGAGGGCGCTTCGTTTGTGCGGCGTTATTTTTCTAGCATTCTGCTGAGCAGGGCTGTGAATTTTTTGCCGTCGGGGACAGGCTGGCCGTCGGCTATCGAGGCGAGGCCCATTAAGACGCTCGACCAGTCGTTCGCGTTGAAGTCCGGCTTTTCGGATTCTTCGGCGATTTTCTTGATAAGCGCGTGGTCGGGGTTGATTTCCATGACGCGCTTCTCTTCGGGAACGTCTTGTCCCATTGCCTTGAAGAAGTTGCGCATCTGCGGCGATATCTCCTCGCCCTTCTGTACGAAGCAGACGGGGGAGTCTACGAGGCGGTCGGAGACCTTCACGTCTTCGACGAGGCTTCCGAGCGCGTCTTTCAGCTTCTTGACGAGGCCGCTCTTTTCGACCTCTTCGGAGTGTTCGCCATCTTTTTCCGAACCCTTCGGCAGGTCGACGTTTTCGGCCGACGCCGATACGAAGTCATATTTGTCGAATTTGCGCGCGTTGTTGACCCAGATTTCGTCGACGGGGTCGCTGAGGAGCAGGACGCTGACGCCGCGCTTTTTGAAGGCTTCGAGCTTCGGCGAGTTGCGCAGGTTGTCGAGCGACGAGCCGGTGAGGTAGTATATCTTGTCCTGTCCGGCCGGCATTTTTATCACGTAGTCTTCGAGCGTCGTCTTTTCGCCATCGGAGGTCTCGAAGATGCAGAGCTTCATTATCTCCTCGCGGTGGCGCGTGTCGGAGATTATGCCCTCTTTGAGCACAACGCCGAATGTCTGCCAGAATTTCGTGTAGGTCTCGGGCTTGTCCTTGCGCAGCTTCGAGAGAGTGTCGAGCACTTTTTTCGTGAGGCTGTTCTTTATCTGAGCCGTCTGGCGGTCCTGCTGGAGCATTTCGCGCGAGACGTTGAGCGAAAGGTCTTCGGAATCGACTACGCCTTTGATGAAGCGCATATATTCTGGGATAAGCTCTTTGCAGTCGTTCATTATGAAGACGCGGCGGATGTAGAGCTGCACACCGTGCTTGCCGTCCTGATAGAAGAGGTCCATCGGCGGGCGCGACGGGATGAAGAGCAGCGCGCGGAATTCGCTCATGCCTTCGGCCTTGTAGTATATGCGTTCGAGCGGGTCTTCCCAGTCGTGCGAGATGTGGCGGTAGAATTCGTTGAATTCCTCGTCCGTTATCTCCTTCTGCGGGCGCGTCCAGAGCGCCTTCATCGAGTTGACCGGCTCTTCCTTATCGTCTTTTTTGTCGTCCTCCGCGTCCTTGACGTAAATCGGGTAGGTTACGAAGTCGGAGTATTCTTTGATGATGCTGCGTATCGTCCACTCGGAGAGGTAGTCTTTGAGTTCTTCGCTGTCGTCGTCTTTTCCGGCGGGCTTCATGTGCAGCGTTATCGTCGTGCCGTTCGTCTCGCGGGCGCCGCCGTCTATCGTGTACGTGCCGTCGCCGGTAGATTCCCACTTCCAGCTTTCGGAGGAGCCGGCTTTGCGCGTCTCCACGGTGACTTTGTCGGCGGCGATAAAGCTCGAATAGAAGCCGACGCCGAACTGTCCTATGAGGTCGCCCGCCGAGCCGTTCTTCGCCTCGCTGAGCGCCTTGATGAACTCGCCTGTGCCGCTGCGCGCTATCGTGCCGAGGTAGGAGACGAGGTCGTCGCGGCTCATGCCTATGCCGTTGTCGGAGAAGGTCAGCGTCCCAGCCTTTTTATCTATTGTTATATCTATGCGGCCGTTTTTCGCGTATTCCGCGAGCGATTGGTCGCTGAGGCTCTCAATGCGCAGCTTGTCTATCGCGTCGGAGGCGTTTGAGACAAGTTCGCGCACGAATATGTCTGGGTTAGAATATACGGAGTTGATCATCAGCTCCAAGACTTGTTTAGCTTCGCTTTGAAATTCCATTTTCTCAGCCATCTGTATCTTCCCTTCCGAAAATTTCAGTCGTCTATTATAAATAATAATTCGATTTTTTCACAGCTTTGCCTGCGATGGTGCGGGCCGTAAAAAGCCGGACGGCTGGATTGCCGCCGTCCGGCTTTGATGCTTTTATGCGTGAGCCGCCTATTTATCTTCTTCGGGGGCGTTCTCGAAGGTCATGTCGAGCTTGCCCTCGTTGTCTATGACGTGTATCGTGCCTCCGTCGCGCACCTCACCGCCGATTATCGCGCGAGCGATGCGAGTTTCAAGAGCCTTCTGCACGTAGCGTTTCAGCGGACGAGCGCCGTAGACAGGGTCGTAGCCGTTCTTTGCGCAGAGGTCGAGCGCCGCGTCGGAGACGTCGAGCTTGATGCCCTGATCGTTGAGGCGCTGCTCCAGCTGCCGCAGAATGAGGCGCACTATCTTGCGCAGGTTCTCAAGCGTCAGCGGCTTGAAGCAGATTATCTCGTCTATGCGGTTCAGGAACTCTGGGCGGAATTTCGACCGCATGATTGACATAACCTCGTCGATCGCGCTCTGCGGCAGTTCGCCCTTGTCGTTCATGCCTTCTATCAATATCTGCGCGCCGAGGTTGCTCGTCATGATTATTACGCAGTTCTTAAAACTCACCGTGCGTCCGTGGCTGTCGGTGACGCGACCGTCGTCAAGTATCTGAAGCATGATGTTGAAGACGTCGGGATGCGCCTTTTCTATTTCGTCGAAGAGCACGACGGAGTACGGGTGGCGGCGTACCGCTTCTGTAAGCTGGCCGCCCTCCTCATAGCCGACATATCCCGGAGGCGCTCCTACGAGACGCGAGACTGTGTGCTTCTCCATATACTCGGACATATCTATCCTGACGATGTTGTCCTCCGAATCGAACAGCGCTTCTGCCAGAGCGCGCGCCAGCTCCGTCTTTCCTACTCCGGTCGGGCCGAGGAAAATAAAGGAGCCTATCGGACGTTTCGGGTCTTTAATTCCAGAGCGAGCGCGAAGCACTGCGTCGGCGACCAAGTTCACCGCCTCGTCCTGTCCGACTACGCGCTCGTGCAGAATGCTGTCGAGGTGGAGCAGTTTCTCACGCTCGCCCTCGACGAGGCGCGAGACCGGAATTCCGGTCCATTTCGACACAATTTCGGCTATTTCGTCCTCTGTAACCTCTTCGCGCAGAAGTTTCGGCTTGCCGCCGTCTGCCTCCTGCAGCTTCTGCTCCTCGGCTTTCAGCTCGGCTTCGAGCTTGTTCAGCGTACCGTAGCGGAGCTGTGCCGCGAGGTTCAGGTCGTAGCTGCGTTCCGCGTCCTCTATCTGATGGCGGACCTTCTCAATTTCTTCGCGTACATTGCGGATTTTCGAAATGTCCTGTTTTTCAGCTTCGTACTGTGCGCGCAGTGTGTTCGCGTTTTCTTTTGCGTCGGCCAGCTCTTTCTGGAGATGTTCGAGCCGTTCCATGCTCGCCTTGTCCTTTTCGAGCTTCAATGCGGCTTCTTCTATTTCAAGCTGCATGACGCGCCGGTTCGCCGTGTCGAGTTCCGCCGGCAGCGAGTCGATGTCGGTGCGTATCATTGCGCAGGCTTCGTCGATGAGGTCGATCGCCTTGTCGGGCAGGAACCTGTCCGTTATGTAGCGGTTCGAGAGCACCGCCGCTGCGACGAGCGCGCTGTCTTTGATGCGCACGCCGTGGTGTACTTGGAAGCGTTCCTTGAGGCCGCGCAGAATCGAGACTGTGTCCTCAACGCTCGGCGGTTCTACGAGCACAGGCTGAAAACGTCTTTCGAGCGCTGCGTCCTTCTCTATGTACTGGCGGTATTCTTCGAGCGTCGTCGCGCCGATGCAGTGCAGCTCGCCGCGCGCAAGCAGCGGCTTCAGCATGTTGCCGGCGTCTAGCGCGCCGTCGGTCTTTCCGGCTCCGACTATCGTGTGCAGCTCGTCTATGAAGAGGATGATGCGCCCCTCGCTCTTCTTGACTTCGTCGAGCACGGCTTTGAGCCGTTCCTCGAACTCGCCGCGGAACTTCGCGCCCGCAATCAGCGAGCCCATGTCGAGCGCGAAGATTATGCGGTCCTTGAGGTTCTCCGGCACGTCGCCGCGCATAATGCGCATCGCCAGCCCTTCGGCTATCGCCGTTTTGCCGACGCCCGGCTCGCCTATCAGCACGGGGTTGTTCTTCGTCTTACGGCTCAGTATGCGTATCGTGCGGCGTATCTCTTCGTCGCGTCCGATGACGGGGTCGAGCTTGTTCTCGCGCGCTGCCTTCACAAGGTCGCGCCCATATTTTTCAAGCGCGTCGTAGGTGTCCTCGGGGTTGTCGCTCGTCACGCGCTGATTGCCGCGTACCTCGGAAAGCGTCTTGAGGAAGTTGTCCGGCGTAACGCCGAAGGTCTCAAAGATTTTGCCGAGCGGGCTGCCCTTCGTCTCGTACAGTATCGCGAGGAAAATATGTTCGACCGATATGTACTCGTCTTTGAGGCCGTTCGCCTCGTCCTCCGCGCGCACCAGAATCTTGGAAAGGCGCTGCGAAATGTAGATTTTGCCGCTTTCCTGTCCCGCGCCGGAAACTTTCGGCTTGCGATTAAGCTCGTTCTCTATCGCTCCCGCTATGTTGCGCACGGGGACGTTCATTTTTTCGAGAAGCCGCGGAATCAGGCCGTTCTCCTGCTTTATAAGCGCGAGAGCGACGTTTTCGGCGTCGACTTCCTGATGTCCGTAGCGGACCGCGAGGTTCTGGGCGTCGTAAAAAGCTTCCTGCGACTTCTGCGTAAGTTTATTCATATCCATAACTATCCCTCCAATCAAGTCTGTATTTAACCAATACTGACTTAACGCTGGTATTATAATACATCAACGAATATCAAACAATACTTTCCTCGAAAATTACAAATAAAAATTTTGATTTTCTGCAAAAATCATAGGGCTGCGGAATCATTTTCAGGCGTTGCACAGAATTTGCACTGAGGCGTTGATTTATTGCGCAGTTTGTTATAGAATCAGACGTTTGATGAAAAACGATGAAAAAAACCTGAAATTAAGTGATTCTTCTTGACAAGCGCATAATAAAAGTATAAGGTTAGGCAGTCGGTGCAAGCCGATGAGACAATATTTCCTGTTGGGAGGCAACACCTTGAAAAGCAACGGCACAGTAAAATGGTTCAACGCGACGAAGGGCTACGGATTTATCACCACCGATGAAGGCAACGATGTATTCGTACACTTCAGCGCAATCCAGGGCGAGGGCTTCAAGACCCTCGACGAAGGCCAGAAGGTAAGCTTTGAAATCACGCAGGGAAGCAAAGGCCCCCAGGCTTCCAACGTGGAAAAGCTGTAAGCTTCATCAACTAGTATTTCTTTCGTATTTATATATAGATATAAAGAAATCGAATCGAAAGGGAGAGCGTTCGCCGTTCTCCCTTATTTTTATACCGCCGTCACAGAAATATAAGATGTCTGCCCGCAATATTGTTTCGTTGTGCTATAATCAACATCTGACTAATATTAACTTTTGCCGCCGTTAAGGCGGGAACTCAGGAGGAGCTTAATGTCCCTTTCAGAAGATAGAAAACTTTCGGCGAACAGCCTGCGCCGCCCCGCGAATCTGAAGGCCCTCGGCTTCAGGACGACGAAGGGGCTCGACCGGCTCTCCGGCCTCATCGGGCAGGAGCGCGCCGTGCGTTCGGTCAATTTCGGATTATCCGTACAGAGCAAAGGATACAACATCTTCATGGTGGGAGAGCCCGGCTGCGGGCGCACCACCTACGCGATGAACGAGCTTAAGCGCGCCGCCGCCTCGATGCCCGCGCCGGACGACTGGGTCTACGTATACAACTTCGACGACCCGAGCGTGCCGCTCGCGATAAACCTGCCTGCCGGCAAGGGACGCGAGCTGACGAAGGACGCGGCCGACGCCGTCGAGGAGCTGAAGACGGCGCTCTCAAAGGCTTTCGACAACAACGAATTCGAGGACAGCAAGGCGCACCTCGTCAAGGCTTTCCAGGATGAAGTCAACTCGATAATGGACGAGCTGCGCAAATGGGCCGAGTCGAAAAACTTTGCCATCAAGCGCACGCCGCAGGGCTTCGTCAACTTGCCGCTGATTATGGCTCCGCCTGTCGCGCCGCAGAACGGCGACTCCCCGGAGGGCGAAGAGCCTAAGGCGCAGGAGCCGGTGCTGCGCGAGATGCAGCAGGAGGAGTTCGAAAAACTCACCGAAGAGCAGCAGGCGGAGCTGCAGAAGGCCTCTGAGGAAATCTCGCAGAAGACTCTCGAAAAGCTGCGTCTCATCCGCGAGAAGGAAAAGGATCTTAAGGACAAGATACACGAGCTTGAAAGCCAGATATGCCGCGTCGCGATCGCGCCGGTCATGTCGGAGCTGCGCGCGAAATACCAGCCCAACGAAAAGCTCGAACGCTGGCTCGACGACTTCACGGAAGACCTTATTGCGAATTTCAACGTATTCCTCGCCGCGGTGCGCGACGACCAGGCGGACGTAGATTTCTCGCGCTACGAGGTCAACGCCTTCGTCTGCAACAATCCGAACGAAGGCGCGCCCGTCATCAGCGAGACGAACCCGATATACTACAACCTTGTCGGCAAGGTCGACTACGAGAACCGTCAGGGGAATCTCTACACGGACTTCCGCCGCATAACGCCCGGCGCCATGCACAGAGCGAACGGCGGCTTCCTGCTGCTCGACGCGGACGAGCTGCTGCGCCAGTTCATGTCGTGGGACGTGCTGAAGCGCGTGCTGCGCTACCGCGAGCTCTCGATAGAAAACCTTGCTGAGCAGCTCGGCTACATCCCGGTCTCGTCGCTGCGGCCCGAGCCGATACCGGTCGACATGAAGGTAGTCATCGTCGGCACGCCGTACCTATATTACCTGCTGAATATATACGATCCGGAATTTTCTAAAGTCTTCAAGATAAAGGCGGAATTCGACTCGGAGATGACGCGCACGGACGAAAGCGAGATGCAGATAGCGCGCTTCGTCGCGGGGTTCGTCGAACGCGAGGGCAAGCTGCATTTCACGGCGGCGGCGGTCGGCGAGGTCATCGAATGGGCCGCGCGCCTCGTCGAGGACAAAAACAAGCTCTCGACGCAGCTCAACAAAATCGCGGAAATTCTCGTCGAATCGACAGCGCTCGCTAAGGCGGAGGGCAAGCGCCAGGTCGGCATCGACCACGTCAGAAAGGCGCTTTCGGAAAAAATATTCCGTTACGACATGTGGGAGGAGAAGGTCCTCGACGAATACAGGAACGGCGTCATCCGCATCGACACGGACGGCTTCGAGGTCGGCCAGATAAACGGCCTGACAGTCTCGCAGCTTATAGACCATTCCTTCGGCTCGCCGGTGCGCATAACGGCGAACGTCTTTATGGGCACCGAGGGCGTCGTTAACATAGAGCGCGAGGTGCGCATGACCGGGCCGATACACAACAAGGGGCTCATGACGCTGTCGAGCTACCTCGGGCGCATGTACGCGAAGAAATATCCGCTCTCGATAAGCGCGCGCATAGCCTTCGAGCAGACCTACGGCGGCATCGAGGGCGACAGCGCCTCTTCGACGGAGCTCTACTGCCTGCTCTCGGCGATATCCGAGATACCGCTGAATCAGGGGATCGCCGTCACCGGATCGGTCGACCAGCGCGGCAACATCCAGCCTATAGGCGGCGTCAACGAAAAGATAGAGGGCTTTTTCGGCTACTGCAAGCACAACGGCCTGACGGGGCGTCAGGGCGTGATGATACCGGTGCAGAACGAACAGCACCTGATGCTGAGCCACGAGGTTACGGAAGCCGTTAAAAAAGGCAAATTCCATATCTGGAGCATATCGACGATAGACGAAGGCATAGAGATACTGACCGGAGTCCCGGCCGGAACGCCAGACAAAAACGGCGATTACCCGAAGGAGAGCGTACACGGGCGCGTGCAGGCCGCGCTCGAAGATTGGCTCGAACGCTCGTACCGCTACAAAAAGGTCATCAGCGACAGGATAGACCCGCCGAAGAAAAAGAGAGCGCCGAAAAAATCCGCTGCGGAAGCCGCGCCGGAGCAGGGCGAAAAAGAGGCCGAGTGATGGCGCTGCACGACGTTAAGGAAATTCTCGACGAGCTCGAAAGGCTCTACGGCAACGAGGCGCGGCCCGCGAGCGACTTCTGCTACGAGGAGCCGCTCGACGACCTCATACTTACGATACTATCGCAGAACACGAACGACAAGCTGCGCGACAAGGCGTTCGCGAATATGAAGGCGCGCTATTCGTCGTGGGAGGAGGTCGCGCACGCCGACATCGAGGAATTGAAGGACGTCCTTCGCATCGCGGGCATGAGCGGCACGAAGCCGCCGCGCATACAGCAGATACTCGCGGCCGTGAAGGATAAGTTCGGCGTCTACTCCATAAAGGAACTCCGCGGCTGGACGCAGCCCGACGTGCGCGCCTACCTGACCTCGTTGCCCGGCGTCGGTCCGAAGACCTCGGCCATCGTCGAGTGCTTCGACCTCGATCTTCCCGGCTTCCCGGTCGACACGCACATCACGCGCCTCAGCAAGCGCTTCGGCTGGGCCGCGGAGAAGCTGCCGCCCGATAAAATTCAGGAAATTCTCGAAGCCGAGCTGCCGAAGGAACGCTTCCGCGGCGGACATCTGAATTTCCTGGAGCATGGGCGCGGAATATGCAACGCGCGCAAGCCGCGCTGCGGCGAATGCACTATGATACGGTGGTGCCCGTTTGGACGGAAAGAGCTCGAAGGCATCTCTGATTGAGGCGAGGAAGAAGTTCCTCGCCGCCGCGGAGCGTCAGGGCTGGGCCGGCGCGGAGGGCGTCGTATGCGCTCTGTCCGGCGGCGGCGATTCTGTCGCGACGCTCTGGATGCTCAAGGAATTTTTCAACGGGTGCGTCGTAGCCGCGCACCTCGACCACTGCACGCGCGAGGGCGAATCGCACCGCGACGCGGAATTCGCGCGCGAGCTCTGCCGCGGGTGGAGGATAGAGTGCGCCGTCAAGGTGGTCGACGTACACGAGACGCGCGAGAAGGGCGAGTCGTTCGAGATGGCCGGCCGCCGCGCGCGCTACGAGCATTTCGAAGAGACGGCGCGCCGTTACGGACTGCCGTTCATCGCGGTCGGGCACAACGCCGACGACGTGGTGGAGACGCAGCTTCTGAATCTCGCGCGCGGCACCGGGCTCTCAGGACTTCGCGGGATACCGGAGCGGCGCGGAAGCATCGTCCGCCCCGTCATAGATTTCACGCGCGCCGAGTTGCGCGCGCTGCTCGCGGAAAACGGCGTCCCGTGGCGCGACGACGCGACGAACGACGAATCCGACTACATGCGCAATAAAATCCGAAATATACTGATCCCGTGGATAAAGGACAACCTCAACCCAGGCTTTGAAAACGTCATGCTCGGCCTCGCCCGCCAGGTCGCGCGCGAAACTGAGGAACGCGAGGCGGCGGTTCGCCGCGCGCTTGAAAGCGTTTCCTACGCGCAGCCTCCGGCGCTCGCCGCGTGGCGCGTCTCCGCGCTGAAGGATTTTCCCGACAGTATGCTTTACGAGATGCTGCGCGCGCAGGGCGCTCTGCTATCGCTTCCCGTGCTTTCGCGCCGCCGCACCGAGGAGCTCGCAGCCCTGATGCGCCGCGGCGGCTTCTGGCGCTTCCAGTGGGCCTCGGACGTCGAGGTCTGCTATTCGGAGCGCGGAGCCGGCTGGCTGCTGCGCGCCGACGTAGAGAAAGCGCGCGCGAGAGGAAAAAGCCGCGGCGAAAATTCTCTCCCGTGGTGGGCGGGATAATTAAAGTGTGGTATCATTCTCTGTTGTTGCAGACCGATTTTTCTCCGCAAGGGAGTGCTTGAGAGTGGAATATAGAATAGGCAGAACGCTTATACCCGAAGAGAAAATAAGAGAAAAAGTTAAAGAGCTCGGAGCTAGGATACGCGAAGACTACGCCGGGAAACAGGTCGTCTTCGTATGCGTGCTGAAGGGCGCGGTCGTATTCTTCTCCGACCTTATACGCGAGATCGGGCCGGACGTCGACGTGCAGCTCGACTTCCTCGCCATAGCTTCGTACGGCGCTTCGACGAAAAGCAGCGGCGTCGTAAAGATACAGAAGGACCTCAGCACCGACATCCGCGGCAAGCACGTCGTGATAGTCGAAGACATCCTCGACACGGGGCTCTCGCTGAATTACATAAGCGAGCTGCTCCGCGGGCGCGGCCCCGCGTCGCTTGAAATATGCGTTCTGCTCGACAAGGCGGAGCGCCGCACGCAGCCGGTAGACGTGAGATATTCCGGCTTCGTCATCCCGGACGAATTCGTCATCGGCTACGGCCTCGACTACGCGGGACGCTTCCGCCAGCTCCCCGCGATACACGTCGCCGAGCCCGCCGATTAGTTTTATAAAAAAGGAAGAACAGGAAAGAGAGGACAATATAGATTGAAGAAAATTTCTAAGAACGTGGGGATGTACATTGTGCTGATCGTGCTTGTGGTCAGCCTCGTCAATGTATTCCTCGGCCCCGACAGCAATCAGAAATCCTCGCAGACGAACGTCATGGCGTACAGCGCGATGCTGAACGAGGTCAACAACGGCAACGTCGCGAGGGTGCGCATCGACCATGAACAGCTCACCGGAACGCTGAAGTCCGGCGGCGAGTTCAAGACCTTCATCCTCGACGCCTCGACGCTGCCCTCGATCCTCGCCGCCAAGGGCGTGGAGGTAGAGGTCGTGCCGCCGCCGAAGAACTCGTGGCTGACGGCGCTGCTCACGTCGCTGCTCCCGACGCTCCTGCTCATCGGCGTCTGGATTTACTTCATCTACAACATGCAGGGCGGCGGCAGCAAGGTCATGGGCTTCGCGAAGAGCAAGGCGAAGCTTTTCCTCGACAACCGCCCGAAGGTGACCTTCGACGACGTCGCGGGATGCGACGAATCGAAGGAAGAGCTTGAGGAAGTCGTGCAGTTCCTCAAAGACCCCGCGAAATTCACGAAGCTCGGCGCGAGAGTGCCGCGCGGCGTGCTTCTGCTCGGCGCTCCCGGTACCGGTAAGACGCTCCTCTCTAGAGCCGTCGCGGGCGAGGCCGACGTTCCCTTCTTCAGCATCAGCGGCTCCGACTTCGTCGAGATGTTCGTCGGCGTCGGCGCGGCGCGCGTCCGCGACCTTTTCGAGCAGGCGCGCAAATATCAGCCCTGCATAATATTCATAGACGAAATAGACGCAGTGGGACGCCACCGCGGAGCCGGCCTCGGCGGCGGACACGACGAACGCGAGCAGACGCTGAACCAGCTGCTCGTCGAGATGGACGGCTTTGAAGCTGGCTCGGGCATAATCCTCATCGCCGCGACGAACCGCCCCGATATACTCGACCCGGCGCTTCTGCGCCCCGGACGCTTCGACCGCCAGGTCGTCGTCGACCGTCCCGACGTGAACGGACGCCGCGACATCCTGAAGGTCCACCTCCGCGACAAGAAGATAGAGGACGACGTGGACATCGACGTGATTGCGCGCAGGACGCCCGGATTCGTCGGAGCGGACCTCGCGAACCTCGTCAACGAAGCGGCGCTTCTCTCGGCTCGCCGCGACAAGGAAAAGCTCGGAATGCCGGAGTTCGAAGAGGCCATCGACCGCGTCATGGCTGGCCCGGAGCGCAAGAGCCGCGTCATAAGCGAGAAGGAACGCGAAATAATCGCCTACCACGAGGCTGGCCACGCGCTCGTCGCGGCGAAGATAAAGGGCACCGATCCCGTCCACAAGATTTCGATAATCCCGCGCGGACACATGGCGCTCGGCTACACGCTGCAGCTGCCTGAGGAGGACCGCTTCCTCGTATCGAAGCAGGAGCTTTCCGACAGGATCTGCGTGCTGCTCGGCGGCCGCGTCGCGGAGATGATACGTTACGGCGACGTGACGACCGGCGCGTCGAACGACCTCGAGCGCGCGACGCAGATAGCGCGCCAGATGGTGACGCAGTTCGGCATGAGCGACAAGCTCGGCCTCGTCACGCTCGGACGCAAGCAGCACGAGGTGTTCCTCGGCCACGACATAGTCGACGACAGGAACTACAGCGAAGAGGTCGCGCATACGATAGACCTCGAAATCCGCGCGATAATCGACAGCTGCATGAACAAGGCGCAGGAGATACTGACGGAGAACCGCGAACGTCTCGAAGAGATAACGCAGCGGCTGCTCAAGGAAGAGGTGCTCGAAGGCGACGAGCTCGACGAGCTTCTCGGCTATCCGAAGAAGGAGCACCATGCCGAGGGCGATAAGGAAAAAAAACGCCGCGGCGGAGGACGGAGAAGCGTCAAAGGAAGAGAACGGCGGCGGCTCCTCCTCAGAGTCAGGAGACGAAGTTGTGCGTGAGCTTCCCGACATCGAACAGGTCGACGAAAAGACGCTCAACGCTCCGATGGACGAAAACAAATAAAAAAATCGCACGGGCCGCTCCGCGAAGGGCGGCCCGATTTTTATGCGCCGCGCACAACTTGACCGTTTGTGCTAGAATTTAACGGTTTTAGTTAGATTGCGGAGGATGTGCGCGAAAGATAAAATGGAAGATAAATTTAAGCTGACCGCGCCCTTCGGCCTCTCCGGCGACCAGCCGCAGGCCGTCGAAAAGCTTGTGCGCGGCTTTCTCGAAAAGGACGGGACGCATCAGACGCTGCTCGGCGTCACGGGCAGCGGCAAGACCTTCACGATGGCGAACGTCATCGCGCGGCTCAACCGCCCGACGCTCGTCCTCGCCCACAACAAGACCCTCGCCGCGCAGCTCTACAGCGAGTTCAAGGAGTTCTTCCCGGAAAACTCCGTTAATTACTTCGTCTCCTACTACGACTACTACCAGCCGGAAGCCTACATACCGGCCTCCGACGTTTATATCGAGAAGGACGCCTCCGTCAACGAGCGCATAGAGAAGCTTCGCCTCATGACGACGAAGGCGCTGCTCGAGCGGCGCGACGTCGTCGTCGTCGCGAGCGTCTCGTGCATCTACGGACTCGGCAAGCGCAAGAACTACGAGGACGCGATTTTCCGCTTCGCCTGCGGCGAGCGCTGGGAGCGGCGCGACTTCATGATGAAGCTGCTCGCGAACTACTACGAGCGCAACGACATGACGCTCGTTCCCGGAACGTTCAGAAGCCGCGGCGAGACGATGGAAATATTCCCGTCGTACAGCGACACTGCGCTGCGCATATACTTCTTCGACGACGAGATAGAGCGCATAGACGAGATAGACCCGGTCAGCGGCAACAGCGTGATGCGCAAGGAGAAGGCCGGCATTTTCCCGTCTAAGCATTACATCACGAGCCCCGACGCGATAAAGAACGCCGCGGGCGCGATAGAGAAAGAGATGGAGGAGTGCTGCGCGCGCTTTACGAGCGAGGGCAAATATCTCGAAGAAGAGCGTCTGCGTATGCGCACTAAGTACGACCTTGAAATGCTGCTCGAGGTCGGCTACTGCTCGGGCATCGAGAACTATTCTCGCTACCTCGACGGACGCGAGGCGGGTGACCCTCCGGGCACGCTGCTCGACTTCTTCCCGAAGGACGCGCTCTTTTTCATAGACGAGTCGCACATGACTCTGCCGCAGGTGCGCGGTATGTACAACGGCGACCGCGCGCGCAAGGAAATACTCGTCGCGCACGGCTTCCGTCTCCCGTCGTGCCTCGACAACAGGCCGCTGAAATGGGACGAATTCGAGCCGGTGCTGAAAAACGCGCTCTTTATCTCCGCGACGCCCGGCGACTATGAGTTCGAGCACTCCGACCACGTCGTCGAGCAGCTCATACGTCCTACGGGAATTCCAGACCCGGAGGTCGAGGTCCACAAGGCCACTGGGCAGGTTGACGACCTGCTCGCCGAGATACGGCCGATAATCGACCGCGGCGAGCGCGTGCTCGTCTCGACCTTGACGAAGCGCTCCGCCGAGGACCTTGCGGAGTACATGGCAGACCTCGGCATAAAGGTGCGCTACATCCATTCGGAGCTAGATACATTCGAGCGCGCGGAGCTGCTGCGCGACCTTCGCCTCGGCGTCTTCGCCGTGCTCGTCGGCGTCAACCTTCTGCGCGAGGGCATAGACCTGCCGGAGGTCTCGCTCGTCGCGATACTCGACGCGGACCGCGAGGGCTACCTGCGCGCGCACCGCTCGCTGATACAGATGATAGGCCGCGCCGCGCGCAACAGCGCGGGCAAGGTCATACTCTACGCCGACGTGATAACGGACAGCATGGCGCTTGCGATGAAGGAGACGAAACGCCGCCGCGAGGCGCAGATAGCCTTCAACGAGGAACATCACATAGAGCCGAAGACGATTATAAAATCCGTCAGGAATCTTCTGCCCGACGAGCTCACCGAGGACGGCGAAGAGCATTACGCCGGAATGCGCGCCGCGTCTCCGGTCGCGGAGAGCAGGGAAAGCATCGCCGAGATGGAGCGGAAGATGTGGGAGGCCGTGGAGAAGCTCGACTTCGAGACCGCGGCTCAGCTCAGGGACGACATACAGAAACTGAAAGGCGGAAACGCGATTGGAACAGGAAATAAAAATTACAGGAGCAAGACAGCACAATTTAAAAAACGTAAGCGTAAATATCCCAAAAAATAAACTGGTCGTCGTCACGGGGCCCTCCGGCTCCGGCAAATCGTCGCTCGCCTTCGACACGATTTACGCCGAGGGGCAGCGCCGCTACGTCGAGTCGCTTTCATCGTACGCGCGCCAGTTTCTCGGAATGTCCGACAAGCCGGACGTCGACGACATAACGGGCCTCTCCCCGGCTATCTCGATAGAGCAGAAGGGAACGGGCCACAACCCGCGCTCGACCGTCGGCACCGTCACGGAGATATACGACTATCTGCGCCTGCTCTTCGGCCGCGCGGGGACGCCGCACTGTCCGAAATGCGGACGCGAGGTCCACCGCTACAGCGTCGACGAGATAATAGACCTCATTTTCAAAGAATATGACGGGAAGCCGCTCGAGATATACTCGCCGGTCGTCAAGGCGAAGAAGGGCGAATACAAGAACCTGCTGTTGAAGCTGCACCAGCAGGGCTACATGCGCGCGCGCATCGACGGCACGCTCTACTGGCTCGAAGAGACGGTCGAGCTCGACAAAAAGCGCCGCCACACTATAGAGTGCCTCATCGACCGCATGAAGGTGCGCGAGGACAACCGTTCGCGCCTCAGCGAAGCTGTGGAAATGGCGCTCAAGCTATCGGACGGCTTCGTGCTGCTCGTCTCCGAGGGAATGCCCGACAACGAGCTGACGGAGAAGTACGTCTGTCCCGTCTGCGAGATAAGCCTGCCGGACATCGAGCCGCGGCTTTTCTCATTCAACGCCCCGGCGGGGGCCTGCCCCGACTGCGGCGGCCTCGGCTTCCACATGCACTTCTCGCCTGAGCTCGCCGTGAACCCCGAGCTTCCGCTCGCGGAAGGGGGCTTCATACCGTGGAAGTCGATGAAGCACATGATTCAGAAGGCAGAGAAGCTCGCGGAGAAAAAGGGCTGGGACATCAGCAGGCCCTTCGGCGAGCTGCCGCGCGAGGCGCAGGAGGCGATGCTCTACGGCTCCGACGAGGTTCTTCCGCTGATTTTCACCGACCGCAGCGGCGACTGGGAATACAACGGCAAGTACATGGGGCTTATCCCGTGGATAGAAAAGCGCTACAACGAGACGGAATCCGAGAATTATAAAGAAGAGCTCGACCGCTACCGCGTCGAGGACGTCTGCGCGACCTGCAAAGGCGCTCGGCTCAAGCCCGAGGCGCTCGCCGTCACGCTCGGCGGCTACAACATCAGGCAGCTCACGGAGATGCCCGTCGACGAGCTTATAAAGGTGCTCGACGGCCTTGAGCTCGGCGCGCGCGAGCAGAAAATCGTCGGCGTCGCGCTCATCGAGGTGAAAAAACGCCTCGCCTTCCTCAACGACGTCGGCGCGGGCTATCTGAGCCTCTCGCGCCGCGCGGACACGCTCTCGGGCGGAGAAAGCCAGCGCATACGCCTCGCGTCGCAGATAGGCTCGCAGCTCACGGGCGTCCTCTACGTGCTCGACGAGCCGACGATCGGGCTGCACCCGCGCGACACGAACAGGCTGCTCGACACGCTGCGCGCGATACGCGACATTGGAAACACCGTCCTCGTAGTCGAGCACGACCGCGACACGATGGCGGCGGCGGACCACATTCTCGAACTGGGCCCCGGAGCCGGCGAGCACGGCGGCGAAATGATAGCGAACGGCAGCGCCGAGGAGATAATGAAGGGGAGCTCCAGCACCGCGCTCTACCTGCGCGGCGAGGCCGACGGAACGTACATTCCGCACCCGAAACGGCGCAGGCCGTCGTCGTTCGTCAAGGTGCGCGGCGCGCGCGAAAACAACCTCAAGAAGCTCAACATAGACATCCCGCTCAACACCTTCGCCTGCCTCTCCGGCGTATCCGGCTCGGGCAAAAGCACGCTGCTTTACGAAATTCTCTACAAGGGGCTGCGCGGCAAGTTCGACCGCGACTTCCGCGAACGCCCGGGAAAATTCGACTCGATAACGGGCTACGAGCCGCTGCGCAACATCGTGCTCGTAGACCAGAGCCCGATAGGACGCACGCCGCGCTCGAACCCCGCGACCTACACGGGCGTATTCACCTACATACGCGAGTTCTTCTCCGAGCTTCAGGAGTCGAAGCTGCGCGGCTACCAGCCGGGGCGTTTCAGCTTCAACGTCAAGGGCGGGCGCTGCGAGGCCTGCAACGGCGACGGCGTCATAAAGGTCTCGATGCTCTTCCTGCCGGACGTCTACGTAAAATGCGACGTCTGCAAGGGCAAGCGCTACAACCGCGAGACGCTCGAGGTCAAATACAAGGGCCTTTCGATTGCGGACGTGCTCGAGCTGACCGTCGACGAGGCGGCGGAATTCTTCGGCGCGGTGCCGCGCATAGCGAACAAGCTCAAGACGATACAGGAGGCGGGCCTCGGCTACATCCGCCTCGGGCAGCCCGCGACGACGCTCTCGGGCGGCGAGGCCCAGCGCGTCAAGCTCGCGACCGAGCTCGGCAAAAAATTCCGCGGCAACACGCTCTACCTGCTCGACGAGCCGACGACGGGGCTGCACTACACAGACGTGAAAAAGCTGCTCATCCTGCTGCACAAGCTCGTCGAGCAGGGCAACTCCGTGCTCGCGATAGAGCACAACCTGGACGTGCTCGCCTCGGCGGACTACATAATGGACCTCGGCCCCGAGGGCGGCAAAGGCGGCGGAAAGCTCATCGCGAAAGGCACGCCCGAGGAGGTCGCGAAAGCAAACGGCCCGACCTCGAAATATCTCGCGCAGTTCTTGAACGAAATCAAAAGGGGTGCGTAACTATGGATAAATTCAAAAAGAAGAATGAAAAGCCGCGCGAGCGCGAAGCCGCGACGGGAGGCGAACTCTGCTGGGGACGCAACCCCGTCATATCGCTGCTCGAAGAATCGCCCGAGCGCTGCATGAAGGTGCTCCTTTCTGAAACGATGCAGCCGCATGTAAAAAACAAGATAATTTCGCTCTGCCGCGACAACGGCATAGTCTTCCAGAGCGCGGCGCAGGCCGCGCTCGACCGCCTTACGAACGGCGAAAACCATCAGGGCGTCGCGGCCTACCTGACGCAGGCGAAGCTCTGGGAGGCTGACGAGCTTCTCGAAAAACTTCCCGCCGCGCCGGAGCCCGTCATGATACTGCTCTGCGACCACGTGCAGGACCCGCACAACCTCGGTGCGATGATCCGCAGCGCGGAGGCCGCCGGAGCTTCCGCCGTCCTGATTCCGAAACGCGGCGGCTGCCTGCCGACGGGGACGGTAATCAAGACGAGCGCCGGAGCCGCGCTGCGCCTGCCCGTAGCGCTGACCGGCAACGTCGCGCAGACGGTGCGCAAACTTCAGGAAGCGGGCTTCTGGGTGACGGGGCTCGACATGAACGGCCGAGACACGCTCTTCCGCGAGGACCTTCCGCCGCGAAGCGCAATAGTCGTAGGCGCGGAGGGAAGCGGCCTCGGCACCGCGACCGCGAAAGCCTGCGACGACGTGCGCTTTATACCGATGCGCGGCACCGCCGGCTCGCTCAACGCCTCGGTAGCCGCCGCGCTCGCGATGTTCGAATGGGCGCGCAGCGTGGGGAAGATTTCATAAAACAGGCGAAAGTTATATGTATCTGGAATTGGTGAACAGTTACAGGACGACGAGGAAATACGGCGAAGATATAAAGCCGCGTCCTCCCGCGAGCGAAGCGCAGATAACCGAGGCGGAGGCGCATCTCGGCACGCGTTTCCCGAAAGAACTGCGCGCCATGCTGCTTGAGATGGACGGCGACTGCGACTTTCTGCTCTCGCTGGAAGAGATTATCGAATACAACGAGGCCATGTCCTCAGAGCGGTTCGCCGGAGCGAAGCCGCTCTTCGTCGCGACGGACGGCGCTGGCGGCCTTTACGGCTATGCTGTAAAAGACGGCGGCGCGGAAAGCTCAAAACTCGTCTTCTGGGACCACGAGACGGGCGAAATTTCAGACTGCGAAGGCGCGGCCGCAGATTCTTTCTATGAATTAATAAAGCAGTTCTACGACGTCAGCTTCGGCGAATTTTTGGACGGCGTTAAACCGTAAGGCAGGCGCTTGGCTGCGCGGAATATGGAGCGCAGCCGTGTTCCTGATAAAACTGCCAGATATTAAAAAATGCGGGGAAGCCTGACGCAAGGGCTTCTCCGTATTTTTGCCGCTCAACAGTCAACTGAATGGAGCGTCGGACAGTTCCGGAAAATTTTTTAAGCCTTGACTCACCGGCTCCCGCACGAGCCTTCCCAGACGACTTTACGGTAATTTTCAGGATCTGTCGCGCCTTCGGTGGAGAACAGCAGGACGCGCGAATCTTTGCCGATTTTGAGCTTTTCGCGCAGCGGCGCTAATTCTTCGCCGCGCATGAGCGCGTAGAGGAAGCCGAGCGTGGCCGCGCCCGATTCGCCCGATACGACGCGCGGGTCGCCAGGCAGCGGCGCTCCGAGGACGCGCATGCCGTCGGCGGCGACGCGGTCGGGTAATGACGCGAAGGCCGCGACCTTGTCCTTGAGTATCTGCCACGAGGTTATGCTCGGCTCGCCGCACGCAAGCCCCGCCATTATCGTCCTCATATCGCCGCCGACTGTGCGGATGCTTCCGTCGCCGGCGCAGGCGGAGCGGTAGAGGCAGTCCGCCTGGTCGGATTCGACGACGGCGAAGACCGGCGGATTGTCTGGATATTTGTTGGCGAAGTATCCGACGGCCGCCCCCGCGAGCGAGCCTACGCCGGCCTGTACGAATATGTGCGTCGGCGCCTCCTGCGCAGCCGCCGCGAATTGTTCGTCCGCCTCCATCGCCATCGTTCCGTAGCCCTGCATTATCCACGACGGGATTTCTTCGTAGCCCTCCCACGCCGTGTCCTGTATCAGCACGCCGTTCAGCGTCTCAGCCGCGGCCTTCGCCGCCTTACGCACGCAGTCGTCGTAGTTGAGTTCTTCTATCGTCGTAAGCGCGCCCTCGGCGCGGATGTTTTCAAAGCGCGCCGGCTGCGAGCCCTTCGGCATCATGATGACGGCTTTCTGTCCGAGCGTCTTCGCCGCCCACGCGACGCCGCGTCCGTGGTTGCCGTCTGTCGCGCTGAAAAACGTTATCTCTCCGGTCTCTTCCTTCAACTCGCGCGAAGTGAGCGCGGCGTAGCTGAGCTCTTCCAGCGGGCGGCCTGTCAGCTTCGATATATAGCGCGCCATTGCGAAGGAGCCTCCGAGCACCTTGAACGCGTTGAGGCCGAAGCGGTACGACTCGTCCTTAACGCAAATCTTCGCAACGCCGAGGAACTCTGCGAGGCGGTCGAGCTCCGCCAGCGGCGTCTCGGAATACTGCGGAAAGCTTTTGTGAAACGCGCGCGCGGCTCCGACGTTCTGGAGCGACATAATCTCAAGCTCCGCACCTCCGCTTTTGGGCATTCTGTTGTCAGTCCACTTGATGCCGTACATCTTCCGTCCTCCCTGTGAGTTTGTTGTGGAACGCCCTGAATATAACAACTGCGCCGAGCCCCGTCAACGGAGCGAACAAACATGGCTGTGTGGCGGCGTTGGACGCGCGTGAAAAAATGGAGTAACTTTTTTCTGATTCGTTGTTGACATTATCGCGAATTCATATATAATATCCTTCGTCCGGCCCGATTGGGGTATGGTGCAACGGCAGCACGCCTGACTCTGGATCAGGTAATCGAGGTTCAAATCCTTGTACCCCAGCCACTT
>ENA-OQCL01000279-OQCL01000279.1-human-gut-metagenome-genome-assembly--contig:-NODE-279-length-26646-cov-6.292281_pt1 | contig 26646 bp, 22 predicted proteins | sample MGYA00242502_ERZ504586 | MGnify/ENA primary metagenome ERZ504586 (study PRJEB26092, sample SAMD00036316) | human gut metagenome | host: Homo sapiens | study: EMG produced TPA metagenomics assembly of... | reverse complement strand
ATTATCCTCCCCAAGCGGCGCGCCGTCTACGTCCACCGCCCCGACATACCGCTCCCACGACATAAACCGTATGTCCGCGGGCACGATGTCGACGGTAACTGCGTCTGTCACAGTCACATTCATAAAATAACAGCTGCTGTCGGTGGCATTGTCGCTGGCGCCAATGAAGTTGTGTCTGGATTTATAGAACTGCGTGCGGGTGCCGTTGCTTTCTACATAGTAACCAAATATCTCCACCATGTAGTAATTCCCGCCTGTCCGTGCGTCGGCTGAACTGCGTATCGGTATCTCATTTTTGCCAGTAAAAACTCTGTTGTAGCTGCTGGATGTTGTGGATGTGGAGAAGAGCTCAGGCTCTTCCTTGCTCCGCGGCCCATTCACGCCGTTGCCCATCTCATCCCACCAGCAGTATTTGAAGTAGACATAGGTTCCGCTTTTCCTGGCTTCCTCAGTCGCCAAAGGATGGGTGACCTGTACGCCGACACTGCCGGGGCTGCCCGGCCCCACAGCGACCTCAAGCTGCGGCACACCGACACCGGCGTCCGGAACCACGCTGCCGTTTACCGAATACTCCACCGTGGGCTTGGAAATCACTGTATTATTGTCCACGGTGACAACCATATATCCCTGACCGCTTTCCTCGTCGACAGACGCCGTTCCGCTGACTTTTGAGGTGTTGGTCAGAATCTCTTTGCCTTCTGGGAGCCTCCAGCCCGAGTCATAACCCGGCACAGTTGACGAGTCGCTGATGGGTGGAAGCACATAACCATCGTCAATTTCCCAAATGTCGTTTTGATTCAGCGTGTACTGTATGCTCTGGCCGAACAGCTTATAATCAGTCCTAACGACATTTCCATTCTCCGTAAAATCCAGACGGACAGGGAAGGTGCGCGTCGCCCGGGTGGGAGGCTCGCGAAAGTCCAAATATGCAAGCGCGTCGGAGAAAATCACCAGACAGTCAGCAGCGAAATTTGCCCTAAAAGCATTCTTATTATATCCGGATAAGTCGCTTTTCCTGTTTATATAGATCTGCGAAAAGGCGCTGTTGCTGTAAAACGCTTGCGAACCTATGGTTTCAACTGAGGCGGGGATTTGAATTTTCAAATTCGCGCCCTTTGGGAAAGTGTCTTGAAAAGTCTGGCTGCCAATCATTTCTAGACCGCTTGGCAGCTCAAAAAACAGCGTCCTCGTCACCACCCGCTGTGCGCACGAACTGCAAACCCTTGCATCCGGAAAATACGGAGCCGGAACCGTTGCTGCTGTCGCCAAGAACTTCGAGGGTCGCAGGCAAAATCACGCCGGTCAGGCCGGTGCAGCCTCTGAAAGCACTCTTTCCAAGGGTGGTAATTTTGGTGTCGGACAAATCGAGTACGCCGGATAGGTAGGAGCAGCCCATGGCCGCCTGACTATTGATAGTCGTCAGGCTGGTCGCATCAGAAAAATCTATGGCGACCATATTGTACCTGCCTAAATTATCAATATAGGTAACAGCACCGTTTCTTTTCTTATCATTGGTGTAAGAGTCCCTAAAACCATCATTTATTATGCTTGTTACGCTGCTAGGTACCTTGACAGAGAAGTACATGGTGGCTTTGTTAGGATTTATTTCTTCAAACCAAGCCTTGCTAATGCCATAATATGTGTTTCCTTTTATTATCATCCCCTCAGCCGGTACCACCATCGGATTATCCGGTGAAAGTCCCGCTCCCTCTGCCGAAGGCGCAGCCAGAGCCGCCGCAGATAGTATTCCAACGCTCAGGAACAACATCAGGATTATTGTAAACAATCGGTTTTTCATAAAGCATCCTCCGTTATTCATTTCAATTTTGAAACCAGAGAGAGACGGGGGCTTAACCCGCTTGTCATCATGCATTTACAGTCCCGTTTTTCCAGCCACCGCTTGCTGTCCCGCCCCGCGCAGATGGGGCAGCCGCTTTTTTGAGGGCCGGAGCGGGAGTAGATGACGGCCCTCCATACGTGACCATCCGGGCATTGCCACCAGACCTTGCGGTGGGAGCCGGGGGTGACCATTTCGGGCGTCAGGCTGCCGTTCAGTTTCGGGTGCCACTGTTTTGCCAGCAGCGGTTCGCGGGTCGCGAGGTCGTTGAAGCCGGTCAGCACCTTCCTCCCCGCGCAGTAGGGACATCCGCTGCCGTTCGACGTGCGCGCAGCCACCACGGCCTGCCACTCGTGACCCAGCGAGCAGCGCCACCAGACTCTGCGGTTTGAGTTCGGCGTTACCTGCTCGGGACGCAGGGCGCCGTTCTTCTCCCTGTGCCACTGAACGGCAAACTTTGGGAAGAGACTGGCAAGGTCATTTTCGCCGGGACACACCCGTTTGCCGGCGCAGACGGGGCAGCCGGTGTCCTTGATTGTCCGGGAGCCCGCCGACGCCTGCCATTCGTGCCCCTTGGCGCAGCGCCACCAGACCTTCCGCTTGCTGCCGTATGTGATGTCCGCCGCGGTCAGCGGTCCGTTCAGATGCTCGTCCCATTGCGAGAGCAGCTCGTCACGTCCTGTTTCCAGGCAGAAGTCCAATAAACTCTTTCGCAAGCGTATATCACCCTCCCAAGTACCGCACAGACTTTTTTGCCGCGAGCTCCGGACCTGTATAAATTATCCCTGTGCTTCTATCAGATAGAATTATAGTGACATACGCTCCGGCAATAAATCGCGGTTCGTCACTGTACCGTCACAAATGAAATTTGGTGCAAATTACTAGCCGCAATCAGAAACTTCGCCCTGTCTCAAGACAAAGGTCCGATGATCCCATCCGCAAACGCTCATCACCCCCAAGTAACAGAATCAACATTTTGCCCAAGAACCTGGACCCGTGCAGCTATGTTGATGTACATATCAGGCAAATTGTAGCACATGTTTCCAACTCTGGCAAGCTTGTTTTATCACTTTGACATCACAGTAGAGACCCCAGAGCCAAATTTTCTGCGGTCTTTAAAAACTCGCGCCCAAATTGAGAAATCAGCTCTCAATTTGGGCGCATTTTTTCTTTCTGGCCTTTTTTGTCAGGTCTGCCCCTGTTTGAGATGCGGCAAAATGTTGATTTTGTCCTACAATATCAGCCCGAGCCTGTCCAGTTGACGCATGCACTCCGAACCGGGGACGGCGAGGTATATCCTGGTCGTCTCGATGCTCGAATGGCCGAGGATGTCGGCCAGGCGTGCGATGTCCTTGCAGGCGCGGTAAAATGCAGTGGCGAAAAGGTGGCGCAGGTTGTGGGGGAAGACCTTTGACGGCTCCACGTTTGCGGCGCCGCAGAGGGCCTTCATTTCCGTCCAGACCTGACGGCGGCTTATCTCCCTTCCGCTTCTGGTGCGAAATATCGCGCCGGAGGCGATTTTTTCTTTTTTGGCGTATTTTAGCAGCTTGCGGCAGAGCTTGCCTGGCAGGAGGATCTCGCGTATCTTGCCTTTCAGCGAGATTTCGGCCCGGCCGCGCTTTGCTGCCTCGACAGTGAGGCGATTCAACTCGCTTATTCGGATGCCCGTGGCGCAAACTGCCTCCATGAGCAGGGCCAAACGCTCTTTGCCAAGGGCCGAGGCCGTGGAGACGAGGCGTTCGTATTCATTTTTCGTGAGCTCGCGCCGGCCGTCGCGGAACAGGCGGCGCTGGATCTTCAGGAACTTCAGCCGGCACTCATCCCAGCCGAGGAAGCGGAACAGGCCGTTGAGCGCAGAGAGCATGGCGTTCACCGAGACCGGCGCGTAGCCGCTCGACAGCAGGTGTGCCTTCCACTCCGACGCAAGCTCCTTCGTGACCTGCCTGCCTCCCAGCCAGGCAGAGAAGGCGTTTACATCTCTCAGATATTTTTCGATGGTACCCCGGCTGCGTTCCTCGTTCAGCAAATGCCGCTCGTAGGCCGCGATACGGGGGATGGTCAAGGTGTAGTCCGTCATTTTTGTGACCTCCGTCCGCAAAAAGTTTGTGTGTGTATTTTACCGTGTTTCCATATTGCTATGCAGACGGCAAGCAATTCCGGCGTCACCGGCCCGTCAAAAAATCCGCCGCCCTGTCGGGCGGCGGTCCTGTTTTTGGGCTTATCTCTTGTTGGATCTTCTCCAAATGCGCTGCTCCTCGGCGGCTTTGATGAGCTCGTCGCGGAAGTCTGGGTGAGCGAGGGAGACGAGGCCCTCGGCCCTCTCCCAGGTACTGCGGCCGGCCATATTGAAGACGCCCTGCTCCGTGGCGAGGTAATAGGCCTGGCTGCGCGGGGAGGTTATGATCTCGCCGTTGAAGTGCGGCACGATGTTGGAGGTACGCCGCCCGTCCTTGCCAACGCGGGAGGATGCGACGCATATGAAGCTCTTGCCGCCCTTGGACATGGCCGCGCCGGTGAGGAAGTCCACCTGCCCGCCGGTGCCGGAGATGTGACGCAGACCCGCACTCTCGGAGTTTATCTGGCCGTAGAGGTCCACGGAGACGCAGCTGTTGAGGGAGATGAAGTTGTCCATGGAGGCTATGACCGTCGGGTCGTTAACGTAGGCGATGGGCAGGGCAATGACGCCGGGGTTTTCATCCAGCCAGTCGTAGAGCTCCTGCGAGCCTGTGGCAAGGCCGAGCACGCCCTTGCCGGGGAAGATGTTCTTGCGCTTGTTGGTGAGCTTTCCGGCCTTGTATAGGTCGAGGAAGCCGTCGGTGCACAGCTCAGTGTGCATGCCGAGGTCCTTGAGGTCGCTCTGGGCAATGATGGAGCCCAGGGCGTCGGGCGTGCCGCCGATGCCGAGCTGGAGCGTAGCCCCGTCCACGAGGAAGGGGATGATATTCTCAGCAATTTTGATGTCCTCGGCCGAGGGCTTCTTGGCAGGAACGGTGGGGACCGGTCCGTGCTCGCACTCGACGACCATGGTGACGTCGGAGATGTGTATGCTCTCGTTGTAGGCGCCGTAGATCTTGGGCAGCTTGTCATTGACCTCGATGACGATGGCGTCCGCGCGGCCTATCATGTCGAGCGCCGTGCCTGCGGAGAGGGAGAAGTTGAAGTAGCCGTGCTTGTCCATCGGCGTCGCGCAGACGTAGGCGACGTTGACGTGCAGGAATTCTTTGTGGTACCAGGCGAGATTGCGGAAGATCATGGGGGAGAAGTAGGCCCGGCCCTGGTCGAGCAGCTTGCGCTCGTAGCCGGAGCAGTGCCAGGCGTTGTAGCAGAAGTGCTCGCCCGTCGGGTCACATTCCACGACCTCAATGGGGCCGTACATTATCTGGCCGCGGAGCTTGACGTCGAACAGCTCGTCCCGGCGCTTGGCGAGGGCCTTGTCGCACTCGACGGCGAAGGTGGTGCCGTTGCCGTATTCGACCCAGTCGCCGCTCTTGACCAGCTTTGCCGCATCCTCCGGGGTGCCAAGCTTGGCTCTGTACTCGCTTGTGAAGTCCATATCTCATCCTCCGTAACAGTTTTTGCTGTGCTCATATATTATCGCACGGCGCGCGCCCAAAGGCAAGGGGCGCGCGCTTCACAAACAGGAGAAAATGGGATATAATCAGCCGTGCAGAACGCGTTCGCGGGCAAAATAGTCCCGCGTCAGGCGTGCGGCCTCACTGGAGAGCAGCAGGAGCGAGCAGAGGTTCGGCAGGGCCATGAGGGCGTTGAGCACGTCCGCCAGTTCCCATACCGCGGCCCGGGCGCCGTTCGCGCCCATGACGGCGCAGAGGGCGTAAATGGCCATGTATGCGCCCCTCGCGCGAGGCCCGAGCAGGAATTCGCAGCAGCGCAGGCCATACATGCCCCAGCCGAAGAGCGAGGAGAGGGAAAACAGCAGCATGCAGGCCGCGAGCACCGCCGCCGCGCCGCCACCTCCGAGCACCCCGGCAAAGGCTGAGACGCAGACGGAGAGCCCGGCAGGGCTGCCGTAGGGTATCGCCGCGCCGGAGCAGAGAATGGCGAGCCCGGTCAGCGTGCAGACGACCATCGTGTCAGCGAAAACCTCAAAGACGCCGAAGAAGCCCTGTCTTACCGGCTCCTTTTCGCTGGTCGAGGCATGGGCGATGGGGGCGGAGCCGAGGCCGGCCTCGTTTGAAAACACGCCGCGGCGCAGGCCCCAGCCGAGGCAGGCGCGCAGGCTCAGCCCTCCGCATACCGCCTCAGGGCGGAAGGCGCAGACCAGTATTTCCCGCAGAACGCCGCCAAGCCTGCAGGCGTTTGCAGCAATGACTGCGAGACAGGCGAGAACGTAGACGAGTCCCATTGCCGGGACCAGCGCCTCGCAGACGCGCCCAAGCCTGCCCATGCCGCCCGAGAGGACGAACCAGCCCGCCGCAGCCACCAGCGCCCCCGCTGCAAGTGAGAAGACCCGCCCCTCCGCCGCGACGGATGGCAGCAGCTCCATCGAGAGGGTGCGCGCAGCGCCCGTGATCTCAGCGCCCTGTACGGCGCTGCCCATGCCGAAGGCCGCCAGCGTTCCAAAGAGGGCGAAGGCCCGTGCAAGCGGCATGAAGCGTTTTCCGAGGCCGTTTTTTATCGTGTACATGGGCCCTCCGCGCCACTGGCCGTCTTCTCCGCGCTCGCGGAAGCGCACAGCCAGCGTGACCTCGGCAAATTTCGTTCCCATGCCGAAGAGGGCGGTCAGCCATAGCCAGAAGAGCGTGCCCGGCCCGCCGAGTGAGATGGCCAGCGCGACACCGACGATGTTCCCGGTGCCTACCGTCCCTGCCAGCGCGGCGCAGACTGCCTGCAGGGGCGTTACAGAACCCTTGTCTGCCCCGGATGGACGCAGCGCGGCGCCGACAGTCCGGCGCATGACCTCCGGAAAGTGCGTGAGCTGTACAAAGCCGCAGCGGAGGCTGAGGAAAACTCCTGCCCCGGCCAGCATGAGGGCCATGGGCGCGCCCCAGAGCGCCCCCGCCGCGACGGAAATTACATTCTGCAAAAACCTCGCCTCCCGTAAAGCCTACGCCCGCGGCGCGCGCGGCATGACTGCGGGCAGGGGAGAGGAGCCTTATATGGAAAACGAATTGGAACTCACAAAAAAGCGACTCACTGAGCTCTCCCGCCGCGCGTTTGAGCGGGGCATCCAGACCTCCTCGGACTTTCTCAGCCCCGGAGAACAGGCGGAAGCCGTGCGCCTGCGCCTGCCGGAGCCGGCCGTGTTCGAGGGCGGATACCCGGAGGCCGAGCGCAGGGTCGCAGTGTTCGGCGGCGGAGAGGCGCCGGTGATCTGTCTTGAAATAGCTCCGACCGCACCTAAATTTGCGGGGGAGCTGACGCACAGGGATTATCTTGGCTCTCTCATGGCCCTTGGCCTGCGCCGGGGCCTCTTGGGCGACATCATCCTGGCAGAGGGGCGGGCCTATGCCTTCTGCCTGGAGGCCGCCGCGCGTATAATTGAGCGGGAGCTCAATCAGGTGCGCCGGGCCGCCGTGCGAGTAACACGGGCAGAGGCGCTTCCGGAGGGCCTGGCGTCCCCACCGGAGGAGAGCGTAGTCGCCGCCGCCTCGGAGCGGCTGGACGCCCTCGTGGCCGCGGCCTTCAGGCTCTCGCGTGCGGAGAGCGCGCGGCTATTTGAGGCTGAGCGCGTGTTTGTGAACGGCCTGCCCGCGCGCTCGTCCTCTGCAAAGCCGGAGCCTGGGGATATCGTCTCCGTGCGGGGAATGGGGCGTTTCCGCTTTGAGGGCGCTCTGGGCGAGACGCGCCGGGGCCGCCTGCGGGTGAGCCTCAGGATCTACGGCAGATAGGGGTGATGGACGTATGAGCTGCGATCTGCATACACACTCCACCTTTTCAGACGGCACCAGCACGCCGGAGGAGCTCGTATCCGCCGCGCAGGAGCTGGGCCTTACGGCCGTGGCGCTCTGCGACCACAACGACGTGGACGGCCTGCCGCGTTTCCTCGCGGCGGCGCGCGGCGGACGCACCGCCGCTGTGCCGGGAACGGAGATAAGCACGGTCTTCGAGGGCACGGAGCTGCATATTCTGGGCATGTTCATACCTGAGCGCGGCTGGGAAGCCGTGCGCGAGCTCACGGCCCGGATGCGCCGGAGCAAGGAGGAGAGCAATCTGACCCTGGAGCGCCGCCTGCGAGCGGCGGGCTATGCCTTGGACTACGCAGTCATGAGGGCGGCAAACCCGGACGGCTATCTCAACCGCGCCCACTTTGCCGCGGAGCTGACCCGACTGGGTTATGCTAGTTCCATAGACGACGCCTTTCGCACTCTGCTGGCCCCTGGAGCGGGCTTCTATGAGCCTCCGCGGTTGACGGACGCCCTGGAGGCCGTCTCGCTGCTGAGAGAGATAGGCTCCGTACCGGTGCTGGCGCACCCGCTGCTGAAACTGGACGCAGCCGGGCTGCGCCGCTTTCTGCCCGGCGCGGTGAAATGCGGGCTCATGGGGATGGAGACGCGCTACCCGCTGTTTAGCCGGGAGGATGAACGCACGGCGGACGAGGCAGCGGCGGAGTTCGGGCTGCTGCCGAGCGGAGGCAGCGACTACCACGGCGCGAACAAACCGGACATCGCCCTGGGGCGTGGGCGCGGCGAGCTGGAAGTGCCGGACGCCTGGTACGAGGCGCTGCTGACCGCGGCGCAAAAAGTCTGACGGGGCCTCTAAGAGGCCCCGTCTCTTTTCATATGCCCTTGTATTTTCTGCGCGTAGCCATCCCGCCGCGTATGTGCCGCTCGGCCTTGTTGAGCTCCAGCAGCGAGCGCACCTGAGAATAAAGCTCCGGGCTGACTCCCTCCAGCCGCTCGGTAATATCCTTATGTACGGTGGACTTGGAGACGCCGAATTTTTTGGCGGCGGCCCGGACTGTCGCGCGGTTTTCGGTAATGTACTCCGCGAGCCTGACGGCGCGCTCCTCGATGTCAGTCCTCATTTACACCACTCCCGAAAGGTCGTGGCATATTATATGAGCCGCGCGGCCCGCCTTATTCCAGACCGGCTGTCCCAGGGGAGCACAGAGGTTTTCGCCAAGTTTGCCAAGTTAATGGCATTTATCCAGTTGCTTTTTGTGAAAATGTATGTTATACTACAGACAACCTGTGTCATCGGTTGGGAAAAACGCCAAAAGGCGCAGTCAACCGCGGTTTATCAGCCTTTTTTCCGCGGTGCCGGAGGCATTTTTCTCCGTGACAATGGATGCCCGCGGCCTTGCAGCGCGAGGTATCACTGCAACTCTAAAAAGATGTTCAGGAAAGGATGTATTGCATGGACCAAAAGTATAATGCCCTGTTTACCCCCTGGAAAATCGGCAATGTGGAGATAAAGAACCGCATAGTCATGTGCTCCATGGGCGGCACGTCCCTCTTCGGATGGATGGAGCCCAGCCACTTCGACAAGGAAGCGGCGTACTTCCTGCTTGAGAAGGCCAGAAACGGAGTTGGCCTGGTCCTGCCCGGCATGCAGTGGGTCCGTGACGTCATGGGCAACCGCTGGCTGTATAAGAACAAGAGCATATATAAGCCCCTGGCCGAGTACATGAAGGAGTTCCACAAGACCGGCTCCAAGCTGTTCATCCAGCTGGCCGCCGGCTGCGGCCGTTCCATGGCTGTTACCGATATGATAGGCATGTGCCTTGACCATCCCATCATCGGCAAGCTGGCCAGCCCGGTCATGGACGCCGAGTACCTCTGTGCCTCCGCCTCCGACACGCCGAACCGCTGGAAGCAGGACTACAAGTCCAAGCCGCTGACCATTGAGCAGATAAAAGAGAGCGTCGAGGCCTTCGGCAAGACCGCGAAGCTCCTGCGCGAGGCGGGCGTTGACGGCGTCGAGATCCACGCCGTACACGAGGGCTATACGCTCGACCAGTTCGCCATTGCGAACTTCAACTACCGCACTGACGAGTACGGCGGCTCGCTGGAGAACCGCCTGCGCTTTGCCACCGATATCGTCAAGGCCATAAAGCGCGAGGCCGGCGCGGATTTCCCCGTCTCCCTGCGCTACTCCGTCGTCTCCAAGACGAAAGACTTCTTCCAGGGCGCCGTTCCGGGCGAGGAGTTCAAGGAATTCGGCCGCGACATGGCCGAGTCCGAGCGCGCGGTCAAGATACTGGAGGAAGCCGGCTACGACATGCTCAACTGCGACAACGGCACCTACGACGCCTGGTACTGGGCGCATCCGCCTCAGTACATGCCGAACAACTGCAACCTTGCGGAAGTTGAGCACATCAAGAACTACTGCAACATCCCCGTCGTCTGCGCCGGCAAGATGGAGCCGGAGGTCGCCGCGGCCGAGATAGAGGCCGGCAGGCTGGACGCCGTCGCCATCGCGCGCCAGAACCTTGTTGACCCCGAGTGGATAATCAAGATCCAGGAGGGCCGCGAGGAGGATATCAAGCCCTGCATCAGGTGTCATAACGGCTGCTTCAACATGGCCAAGTACAAGGGTACGAACAACCTGCAGCCTCTGTGGGATTCCATGCACCTGGCCCGCTGCGCTCTGACCCCGCCGACGATGCAGCACAACAAGTATAAGATAGTCCCGACCACCAAGCCCAAGAAGGTCGCCGTAATCGGCGGCGGCATCGGCGGCATGGAGTGCGCCCTGGTGCTGAAGCGCCGCGGCCACAAGCCGGTCATCTTCGAGAAGACGGACCGCCTGGGCGGCCTGTTCATCACCGCCTCCTCCATGTCCTTCAAGGAGAACGACAAGCAGCTCATTGAGTGGTACAAGAAGGAGATCGCCCGCAACGGCATCGAGGTCCGCTTCAACACCGAGATCAACGACATCAAGACCCTGGGCGGCTTTGACGAGATAATCGTTGCCACCGGCTCCGTGCCGAGAAAGATGCCCATCCCCGGCTTCGACAAGACCATGACCCTGACGGAGCTCCTGGCGGAGAAGAAGCCCGTGGGCGACAAGGTGATCGTCTTCGGCGGCGGCCAGTCCGGCTGCGAGGCGGCGCTTGAGCTGGTCCTGCAGGGCAAGCACCCGACCGTGGTCGAGTACGCGGTGGACCTTGTCGCGGCGGCGAACGTCCCGCTGCCCAACGCCTCCTATCTGCGTGAGGCGCTGGTGTTCCACAAGGTGCCCATCTACCTTGAGTCCACTATCACGAACATTGGCGACAAGACCGTCACCATCAAGGGCAAGGACGGCACCGTCACCGAGGTCGAGTACGACAACGTCGTGAACGCCATCGGCTTCCTGCCGACGCCGGTAGCGAAGAAGGGCAAGAACGTCCACCTCGTCGGCGACTGCATCGCCATAGGCAACCTGCGTACCGTCATCTGGCGCGCGTGGGACGTCTGCATGAAGATCTAAGCAAATGATATCAGCCGGCCGGAGGAAACTCCGGCCGGCATTTTTTAACGAAGGTTTACAAAAACGCGCTGGCAAATCTAACATTGGCGGCGCAGTATATAGGCAGTCAAGACGAGAAAGGAGGCGGAAGAGGATGTGCGACGACATTGACGACCTGATTTTCGGCAGCGGCGATATGCATGTGAGCGACAGATAAGCGTCAGAATGTGTGTTCCAGCTCGGCAAAGGCCGGGCTTTTGCTTTTTTCAGGCGAATATGCCCCCACAGGCCGCAATATGCTTTAGGGGGGAGCGTGATGGAATGAATATCATAGACAGGAGCTTCGCAGAGCTTACGGCCGAGATACGGGCGCTGGGCGAGAAGGAGCTGTATTACCGCATCCGCCGCGGCTTTGACGCCGTACCCAAGGAGACGCAGCGCAGCTGCGCGGACTTTTTCAATCGCTTCGGCTATTGGGGGAGGCTGGAGCCTGAGAAGGGCGTCTATGAAGAGATAGAGCTCAAGGAGCTGGCCCTTTTCGAGCATTTGGAGGAATACGTCTGGCTATACGAGCAGCTGGCAGACTACCGCTCGAAGAAGACGCTCTACGGTATACTCAATAACTGGTACGCCTACGACTTCAAAACCAGCTCCCAGACCAAGGAGCTGCTGTATGAGGACTATTTCGACCTGGATATAGTCCGCTGCGGTCCGGATGAGGTGATGGTGGACCTGGGCGCCTATACGGGTGACACAGTCCTGTCCTATCTGCGCAACTATGGCGACGACTGTTACCGCCGTATCTATTGCTACGAGATAACCCCCGCGAATTACGAGAAGCTGAGGACGAAGCTGGCACCCTACAGGGACATAGACTGCCGCCTCAAGGGCGTTTCAGATGCGGAGGGGCGCATGAAGCTCTTGGGAAACGCAGCCGACTCCGCAAACCGGCTTTCGGACGAAGCCGGGGAGGGCGAGGTCGTGGTCACGACGCTGGATGCGGATATTGAGGAGCCCGTTACGCTCATCAAGGCGGATATCGAGGGCTTTGAGCAGCGCGCCCTTGCCGGGGCGCGGCAGCATATCCTGAACGACCACCCGAAGCTGCTCATCTCGGTATACCACAGCAACGAGGACCTGTGGCGCATCCCTCGTTATATAAAGGAGATATCCCGAGACTACAGCCTGTATCTGCGCCACCACGGCTCGCCCATCTACCCGACGGAAATAACGCTTATAGCTGTGTAAAGAAAGCCGGCCCGAAAGGGCCGGCTTTGCCGTTTATTTGTTCCTCCTGCGGATAAGTCCGGCAAGCAGCCTCGCCGCGCGGTGGGGGATGGGCGCGGAGGCAGCGGCGTCAACGGCGGCCTGCATCAGCCGTTCCTGGCAGTCCACCGGCTCGCCCGGGCGGGGAAGGGCCTCGTAACTGCCGTCGGGCAGCAGCAGCCGCGCCTTGGCGTTGTCCGCAAGGCAGGCGTCAAGTATGCCGTGCAGCTTGCGCCGGACCGCAGCGTCGCAGATAGGGCAGGCGACCTCGACCCTGCGGCGGGTGTTGCGGGTCATGAAGTCGGCGGAAGAGATGTACATCACCTCGTCCCGGCCCTCGCCGAAGCAGTAGATGCGCGAGTGTTCGAGGTAGCGCCCAACAATGCTGACGACGCGGATGTTCTCCGTCTCACCCGGCACGCCGGGCAGCAGGCAGCAGATGCCGCGTACTATGAGCTGTACCTTGACCCCGGCCTGCGAGGCCTCGCGCAGCTTGCGGATGAGGCCGATGTCGGTCAGGGAGTTGATTTTGATGAGCATCCGCCCGGCCTCGCCGCGGGCGATCTCCCGGTCCATGAGGGCGAACAGCCCGGAGCGCAGCCCGGAGGGGGCCACGAGCAGCCGCTCGTAGCGGCCGTCCAGGTTTGCGATGCTCATGTTTTTGAAGAACTCCGCCGCGTCGCGCCCTATGGAGGGGTCGGCTGTGAGCAGGGCCAGGTCCGTGTACTGGCGCGCGGTCTTTTCGTTGAAGTTGCCGGTGCCGACGTAGGTGATGCAGCGGACCTCGCCGTGCTCGCGCCGGGTGATGAGGCAGAGCTTGGAGTGTATTTTGTAGTCCTCAAAGCCGTATATCACCGTGCAGCCCGCATCTTCGAGCCTCTCGGACCAGTCGATGTTGTTGAGCTCGTCAAAGCGGGCGCGCAGCTCGATGATGACCGTGACGTCCTTGCCGCGTTCGGCGGCCTCGCAGAGATAATCCACGAGCTTTGCTTTGCTTGCCAGGCGGTAAATTGTGATTTTGATTGAGATTACGGCAGGGTCTGCGGCGGATTCCTTCAGCAGCCGGAGAAATGGCGACATGCTCTCGTAGGGGTAAGAGAGCAGAAGGTCGTGCTTCTGAATTTGGCGCGTCATACTTTTGGTGGGGGAGACGCCCTCCGGCTCCTGCGGCTCAAAGGGCTGGTAACTCAGCTCGGCCCTCTTTGCCGTGTCAAGGCGCAGGGGCAGGGAGTAGGCAAAGTCGAGGCAGAGCGGCGCGGAGCTGACAAAAATCTGTTCGCGGCTGACCGGGAGCCTTTCACTGAGGTAGTCCGAAAATGCCCGGCCGATTTTGCGCGAGAGTTCGAGCCGCACGGGCGCCAGACGCCGCCGCTGCCTGATGGCCCGGCGCATGGTCTTTCTGAAATCGTCGTTGTCCGGGTCGAAGGCCTCGTCGTCCGGGTTTATGTCTGCGTTTCGCGTTACGCGGAAGACGGCCTTCTCCAGCACGCGGTAGTTTTTGAAAATGTCCTCAACGCGCTCAAGCAGGATGTCCTCGGTGTGGATGTATCTGAGCTCCGGCCCCGGCAGATACAGCAGGGGCGAGAGCGCCTCCGGCATAGGTATGACGGCCAGCATCTCCCGGCCGTTGCGCTCGACCCATGCCCCGATGTGGAGCACGTTGTTTTTGAAGTGCGGGAAGGGGTGGAGGTTATCCACTATCTGCGGCGAAATGACGGGGGCCACGCAGGTATCGAAATAGCGCCCGCAGTATTCCCGCTCCTCCGGCGAGAGGGAGGCCGTGTCCAGGCGGCAAATGCCCTCGGCGCGCAGACGCTCCCGGAGCAGGCCGCAGATGTGCTCCCGCTTCCTGTAGAGCGGCCTTACAGCGTCGTAGATTGCCGCCAGCTGCTCGCGGGGCGTCATGCCGGAACGCGCGTCGCGTGCCTCGGAGTCGAGGTTTGCAAGGTCGAAGAGGCTGCCCACGCGGATCATAAAGAACTCGTCCAGGTTGCTGGTGAAGATGGCGGCGAATTTGAGGCGCTCAAGGAGCGGCACACCCTCGTCGAGCGCCTCCGAGAGCACCCTGTCGTTGAAGGCGAGCCAGGAGAGCTCGCGGTCCTGAGTGTAGCGCTGTTCAGGCACTGATAACACCGTCCCTTTCCAGCATGTGTTCAAGGTAGCCCTCTCGCACGCCATAGCCGCTGGTGACTATGGTGCCGGCCCCGCAGAGCTCCGCCGCCGCGCTGAGCACGACCATGCCGGGCACAAGCGTGTGGACGCGTTCGGGCGCCAGTTTCAGTATGCGGCGCATGAGCTTGCGCGGCCCCGCCTCCGCCTGGGCAAGAACCTCGCGGAGAAAATCGGGGGAGTAACCCTCTGTCCCGCCTCCGGAGGCGATGAAGAGCTCGTTTGCCGCGCGGGCCGTGCCGCCGACTGCGCAGATGGGCTCGCAGACATAGTCGCCCTTGGGCGGCAGAGCTGGGGAAATGACCTTTACCGCCTCTGCCCGCATTTCGCGCAGCTCCTGTTTGTCTGGGATGACGCCGGAGACAAAGCGGTTAAAGAGCGAGAGGGAGCCGAGCGGCAGGCTTCGCGCCGCGATGACCTCGCGGGAGCGGAAGAAAACGAGCTCCGTGCTTCCGCCGCCGATGTCCACGAGCACGCCTGAGCGCTCCTGCATCCGGCCGACCGCGCCGCGGTAATCGAGTATGGCCTCTTCGCGGCCGGTGATGACGTCGATTTTGAAGCCGGTCTCCCGCTCGACGCGCTCCAGAATGTCCTGCGTGTTGGAGAGCCCGCGCAGGGAAGCAGTGGCGAAGGGATAGACCTTGCAGTCCGGCAGCAGCGAAAGCACGCCGCGGAAGCGCCGCAGGACGCCGAGCATGCGCTCGATGCCCTCCTCTGAAAGCGCCCCGTCCTCCACGAAGCCCGCAAGTCCCGCCGTAGCCTTGCTGCTGAGCGCCTGCCTGAGCTGTCCGTCCTCAAGCGTGTATATCACGAGTCTGATGGTGTTTGAGCCTATATCAATAACGCAGTACAAATGCATGCCTCCTGATTTTGAACAGTATATATTATGATAGCTCACATATATAATATTTGCTCGAAAACCGCGTTAAATTATTGTAAACAGTGAGGCGTCGCTCAAAATACAAAAATGCGCCCGACTTTAGCCGGGCGCATTTCCCATAGGCAGATATCTCAGATCTCGTACCAGCGGATCTCATTCGCGTCGAGGCTGAGCTCAAAGGAGCTGCCGTCGCCGCGGTAGACGGTGGTCTGCTGGGGCTCGTAGGTGTTGTTCACGACGCAGTACTTGCCGTTTTTCACAAAAGCGTGTACCTCGACGTTGAAGTTCGTGGAGAACCACTTGTTCAGGCTGTCCTCGTCATGCGCGGACCAGAGGATGGCGCGGTAGAGCAGGCGGCTGTTCTCGAAGGTGTAGGGCAGGCCGGAGATGTACACACCGCGGCCCTCGCCATAGCCGTTGACGGCCAGCTGGACTTCCTTCTCGCGCTGGACAAGGATCTCAGCGCCGGGCAGGGCGTACATGCTCTTTTTGCCCTCGCCGAAGTTCACGGGACCGGTGCAGTCGGCGGTGATGAAGTGGCCGGGATGCTCGTCCCAGTTGTACTTGTCGTAGCCGAGCGTGAAGCCGGTCTCCTTCTCGACGCCGAGCACCTGGGCCAGCTGGATGAACCTGCCCTGGTACTGGTGGCCGGAAGGCTCGCCCACGCCGATGAAGCCGCCGCCGTTCCAGACGAAGGACTTGATGGCGGAGCTTATCTCCGCGTCCTCCCAGACAGCGCCGCCGGTGTGGGCCGTGTCGCCGTCGCCGACGTTGATGATGACGTCTATACCCTTCAGGCAGTCCGGGTCGGCCTTGATGTCGTCAAAGCTCAGGAACTTGACGTCAAACGGCGCGCCAGAGAGCGCCTCGATGATGCCGGCGTAGCTGTAATTCTGCTTCTGGTAGAGCGCGTGGTGTACCATGTGGCAGCCCCAGGAGCGGGCCTTGCCCCAGGAGTTGAGCACTGCGACGGTCTTGACGCAGTAGGGCGTCGTGCCCTTGATGTTGCCGTAGAGCTCGCGGAACTCGTCGCAGACAGACTGGACATAGTCCAGAAACTCGGGGAACTCGCAGGCGAGTTTGAGGTAGCCGCCGTAGCCGATTCGGTCTATGGGCTTGCGCAGGATGGCGCGGCGGGCCGTGACCCAGTTTTCCTTGGCCTCACGCACGGGGTCTCCGCCCTCGTGGAAGGTGTCGGGGAAGAAGTAGGGCAGGAAGCGGCCCTCGGTGTACTTGACGCCTGGGATGTCGGAGATGAGCCTGAGCGTCGAGCCGTTGCCCACGCTGCCGACCACGGCGTCGAGGCCGATGGACTTGAACTCATCCATGTAGGGCTCGGTGCCGATCCAGTGGTCGCCGAGGAACATCATGGCCTCTTTGCCCAGCTCGTGGGTGATATCGACCATCTCCTTGGCGAGCTTGGCGACTTCGCGGCGCTGGAAGGCCATGAAGTCCTTGAACTCCTTGCTCGGCACGCGGTACTGGTTGTTGTAGTAGCCCTGGTCGATGATGAACTCGGGCCGGAACTTGTAGCCGACCTCGCGCTCGAACTGCTCAAGGATATAGGGGCTGACGCTGGCGGAGTAGCCGTACCAGTCCACGTATTTCTCACGCTTGAGCTCGTCGAACACCAGGGTGAACTGGTGGAAGAAGGTGGTGTAGCGGATGACGTTCACATAGGGGTGCTCGGCGATGAACTTGCGCAGGCGCTCCATGGTGAACTTGTGCGTCTTGGGCTGGCGCACGTCGAAGGTTATCTGGTGCTCAAAGTTGGTCCAGCCGTTGGTGACGGCGTTGTACATGTGCACCGGGTCCCAGATGAGATAGGCGAGGAAGCTGACGGAGTAGTCGTGGAAGGCGGCAGGGGCCGGAATGACGACGCAGCCGCTCTCCTCGTCGTAGCTCCAGTCCTCGGGGGAGAGGGGCTCGCCCAGGGTGCGGTCCATGACCTCCCACCAGCGCTTGATGTCGTCCCGGGTGTTGACCTGCATGAGCTCGCGGCTGATGCCCTTCATGAGCTCGATGCGCAGCTCGCCGCCCGAGGCGGTGCGGAAGCCGGTGGAGATGTAGCACTGCTGCACCTCGTCGGGGTTGGCCTTGGCCCAGGCGTTGTCCTTGCGGGTGGTGTAGTAGGTGGAGTAGACCTTGGCGTCCACGGCCTTGAGCTCCTCGGGGTAATCGGTGCCGTCGCAGTCGCGGATGGCGTCCGCGCCCAGCGCTTCAGCAGCTCAAGCGTCTCCGGCACGACGTCCACGTCGGTCGGTATGGTGACGCGGCCTTTTATGCGTTCACTCTCGCTCATTATACTCTCCTTAGTTTACTTTTTCGGGTCCTCAAAGGGCTTGTTGTACAGCAGCAGCGCAGTCAGCAGCAGGATGACGCCGACTATCATGATGATGAGCCCGGCCATCTGCCCGGTCATTTTCCAGCCGATGATGACGAGCGCGAGGCCGGCGACAGCGAAGATGAGCATCAAGAGCGCGCGCAGGCCCATGTGTTCTTTCCAGAATCTCATATCCGCACCTTAACCTTTCAGTCCGCCGACGGTCATGCCCTGGATGAGCTTCTTCTGCACGCAGATGTAGAGTATCAGCGTCGGCAGCATGACGAGGACGAGGCCGGCATACTGCGGGCCGTAGTCGGCCGCGGACTGCTGCGCCTGCATCAGGTTCAGCAGGCCGACAGGCAGCGTCTTGGGGCCGTTGGCCGAGCTCATGAGGGTCATGGAGATGATGTATTCGTTCCAGAACGAGAGGAAGTTGAAGAGGATGATGGTGATGATCGAGGGCTGAGCCATGGGGAAGATGATGCTTATCATCGTCCGGCCGTAGCCCGCGCCGTCGATGTAGGCGGCCTCCTCGTAGTCGTGCGCCAGCGTGGCGAAGTAGCCCGACAGCAGGTAGATGGTGAAGGGCAGGGCCGTCGCCGCGTAGACGATGGAGAGCACAACGATGTTGTTGAGCAGGAAGCCGCTGCCGAAGACGCTCTTGAGCCAGGTGTCGCCGTCGCGCAGCATGAGGAAGATGGGGACGACGATGTAGTTGACGTTGATGAACAGGCCGGCCATGAACATCGTGTTGAGGAACTTGCCGGTGACGAACTTGAACCTGGACAGGCAGTAGGAGGCGGGCAGCGCCACGACGAGGAGTATGACCAGCGAGAGCGCCGTGACGATGACGGAGTTGAGCATGTAGTCGCCCATGCTGGCCTTGGTCCAGGCGTCGACGAAGTTCTGCCAGTAGAAGCCGGCGGGCAGGGTCCAGGGGTTGCCGTAGAACTCGCTGTTCTCCTTGATGGAGGCCATGAACACCCAGGCCACAGGCACGATGATGCTCACAGCCAGCAGGATGAGGACGAGGTAGATGAAAAACTTGTAGAGCTTCTCACCGGAATTGCCGTTTTTCTTGACGGTGACAGTCGATTCCATAGTGTCGTCCTCCTTTCTCAGAACTCAAGCGGCGTGCGCTTCGTGACCTTGTTCACCAGGGCGGAGAGGATGAAGGAGAACAGGAAGATCACAACGCCGATGGCCATGGAGTAGCCGTAGAGGCCGGCATCCTTCTGGCTGTACATGTAAGACAGCGCCACCTCGGACGCGCCGTTCGGGCCGCCGCTGGTCATGGCCTTCACGAAGAGGAACGCCATGTTAATAGTCGAGATTATGAAGAAGGTGAGGGTCGTGCGGATATTGGTCCAGATGAGAGGAATGGTGATCTGGAAGAACTGCTTCACCCTGCCCGCGCCGTCGAGGCCGGCGGACTCGTAGAGGCTCTGGGGCACGGCGGCCATGGAGGCCATGTACATGACCATGTAGTAGCCGATAGCCTGCCAGACCATGGCGATGATGAGGCTTACCATTACGAGCTCCTCGCCCTTCCACAGCGTGGTCACCTGGTGCCCGGCGAAGAGCGAGAGTATGCTGTTGAGCATACCGTTGTCCGGCTTGTAGATGGCCGAGAAGATACCGGAAATGACGACGATGGAGAGGATGTTCGGTATGTAGAAGACAACGCGAAGGAATTCCTTGCCCTTGATCTTCTCGCGGGTGAGTATGCCGGCGAAGACCAGCGCAAGCGCGAAGGTTATCATGGTGACGACGACAATGAGCAGGATGGTGTTCTGCATGGCCCGAATGAAGTTCGTGTCGTTGGCGAGCGACTTGAAGTTCTCGAAGCCGACAAAGGTCTCCGTGGGAGAGTAGGCCCCGCGCTCAAACAGGGACATGCGGAAGACGTTCAGCGTGGGATAGACCATGAATATGAGGAAGAGTATTACTGCCGGCGCCACGCACAGCACGATGAAACGGCTGCGCGCCTTGTTTTTTTCCACGTGCTCAGCTCCTTTCCGAGCGGATTTCCACATTAAACTCTCTTTTTGCTGCTATCCATTTGTCAAGGGGGACGATGAGCGGAAGCTCAACGTCCCCCAAAAATCGCAGGGTGCTGTTAATTTTTCAGCTTTTGTCAGCTGAGGTTGGCGCGCATCTGATCGCTGGCGGTCTTGATGTTGGCGATGTAGTCGTCCATGGTCAGGGTGCCGGAGACGAGGCTGTTGAACGGGTCGAAGAAGACCTCAGCCGCGGTGCTCAGGCCGGCGACGGACTTGAAGGAGGCGAAGGAGCCCAGGGCGGCCTTCGCGCCGTTCTCGTAGACGCTGTAGTAGACGGCATTGTCGCCGGAGAGGCTGTCAACAACGCCCTCGACAGGCTGCACGCCGCTGCCCTTGGCGAAGATCTCGCAGGCGGTGTCGCTGTACAGGAAGGCGATGAACTGCTTGGCGGCGTCGATGTGCTCAGCGCCGGCGGGGATCCAAGCCTGCTCGAAGAAGGTGTAGCTGTAGCGGTCGCCGCCCTCGGTGATGGCCGGCAGGGGGATCATGCCCCACTCGAAGCCGTCAGCCCTGGGAGCCTCGGCCATCTCGCCGATGACCCAGTTGCCGTTGGGCATGAAGATGGCCTTGTTGTCGAGGATGAGCTGCTGGTTCATGGTGAAGTCCTGGTTGTTGGCCTGAGCCGGTGTGATGGGGTCGGTGTAGGTGGCGAGCTTCTCAAGGATGTCGAACACAGCCTGAGCTTCCTCGGTGTCCCAGATGCCCTCGGCGTAGTGAGTGGCGTCGTAGAAGAACTGGTCGCCGCCCGCCTCGTAGAGCAGGGCGTAGAAGAAGGCGTCAAAGTAGCCGGTGGTGGGGTAGGTGAAGAGGTAGATGCCCTCCTCAAGGGCCTTGTCGCCCAGCTCCCACATCTCGTCCCAGGTGGTGGGGACTTCCCAGCCCTTTTCCTCAAGCAGGCCGGCGTTGTAGAAGAGGCCGCAGGGGCCGTAGAACATGGGGGCGAGGTAGGTCTTGCCGTCGGAGTAGGGGTTGGTGCCCGAGCTGTCGTTCACGAAGCCGTCGATGAGCTTGTCGCCGACGGTGACGTCCTCACCGGGGACGGTCATGGACAGAACGTCGGTGATCTCAGCGATGTTCTTGTCCTTGATGAACTGCTCGGTCAGGCCGGCGGGACGGCCGGTGGCCAGGTGGATGACGTCGGGGAACTCGCCGCCCTGCATCGCGGGGCCGATGACGTCCTCGAGGTTCATCTCGACAACGAGCTCGACGCCGATGCCGGTCTGGGCGGTGAAGGCGTCGCAGACTTCCTGCCACATGCCGGGGTAGTTGTTCTCGTAGGCGGACTGGAGGGCCGCGACGGAGATGGTCACATCGGAGGCGGGGGTGGTGTCGTCAGCGGGGGTGGTGTCGTCGGCCGGGGCGGCGGAATCGCCGGCAGGGGCCTCGCTGGGGGTGGACTCGGTCGTGCCGCAGGCGGAGAAGACGCCGAGGGCAAGAACGAATACCAGAAGGAGCGCAAGGAGTTTCTTCATTTCCATTCCTCTTTTCTGAAAATTTGGACTGCAAATTATACCATTGGATGGCAATTCCATCCCTCTGATGGCTTAAGTATAATCTTTCCACAGGACTATTCAATCAAATTGTTGCTCTATTTTTTATGTTTGTTGCTTTATCTGTCAAATTTGACGGCGGGGACGAATTCGCGAGAAAAAAATTATGCAACATGTTAAAACGCAAAAAACCTTGCGTGGCGCAGGTTTGCGAGCTCAATTGGCCAAGTGTACTCATCTTTCTCGAAAAATTCGGTTATTTTGCACATATTGCACAGAGCAGGCAAATGTAATATAATTCTTAAAGATAAAAGCAGCAAGATTGCTAAAGAAATCGAGGTGGCCGGCCCTGAGCACCAACAGGTTCACACTAGAAGATATGGGAACCTCGCCCGTAGACCGCAGCCGCGTGAAGCTGCTGTATGTCAGTACTGCCAAATATGGGGGCGATTGGCACAGCACATTACACACACATGATTGCACCGAGATATTCTATGTTGTCGGCGGCAGTGGGAAGTTCAACATATGCGGCAAGCTGCTGCCCGTCTCGACGGATGACATGGTCATAGTTAACCCGAAGGTGGAGCACACTGAGGTGAGCTATAACAAACGTCCGCTGGAGTACATTGTCCTGGGTGTGGAGGGACTGGAGTACTCGGCGGGGGAGGATGCGGACGAGCGCTGGTTCATGACGAATCTCCAGAGCACGCGCGAGCCCCTGCTCCACGCGCTGCGGGAGATGCTCAAGGAGATAGAGCTGAAGGACGAGGGCTACGAACTCATCTGCCAGGACCTGCTGGAGGTGCTCGTCCTGCGCCTGATGCGCCAAACCGGCCTGAGCTTCCTGACCAAAAAGCCGGAGCACCGCCGCCCCGGCCGCAAGCCCAGCAAGGAGTGCGCCACTGTGCGGCACTATATAGACAACCACTTCAAGGAGAACATAAACCTGAACCTCCTGAGCGAGCTCGTCCACGTCAATAAGTATTATATGGTACACTCCTTCACGAAGGAGTACGGCATCTCACCGATAAATTATCTGATAAGCCGAAGGATAGAGGAGAGCAAATACCTGCTCGGGGACACAGACCATTCGTTGAGCCAGATATCGCATATGCTCGGCTTTTCGTCTCCGAGCTATTTTTCCCAGAGCTTTCGCAGGCTCGAGGGCATGAGCCCTATGGAATACCGCAAGACCTCGCGCACCAAGGCCGGAGCCTAAGGGAAGGGGATGAGAGCAATGCCGTTCAAGCCCACGGAGATAAAGCGCCCGGTCTGCGTGGACCGGGTCGTGACGGTGCACTATTTTGAGTATTCGAGCAGTTATTGTTTCGAGGGCGAAAAGCATGACTTCTGGGAGTTCGTTTACGTTGATAAGGGTGAAGTTGACGTCATAGCGGGCGGCAGGCAGCTGCGTCTGGGCCGCGGGAATCTGCTGTTCCACCCGCCGGGGGAGTTTCACGCCCTGCGGGCCACAGGCGGCTCCGCGCCTAACCTGGTGGTCGTGAGCTTTTTCTGCGAGGGCGAGGCGGCGGAGCGCATAGGCGACGAGATTTACCCCGCGGGCGAAGCGGAGCGCGCGCTTATAGGCGGTATAGTAGCCGAGGCGGAGCGCGCCTTCAAGACCCCGCTTGACGACCCTGCAACAATGGCGCTGGAGCGCCGGGAGGATGCTCCTTTCGGCGCGGAGCAGCTGGTGTCGCTGTACATAGAGGAGCTGCTCATCCGCCTGCTGCGCGTGGGCGCAGCAGGACAGAAGCAGAGCGGACCGATCGAGGCCCAGAGCCGAAATGAGGTCTTTCTGCGCGTGGACAAATATCTGGCCTCGCGCCTTTCGCAGACGCTGACGCTGGACCGCATCTGCCGGGACAATCTGGTCGGCCGCAGCCGGCTGCAGCAGATATTCCACGCCGAGACGGGCGGCGGCGTGATGGAATATTTTGGCCGACGCAAGATAGAAGCTGCCAAGGAGATGATACGCCGGGAGGACGGCAACTTCACTGAGATTGCCACCCGCCTGGGATATCAGTCCATCTATTATTTCTCGCGCCACTTCAAAAAGGTCACGGGCATGACGCCGAGCGAATACGCCTCCGGCGTGCGCGCGCTTGCTGCCAGGAACAAACCCGGAGAATGAGCGCCTGTTCGGATGATACTGCAAATCAGCCCCGCCGCAAGGGGAAAGCGGCGGCAAAAAGTGCAAAGATAATGCTAAAATGTCTATTTCTTTTTGAGCGGGCTTGACGTACAATGGTTTCAGACTGGAAAAAAGACTAATTAAGGAGTGTTCAGCATGATACTTGTCAGCGGCGGAGCCGGATACATCGGAAGCCACACCTGCGTGGAGCTCATCGAGGCGGGCTACGAGATCGTCGTGGCGGATAACCTCATAAATTCCAGCGAGGAGGCCGTCAGGCGCGTCGAGAAGATAACCGGGAAGAAGGTCCCCTTCGTGAAGTGTGAGCTCTGCGACCCTGTGGAGGTCAAGGAACTCTTCCGCAACTACCCGAACATCGACGCCGTCATCCACTTCGCCGGCCTCAAGGCCGTTGGCGAGAGCGTTGCAAAGCCGCTTGAGTATTACACCAACAACCTCGTGAACACCCTCATGATCCTGAACGTCATGCGTGACTACGGCGTGAAGAACTTCGTGTTCTCCTCCTCGGCCACCGTGTACGGCGACCCCGCTTCCGTGCCTATCCGCGAGGACTTCCCGACCGGCGGCACCACGAACCCCTATGGCACGACCAAGCTCTTCATTGAGCGCATCCTGATGGACTACTGCAAGGCCGAGCCGAGCCTGAACGTGGCTCTGCTGCGCTACTTCAACCCCATCGGCGCGCACGAGAGCGGCCTCATCGGCGAGGACCCGAACGACATTCCGAACAACCTCGTGCCCTATATCGCCCAGGTCGCCGTCGGCAAGCTGGCCAAGCTCCACGTTTTCGGTGACGACTATCCGACCCACGATGGTACCGGCGTGCGCGACTATATCCACGTTGTGGACCTCGCCCGCGGCCACATCGCGGCCCTGAAGAAGCTGGAGACCAATTGCGGCCTCTTCGTCTGCAACCTTGGCACCGGCAAGGGCTACAGCGTGTTCGACGTGCTGCACGCCTACGAGAAGGCCTGCGGCAAGACCCTGCCCTACGTCGTTGACCCCCGCCGCCCGGGCGACATCGCCGTCTGCTATGCCGACCCCACCAAGGCGAAGGAAGAGCTCGGCTGGGAGGCCAAGTACGGCATTGAGGACATGTGCGCCTCCTCCTGGAAGTGGCAGAGCATGAACCCGAACGGCTATAAGGGCTGAACGATATAAAAAAACAGATATGGCCCGCACCTGCGGGCCATATTTTAGGTATGAAGAGGGAGGAAACAGCAATGAAGAAACCCGTGCTCGTTGTCATGGCCGCCGGAATGGGCAGTCGCTACGGCGGACTCAAGCAGATAGACCCGGTGGGCAATCACGGCCAGCTCATCATCGACTACTCCATCTATGACGCCAAGCGCGCCGGCTTCGACACCGTTGTGTTCGTCATCAAGCACGAGATCGAAGAGGCCTTCCACGAGGCCATTGGCGACAGGCTCTCGAAGTTCATAAACGTCAAGTACGCCTACCAGCAGCTGGACGACCTGCCGGAGGGCTATGAGGTGCCGGACGGCCGTGTGAAGCCCTGGGGCACCTGCCACGCGGTGCTTGCCGCGCGCAAGATCGTGGACGGCCCCTTCGCCGTCGTGAACGCGGACGATTACTATGGCCCGGAGGGCTTCCGCGAGATATATCAGTACCTTGAGAGCCATCCGGACAGCGAGGGCTGCTATGAATTCGCCATGGTCGGCTATCTGCTGGGCAACACCGTCACCGAGTACGGCCATGTCGCCCGCGGCATCTGCGAGGAGGATGCGGACAACTACCTCGTCAAGGTCACGGAACGCACCCACATCGAGAAGATGGGCGACGACGCCCGCTTCACCGAGGACGACGGCAAGACCTGGACGGAGGTCCCTGGCAGCACGATAGTCTCCATGAACCTCTGGGGCTTCACTGAGAGCTTCCTGAAGGAGGCGGAGGCGCGCTTCCCGAAGTTCCTGGATACCACGATAAAGACCAATCCCCTGAAGGGCGAGTATTTCCTGCCCAGCGTCGTGACCCAGCTGCTCGAAGAGGGCAAGGCCCGCGTGAAGGTCCTGCGCAGCGCGGACAAGTGGTACGGCGTCACGTATAAAGAGGACAAGCCCTGCGTCGTCGCGGCCATCGCAGAAAAGACCGCGAGCGGGCTGTATCCCGATAAGCTGTGGGAGGTCTGAACATGTCTGAGGCTGAGAAGCTGCTCAATGAGGCCCTTGCCGCATATGATTTCGGCGGCCAGCTCGTCGGCGCCGTGCGCTACGGCTCCGGTCATATAAACGACACCTTTGTGGTCCACACCCAGCCGGGGGAGGACCCCTGCCGCCGCTTTATCCTCCAGCGGATAAGCTCTGCGGCCTTCAAGCACCCGGACGAGGTCATGGCGAATATCGTCGGCGTCACCTCTTTCCTGGGCGAGAAGATAAAGGAAGCGGGCGGGAACCCGGCGCGCGAGACCATGAGCGTCTGGGCTACCAAGTCGGGCGAAAACTTCTATACCGACTCCGAGGGCGGTGCCTGGCGCGTGTATCCCTTCGTAGAGGACACCATTTGCCTCCAGAAGGCAGAGACGCCGGAGCTGTTTGCGGCTTCCGCGCGCGCCTTCGGCAAGTTCCAGCGCATGTTGAAGGACTACCCGGCGGACACGCTGTACGAGACAATCCCCAAGTTCCACGACACCGAGGACCGCCTTGCCAAGCTCAAGGCCGCCGTCGCGGCGGACGTCATGGGCCGGGTGAAGGAGGTAGGGCCGGAGCTGAAGTTCGTGCAGGAGCGCGAGGCCGACTGCTCCGTGGCGCTCTCCGCGCTTCGCGACGGGCGCCTGCCCCTGCGCGTCACGCATAACGACACCAAGCTCAACAACATCCTCATCGACCGCGAGAGCGGCGAGGGCATTTGCGTCATAGACCTCGACACCGTCATGCCGGGCCTTGCTATAAACGACTTTGGCGATTCCATCCGCTTCGGCGCGAATCACAGCGCAGAGGACGAGCGCGACCTCACGAAGGTGAATTTCGACCTTGAGCTGTTCGACGTCTATGCCGCGGGCTTTCTCGAAGGCGCAGGCGGCGCGCTGACTGAGACCGAGCTCGACTATCTGCCCTGGGGCGCAAAGCTGATGACGCTTGAGTGCGGC
>ENA-OQCL01000278-OQCL01000278.1-human-gut-metagenome-genome-assembly--contig:-NODE-278-length-26677-cov-5.959473_pt1 | contig 26677 bp, 21 predicted proteins | sample MGYA00242502_ERZ504586 | MGnify/ENA primary metagenome ERZ504586 (study PRJEB26092, sample SAMD00036316) | human gut metagenome | host: Homo sapiens | study: EMG produced TPA metagenomics assembly of... | reverse complement strand
AACCAATCCCCCCAAATTATCTTATCGCTCCAGATCGTAAAAATACCGCTCGAGGATCGCCAGCCCCGCGCCCTTGTAGCATGCTGTGCGGAACTCCTCCTTGTTTGGCAGAAGCTACCGGCATAAAATCCCCGCGCTGCGGCAGAAGCAGCGTTTCAAATGCCTCCCGCAGTTTATCGATAAACTGCGGATCAAGCTTGCTATAAGGGGGTTTCCACAATGATCGTTTTCGGATCGAGCAGCCAGGTCACATTGGCAAACAGAAGCGCAAGCTCTGGAATTGCCTGCTCCAGATAGGCGGACAGGCGGGGGTCTTCCCGATGGTTTGCCACAACCTCCTGAAAAGAGGGCACGGAGCCATCCGGCTTCGTAAACAGCCTGCACAGGCCGCCAATGCCCACGGCTTCTTCAATCATTTTGCCGCTTTTCGTATACATTCGGCCAATCTCACCCGCGCAGGAATAGGCGCTGTTAAGAACTTGGCCATGATAAAAAATTGCGCCGCTCACACCTTCACTAATGAGAGCGTAAAAAATATGGTCATCCTGCAATGTAAGGCTGCCGTTCAATTGCGCAGCGCATCTCACATCTTCATCGATGTAAAGAATCTGATCGGAAAAGAAAGGGCACAGCGTTGCTTTTAGCTTAGCGGAAGAAAGCTCTGGGATGCGCGAATGAAGCACCCTATCGCCCTGTTGATAGTAGGGGCCGGGCACGCATACGCCTACGCCGACCGTGTTGCCCATCTCATCCTCCAACTGCTCGCGCAAAAATGAGGAGACCGCATTGCGGAGGTTTTCCTCATAGCTTTGATTGTGGTCGTATTGGTGCTGATAAAGATCTGGTTTGAGCTTTAAATCCATTTGCAAAAGGCCGAGTCGGAAATCACGCTGCTCTAGATCGATCAATACTATTTTTTTGCGATCCGGAACGATGGAGACCACATTGCCCTTGCGGCCCACCTTGGTAGTATCCTTTTTTTCCTCAGAGGCAATGTCGCACCGAACGAGCTGATCCACAATTTTCCCCACCGTCATCAGGCTGATCCCTGTTTTGGAGGCTAGCGTTTGCCGTGAAATAGAGCCCTGGCGGTAAATTTCTTGGAAAACTTTCATCATATTTTGAAGCTTAATATTTTTTTGGGTAATGAGCTGCATCACTGGTTTCCTCGTTTCTATTCTGTTTTCAGTCTGCCGGAAAGGCAGGGGTACAACTGCGCGAAAGCAGTTTCAAGCGGATATCAGAATTCATTTATTGTATGCTGTTTTTGGAGGGATCAAGGCGAAATTAGATTTTTTCAGCTATTGGAGAGCGAAAACCGAAGAAATCGGCGTTTTTATGTGATTTTTTCTGATTTTTGCGCTCGGAGTCGTTTTTTCATGGAATTTGAATGAATAACATGGTGACAAGCCCTCACCGCATATGCATGATTAAACAGGTGCGCTTTTCGCGCCGAATTTTCTGCAAGGATGGGATGCCATGAAGGTTATGATTTTTACGCGTAGGCGGTTGGCTGTGCTGACAAGCTGCCTCGCGGCAGGGCTGCTGGTGGCTGTGCTGGCAGCGCAGGGCCTGAGTGTGGTCACTGCCGCAAGCAGGAAGCTGCTGCCTGTTTACAGCGTGGAAACAGCGGAGAAAAAGGCTTGCCTCACCTTTGACGCCGCGTGGGGCAATGAGGATACGCAGGAGCTGATTGCGGTGCTGGGCAAATATCAGGCAAAGGCAACCTTTTTCGTGGTGGGCGAGTGGGTGGATAAATTCCCGGAAAGCGTGAAGGCCCTGCATGATGCGGGCCACAGCATCCAAAACCATTCCAACACACACAAGCACTATCCAAAGCTCAGCCGTGATGAAATCATCAAGGATTTGAATGCCTGCAACGATAAAATAGAGAAAGTCACCGGCGTGCGGCCCACGTTGGCCCGCCCCCCATATGGGGATTATGACAATGCTGTGATTGAGGCAGTTAATGCGGCGAAGATGACGTCAGTGCAGTGGGATGTAGATTCGCTCGACTGGAAGGACCTAACAGCCAGTGAAATGTATCAAAAAGTGGTGCCCAAGGTGCGCAACGGCTCCATTATTTTGTTCCACAATGCGGCAAAACATACGCCGGAAGCACTGCCTGCCATCATAGAAGCGCTGCAAAAGGATGGGTATCAGCTCGTCACGCTGGATGAGCTGCTCTGTAAGGGCGAGTATACGCTCGACCACGCGGGGCGGCAATTCCCCAAGCAGGGCGCGGCGGCGGAAACCCAACCGGCCGCATAAAATAGGGCTGCCCCACAGGCACTTTCAAAAATGCGTTGTTGCTTTCCAGAGGCAAAGCTTCGGCGCAGATACACAGACGTATCTGCGCCGAAAGCCACGTTTTTTAAAAGTGTGTATGAAGCCGAAACAAGCTTAGTCAATTTCAAAATCGCTCTGGTCGTATTGCGGGAGCCTTGGGCGCGGCTTCGGCTCGCGCCGAAGAGGATCATAACGGTATTTCCGGCAGCGGTCGCCCGGCAGGACGACGCCTTTTTTGATGCATAAAACGGTTTTGCCATCCGGCGCAGTGCGCCCATGCTCGCAAAAAGCGCAGCAAGGCTCAATCTCCGGGCTGAAAAGCTGATATTTCATGATAGAAACCGTCCTCTCTTGAAAGGCTTGCAAGGGGCTTTATAATATCTTTTCAATTTTGAGCAGTTTTAATTCAAAAGGCCGGAAGGAGAGCGTCCCCTGGCAGGGCTCCAGCGTATCCTCCATCACATCGGTGAGCCCCGCGTTCCGATAACCGGAGAGGGAGATCTCTGCGGCCTGCGCGGCCTCAGAGCAGTTGTAAAGCCGCAACACCGCGCCGTTGCCATCCCTCGAAAGCTGGACCGCTTCCAACACGATATTGGTGTTGGAAGAGGCATAGCAGCTGGCAGGGCCCGACGCGGCATCCCCCGCTGTTTCATAAATCGGATTATTGAGCTGATAGGCTAGGGCATATGTTTCGCGGCTTAGGCCACCCTCGTGCGGGAGCAGTGCAAGCTTGATGTGATGGACGCCTTGGTCTACGTTATGCCCCGGGCCGCCGCTAGGCGAGCGGATGAGGTTTACATCAATCACGCCGTTTTTGCAGCGGAAGCCGTATTTGCAGTCGTTCACGAGCGACAGGCCATATTCCCCGCAGCTCAGGTCAACAAATTTCTGGCCGGATACCTCATACTGCGCTTTTTCAACGCTGTTGTTTTCAGTCGTTTTTCGCTTGATATGACCGAAGGGGACGTTGAAGCTGCATTCGTCCGTTTCAATCGAGGTAGGGAATTCAATGCGCAGCATCCGGCTTTTTTGATGGCAGTCAATAGTGAGCTCTATTTGCAGCGCGGGGCTGTGATCCATTAAATGATAATCCATGGTAACCGTGCTGTCTCCAATGCGGTAGGAACCCTTGGCCGTTGCGCACGGGCCGCCGACCATCGTTTCAAAGCCTACGCACCGTGCCTCCCTGCGCGAAGAGGCATAGTTCTGCGGGCGGATATCCCAGCAGTCGCCAACATCGCGGTATTGTGCGATGACAGCCATTCTCCTTGCCTCGTCTGTGAACTCTCGTCCCATCCGCTTATCATAGAAAGAGCGGATAAATCCGTTTTCAAACGTGATTTTAACGCAGTCGTTTTCAATGAAATCCTTTTCTGCGTGCGCATGGAAAGTGGTAATCTCATTTAACTCCTCCCTTGGGAGGAAGCCGAGGGATGGAATTTCAGCCTGATACCACTTGCCATGCTCCTTGACTGTGACCGTATCGGCAAAGGAGTTAAAGTTAAAGAATCCGCGGCCAAAAACAGTGGAGGAAAGCGCGGCAACCGCCTGCGTAACTTCAGAATAAATTGCCTGGTAGCGCGCCTGGCTTTCGTCATACACCCGATTGATCGATGAGCCCGGTAGGATATCGTGAAATTGATAGAGTAGGATCTCCTTCCACAATGCATCCAACCGCTCGGGCGAAAGGGGAAGCGCCGTTTTACCGCCCGCAAGGAGCATCAGCAGCTCATAATTGCGCAGGGCAAATTCGCACTTGCGGTTATAAAATTTATTGGCACTCTGCGTTGTATAAGTGCCTTGGTGCTTTTCCAGATATAGCTCGCCCTGATGGACCGGGTAAACGGTGCCGTCATCGAGCTTTTGAAAGGCGTCGATCGCTTTGGAGGGGATCACCTCAGGCTCCCCCTCGATATTGCGAAAACGCTCCATGCGCTCAATATGCTCATAACCGGGGCCTGCGCCACCGTCGCCGATGCCAAAGAGCATGATGGCCTGATTGCTGATTTTGCGTTCTTGGTAATTACGCTCGCCAAATTTCATGCGCTCTGCTGTGACAGGGCCGTTATAAGTTTCATCCGGCAGCATATGAGCCAGCACCTCGGAGCCATCCGGGCTCTGCCAGCGGAAGGTGTGATAGGGGAATTTATTCACCGTATTCCAGCTCATCTTTTGCGTTAAGAAATAGGGCACGCCCGCAAGCTTCATCACTTGCGGCAGGCAGGCGGAGTAGCCAAAGCTATCTGGAAGCCAGAGGATTTTCATATCCAGCCCAAATTCTCTGCGAAAAAACTGCTTGCCGTAATAAAACTGCCGGAGCATGCTTTCGCCGCTGATGAGGTTGGAGTCCATCTCTACCCAAGTGGCGCCCTGTACCTCCCAACGGCCGGCCTGCACAGCCGCTTTGACACGCTGGTAAAGCTCAGGGGCCCCTTCCTCGATCCAGCGGTAGAGCTGCGCCTGAGATGCGCCGAAGATATAATTCGGGTATTTCTCCAGGTTGTGTAGTTGGGTGGAAAAAGTCCGCAAGCCTTTGCGCTTCGTTTCCCGGATGGGCCACTTCCATGCGAGATCCAGATGGGCATGGCCGATCGCGTAATATTGGAAATGGCCGGGCTCCTGATTGCGCCGATCAAAAAGAGGCAGGAGCTTTTCGCGGTATGCGGCGGCTTGTGCGTCGCTGATGGTTGGATACACCTGCAAAAGCGCGGAAAGCTGCTGGAGGATTGCAAGGGTAAATTCTGTATCCGGGTTGGTGTCATAAACAGAAATCAGGGCCTGCACGTCATAGGCGAGCGCCCGGATATGCTCATGGCACACAGCAGTGGATAATTCGCCAATGCGCGCGCCGTTTTTTAGGTTGCCGAACAGGTCGTTTGCCGCGGCATCGATCCAAAAATCGATCACGCCATCCTTTGAGAAATCCTTGACGACACGCTTAACGGGGAGGGAGAGTGTATAGTCGTATTCAGAGGCATAGCAGGTGATTGCCTGCACAGGGGTTGCGTCAGGCTGATAGATTAAGCCCTCGCCGCCGATATTGATGAGATAAACATTGTGATCCCCTCGATGCACAGGCGGAATTTTTCCCGTCACATGGAACCATGCGCAGTCAAACGTGTGCTGCGCCCAGCGGTCGCCAGGCTTAAGATGTTGCATCAGCCTGCCGGTTTCCTTTTTTGCAAAGGGCAGGGGCTCCTCGCTCACATAAGCGTCGGCCTGGAGCGCCCCGGTAACCTCATAAGCACGGTCAAACAAAGCTTCTGTCATGCGTTCGATCCGCGTTCTGAGCAGAAGATCCGCCGGGCGGCGGGATTTGGAGAAACGCTTTCGATCCTCCAGCCTTTTTTTGCGGTTTACAGATCCGCAGGTCATTTTTTGGGAAAATGTTTTTTGCATCGTATCTACCGCCTTGTCAAAGTGATCAATTAATTGCCGTATCGCTGAGAGGACAGGGCGTGCCGTTATGCAGCTGGCAATGGGGAAGATACGGGCGACCTTGTCCAGATGATGGATGGCCAACCCTTTTGGGTTCGCCCTGTTCCCATGTATCGCCTTAGTTTAGCATGTTTTTCGACGGCCTTCAACCTCTAAAATCAGCAGGGCGCACATAAACAGCATTCCGGCGGCCACCGGCGCAGAGGCGGCGAAGGCCTGCGGTAACGCCTGCACATGGTTAGAAAAAACTGGCGTTTCACAGGGAAACAGCCGGAAAAGCCCTGCGCTGATCAGGCAGGCAAGCAAGCCGTTTGCCACCCTGCCGCAAAAAAATGAGCGGCAGGGAAAGCTTTGTTTTGGATACATCGTGCAGCACTTGGCAATGCACGCAGATTCCGCCCCAGCCGAGCACAAGCGCAAGGGCGGGCAGCGGCACTTTTCCGGCTGCGCTGGCGCAGCCGGAGGTTACCTCTAAAAAGCATTGTAAAAGAATACGCAGTGTGCTGGGCAGCGGAAGAAGGCTGAACAGCGCAGCAATGCAGGAAAATAGAATGACCCAAACGCAGATAGATACAATGCCTGCGCAGCCTTGTGTAGCGGCGTCCACCAGGGCCTGCGCCATGGACTGGCCGGTAGGGGGAACAACAGGGCTTTCTCTCATCGTCTCTTTGGATGCGAGAAAGCGCATGCAAAGCCCGATCAGCAGCGCGCTGGCAGTGAGTGCCGCGCAGAGGATTAGCCCGGCCTGTCGGCTGCGGAGCATGGCGGAGCCAACGGCGCTGATTAAAAAGGCAGGGCCGGAATTGACGCAGAAGAACAGCATGCGCTGCGCCTGCTTTTGTGTGATCAGAGCGGCGTCGAGCAATTGCACCGTCATGCGTGCGCCAACCGGATAGCCGCCGATCAGGCTCATCAGGATGGCGCTGCCTGCCGCGCCTGGCAGGCGAAACAGTAGCTTGGTGATCGGTTCCAGCAGGTGGCCTGCCCGTTGCGCAAGGCCGGATTGCACCAGGAAGGACGAAAGCGCTAAAAACGGAAAAAGAGATGGAATCACAACTTGCCCGCATAAGGTAAGTCCATCCCGCACCCCTTGCGAGGCAGCCTGTGGCGCAATCAGAATGCCGCCCCCAAAGGCGGCGGCGCCAAATGCGGATAATAGGATTTGCAGCGTTTTCAGCCGTTTCTTTTTCATAGTCCTTCCCCCCTGATGCATATATATGAGGAACGGGCGGGGGAAACATGCCCGGCATATCAGGAAACGCGAGGTTGGGGCCATGAGAAAAGCAGGAATACGCAGCCATCGGGGCAGCGGCGCGCCAAACAGCGGGCTGACCACCAAAGAAAAACTAACGCAGGAGCTGGAGATCCCTCAAGCCGCTCTACGCGGCGTTTCCCATATGGAGCTTTCCGGTAACCGGGAGGCAATCGTTGAAGGCTGTAAGGGTGTTGTGGAATATGACGAGGGGATTATCCGCCTGAATCTTGGAAAAAATATCGTGCGGTTTACAGGCACTGGGCTGAGCATCCGCACTTTAACGCTGGAGCAGGCGATTATCACCGGCAATATCCTCTCCATTGATTTTTCTAATTAAGTGGTTGCCTGGGTAGGCGGGAAGGGGAGACACAGGTGCTTTTTATTAAACTCATCCGTTTTTTATGCGGATATGTGCGTTTCCGTGCAAAGGGTGGCTTTCCGGAGCGCTTTATCAATTTATGCTCCAAGGAGAATATTCCCCTGTGGGACATCAGCGGCAGCAAGGGGGAAATGTATGCCAAGACAACAATTCGTGGGTATCACCGCATCCGCGCCTGCGCGCGCAAATCCGGCATGCGGCCGCGGGTGGCAGGGCGATATGGGCTTCCATTCTTTCTGCATCGCCACAAGCGCCGAATTGGCCTGCTTTGCGGCGCAGCGGTAGCCGTGCTAATTGTTTGCATCCTTTCCTCCATGATTTGGACAATTGACGTGCAAGGAAATGAAGCCGTTTCAGATACGGAAATATTGGCCGTATTTGAAGAGCTGGGCGTCCGAATCGGGGCGCGCCGTTCTAAAATCGATGTGGAGGAGGTGCAGCGCACCGCAGCCAGGAGGCTCAACGATCTTGCTTGGTTGGCATTGAATATCAAGGGGAGCGCTGCCGTGATTGAGGTGCGCGAGCGTATCCCTGCTCCTCAGGTGGAGAATGATACCACGCCGCGTAATATCCTTGCTTCACAGGATGGCACGATCCTCAGCCTGAAGGTATATGAAGGAGAAGCGGCCGTGAAGAAGGGGGAGGCTGTGCTAAAAGGGGATCTGTTGATTAGCAGTGTTGTTACCAACAAAGATCTTTCTGTCTCCTTCAAGCACGCGCGCGGTGTTGCGATCGCGCAGACGCGTCACACGGTGAGCCATACCTTCCCTTTCCGGCAAAAGGCACGACAATATACCGGAGTGGAAAGCGAGCGTTATCGGCTTTCCTTTTTTGGGTTGCGGATTCCTTTTGGCTTCGACCGGCAGCCGGAAGGGGAGGTAGAGAGCTTTTTCTTTCGTAATACGCTGCGCATGAATCAGGTTCCGCTGCCTGTTTACACGGAAACATATCTCAAGCGGGAATATATCGAACAGGAGGTTACGCTCCCCAAAGCGCAGGCGCTGTTGGCCGCAGCGGCGGAATATGAGCAAAAGGTGAGGGCGGAGTTGGGGGAGGCAACAATTCTGGAGCAGAAGGTGGAAACGCATTTTACGCAGGAGGCCTGCGTTATCACAGGCACTTATACTTGCGAGGAAGAGATTGGAGTTCCGGAGGCACTACAGGTTGAGGATCATATGGCCTTGGAATAGTGTAAAGATAAATAACTTTACAGATGGAGAGATTCGTTGAAAAATAACGGATTGATTGGAAAATCTAAGAAAAAGATCAGGCTTATATCCGACAAGCCATTTACTTGACAGATCAAAAAGTTGTGCCTGCCCGGTCTTGCGCCATACAGAACACTCCACATGGAGAAAAAGCCAAAAAAAGTTGGGAAATACGCAACTTTTTTATCCAGCGGATCATTATATGGATGGGTAGAAAAGCGCTGCATGCGCTGTTCCATCCTGCTCAAAAACGGATTCATATGATGCCTGAAGGGCAATGCTATGCTTTGCATCAAAACGGGCCTTGTATATGCATTTTGTATATACAGAGCCTGTTTTTTTCAAAGATGTGGAAAACTATGTGAAAGTAAAGTTAAAATCTTTACATTTAAGGCGTTATAATTCTCAATTTAGAATTATAAAAACGAGTTTCCACACTTTCCACAGAGTTTTCAACACTGAAAAGTTTTTTTACTTTACAGATTTGTTTATGCAGGAGGAGGCAATCTTTGCATGATAATTTTGAGAAACTAGAATAAATGGATGAATATAAATTGCGTTTGCATAATGGGAGAGAAAGAGATTGCGGCTGGAGGAAAGTATGTTATAATAACCTCACGAATCTCTAGGGAATCAAAGATTCCAAGAGCTTCGGAGAACATTGGCCATCGAATCGCGCTCACGCTTTCGGTTCTCGGCTAAATAGCTTCAAACGGGTCGTAAAGTTTCAAGCTTTGAAACTTGAAGCATTGGAAAATGTCTGTCGGCGCAAAACGCCTCCTGCCGCGATGCGGCAACGCCATTTTCCGCGGAGGGAGCTCCAGGGTGTGGCAATGCAGCCTCCAACATGCTGTTTAAAGCGTAGAATTATATCTGCGCGTTTTTCGCCAGTTGATTTGTCAAAAAACAGGATGCGTCGCTCGGCCGGAGCAGGCAAACGTTTGCCTGCAAAGCGCCGGTTGGAGCGGCCGTCTGCTCTCAGAGGAAGGTGACACAGGATGTCGATATTAAAATTTATTGCTTACGGAACCGGCAACTCCCTATCCATCGCCCGTCAGTTGGCACAGCCGATGCGTGCGGAGGTTGTCCGGTTGGATCTCTCCTATTATGGAGAACAGGCGAGCGAAACCTGCGTGTCAGAGGGGGATATTATCGGTTTTGTTTTTCCCGTCTATGCATGGAGTTATCCCGATGCGGTGAAAGCGTTTGTAAAGAAGCTGAAGGTGGAGGGCCGGCCGTCCTATGTATTTGCTGTGGCTGATTGTGGCGATTCCGCCGGGGAAACGCTAACCGCTTTTTCAAGGCTGTTGGAAAAGCAGGGCCTCCGCCTGGATTATGGGAATATTTGTGCAATGCCAAATAATTACCTGCCGCTGTCGAATGTGGATAATAAAGCGATGGAGCGCACGAAGCTGGAAAATGCCCGTGTGCGCTGCACGAAAATTGCAAAGGATATTGAAGAACGGTTGGTAGGGCTTAACAGCCTGCCGCCAAAGGCGATTGATCCGTTTTTGCTTCATGTGGTGCATCCGCTCTTTTGCTGGTATGCCAAACAGGCCTACCGGAATTTTGCTGTGGAAGAAGGCTGCACCGGCTGCGGCCTCTGCGCGAAGGTATGCCCGCAGAAAAATATTCGGCTAGAGGGCGGGCGCCCCGTGTGGGGAAAAACATGCGCAAGCTGCATGGCCTGCATTCATTGGTGCCCAGTGCAGGCGATTCAATACGGCAAAAAAAACGAAAAGCTTTGGCCGGTATCACAACCCCAATATTAATGTTTCGGCGCTCTGTGGGGAGAAGGAGGGGGCAGGCCGATGAAGGGAAGGGTGATTTCCCTGCATGGAGTCCTCCGCTCAAAGCGATTCAAATGGACCCTGGCAGCCGCGGCCGTATTGCTTGCGATCGGGATCATTACCGGCGTGATCCTGTGGGAAACGCGCGGCGGTGTGACGGCGGATCGCCCAGAGGTTACAGAAATTTTCGGCGTGCCGGTGCATACCGTATTCATTCCGGAAACACTTCCGGGCAGGCCAGGAATCAAGCGGGAAGTAAAGTTCATCGTAATCCATGAGACAGGTAACCCCTCCGAGGGCGCGGATGCGAAGGCACACAGCGATTACCTGTTAAACGGCGGAGAGGGCACAACCTCCTGGCACTATACGGTGGATGACCATGAGATTTACCATCACATTCCGGATAGTGAGGTTTCCTGGAATGCTGGCGACCGGCGCCAAGAGCCGGGCGGCAACATGAACGGCATCAGCATTGAGCTGTGTGTCAATCAGGATGGCGATTTTGAAAAAAGCCTTCGACAACGGTGCACGGTTGACAGCGTATCTGATGAAGGCGTATGATCTGAAGCTGGATGATGTGCAGCAGCACAACTATTTTAATGGAAAGAATTGCCCGCAGACAATCCGGGAGAGCGGCCGGTGGCAGGGATTTCTAGAGCTAGCGGAAAGCTATCTCAAGCAGAAAATAATAAAAGAGAAAACAAAAGAAAGGTTCTGCCGCAAAACTTTGATATTGCGGTAGAACCTTTTTCCTTCCTTTGCCTCCGCCATCCATTTGGCGGAGAAAAAACGAAATCGGCTTGATTTTCGGCCTTTTTATTTACTATAATACATGCAAGGCTCTTTCGTTAGAAAAAGGAATGGTGAAAGCCCTACCATTCGCGTTACGATGTTCCTATGATTCAAATGTTAATTTAAAATCAGGAAAAGAGGGAATCCAATGCCCCAATCAAGTTTGGAGCTTTACACCTCCATTGTGCCGTCGCCGCGGCAGACTGCCTTTCAGGAGGGCGGTTTCCATGTGTTTTTTCACTATGGGATCAATACATTTACCAATAAGGAATGGGGAGATGGCAAGGCTCCCGCCCAATTATTTAACCCCACCCGGCAAAGCACGGATCAATGGATGGAAGCCGTATCTGCCTCAGGCGCTAAGGGCGTAATCCTGACAGCAAAGCATCACGACGGCTTTTGCCTCTGGCCAACGGAAACAACGGAATACTGTGTGCGCAACAGCCCGTACCGCGCGGGGCACGGCGACGTAGTGCGCGAGGTTAGTGATTCCTGTAAAAAATACGGGCTGAAATTCGGTATTTACCTTTCGCTTTGGGATCGTAACTGCCCTCTCTACGGCACGCCGGAATACAATGATTTTTATGTCCGCCAGCTCACAGAGCTGTTAACCGGCTACGGCGAAATTTTCTGCATCTGGCTGGATGGGGCGTGCGGCGCGAAGATGGACGGCAAAGAGCCTTACCCATATGATTTTGATCGCATCTACAAAACCGTGCGCGAGCTACAGCCGGATGCGGTTATATCAAACTGCGGCCCCGATATCCGCTGGGTGGGCAACGAGAGCGGCCGCGCCAGAAAAAGCGAGTGGAACGTTGTGCCGGCCTTTTCCTGCGAAACGCAGAATATCGCCTCCCACTCCCAGCAGACAGATGCGCAGGATATGAAACAGCAGGCTTCTGATAGTCATCTGGAGGATCTCGGAAGCCGCGCTTTCCTTGCGAACTACGATTCCTTTATGTGGTATCCCGCGGAGGTGGATGTATCTATTCGGCCCGGTTGGTTTTATCATAAAAAGGAGAGCCGCCGTGTGCGCAGCCTGGAGAACCTTCTGCGTATCTACTATGGCTCCGTGGGCGGCAACAGCCTGCTTTTGCTTAACGTTCCGCCGGACACGGAGGGCCTGCTGCATGAAATGGATGTCAGGCGTCTGAAAGAACTGGGCGACGAAATTAAAAAAGGAGTCCAATTGCCCGCATTGGTTTCCAAAGTTTCCGCCGCACCCCATGAAGCAGGGCACGGCCCGGAGAATCTGCTCACAAATGAAGCCGATTTCTACACGCCGACGGAGGTTGCCGGGCGCTATGAGGTGATTCAGGAGTTTGCGCGGGCACAAAAGATTGATAAAGTCCTTTTAAAAGAGCAGTGTGCGTTTTCCCAACGGATTGAAGCCTTCCGCATCTACGTGCGACTTAATGGACGGGAAAGGTTAGTTTATGAGGGCACGACCGTTGGCATTTGCCGGTTTGCCCTCCTGCCTAAGCCCCTCCAAGCGGATGGTATTCGTCTGGAGATCACGCAGTGCCGCGGAAAGCCCTATCTCAGGCAACTGCAAGCCTATCAGGTAAACGGCAGATTGCCGAGGCCATCGTGGCGCAGGCGGGCAGCCCGCCTGTGAGCATTACGATTTTTGATGTGTTATAGAAAGAAGCGGATTTCCTCGTTGGAATCCGCTTCTCAGTTTCCTATTTTCGTTTGCTGGATCACCGGTCTGGATTCCAAAAATCCTCATCATCTTTCCATGCACCCGGGGAATAGAAAGACGTGTCGTTCCAACCGAAGCTGTTATCGTTTTGATGCCAGCCATGGTTTGCATCCCAGCTCTGGTGCGTTTCCCGCCAATAGGGCGGCTGATTTTTCGCATTGCCATAGGGGGAAAAGGCGTTGTTCGGCACCATGCCAAATTCCCAGGGGGAAGCAATTCCACGGTCGAGCGCATTCTGGCGCAGCAGCTCATAATACATGGCCTGTGTGGTGTAAAGATAGGGATGCACATATAAATAGGCAATGCCAAAGGTGACCGCTCCGAGCAGATACCACCCCAAAAAGCTCAGCTCCATGAGGAAGAGGCTCCCTTTGTACCCCTTTGTAATCCGCTGGCTCAAATTGAGCACTTGGGAGGCGGTGAGCGTTGGATTGTCGTGTTGAATCAAAGCCGCCATGGAATAGGAAAGAGATTTGACGATCCCGGGGATGATAAAAGCATCGTCCATAGCACGGTGTAGATCCTACGCAGCAGCATGGTGCCAAAATAGTGGCTGTAATGCGCAGCTGCTTCCTCATACACACTGCCGAGGCCCGGCGCTCTTCCACGCAGGCAGCCCAGATAATACCCTGCGATTGAAACTTCAAGCGGCAGCAGCAACAGTGCAATCAGAGACATCATGTTCCACGATACGTTGATGAACTGCGTTTGATAAATCGCATTAAATGTGTTGCGCAGCTGGACGTAAAGCGACGTGCCAAAGTTGATATAATTGACGGCCTCGATGATAATGCCGGCTAAAAACAAATGCACCCATTGGCCGTTTGTAAGAAACTGCCGGGCGTTGGCCTTAATGGCCCTACGGTTCAGTACCAAGGGGAAGCCTCCCATGTGAAAATCTGCATGCATAACGCACGGTTTGCAACCTTTACACACGAGAGTATAGCATTATTTTTGAAGAGAAAAGTTGATGAACTGTAAACAAATTGCGAAGTTTACGCAGAGATTTCTGTTAAATTATCTAAAAATAGCGCTAGAGCCAATCAAAAAGCATGTAATCGGTTAAATTTCCGCGTCCCGTGCAATGCTGCGCGGCGCGAGATTCAGTGCTTGACGGGCAAAAACAGCGTGTGCTTGCTGGTAGTAGGGGTAAACATAAAAAATAGGGAACAGGAAAACGCAGGATAGGATCCATGGCGCAAAGCTGAGCGCAAAGGCGGCCGCCCTGCCCATCTGCCCATCCATCACCCGTTCGCTTTCCCGGATGACAGCGGAGGCTGTGGCCTTGTCTGATTCATCAAACAGGTAAAAAGCCAACAGGTAGCGCCGTGTCACAACCAGAAAGAAGAGAAGGCCCGTGATCAAAAAAACAGCGCCTGAAATACAGGGAATTAAAAATAGGATTGCTTCGCTCCCATTCACCAGCTTATACCATGCGATGCCGAGCAAAATAGCCCCAGGCCCGCAAAAAAGAAGCGCCCAGCCTAGTTTCCGAACCAGCAGTGCGAGCCATAGCGCTACAGCCCGCATCGCTCTGCGCGCGGGGCGGAAAGGGGAAAACAGGGCGCCTATGCCGTTATGTCGCCCGTTTCTGCCGCTCTGCCGCCAAAACCAGGCCATTCGCCCCGCTTTGAGCGGCGCGCAGAGTAGCACGCAGGCTGCCAGCGCGAGCAGGGATATGACGAACACCATCATGAGCGCGGCTGTTTCCCCTCCCATGCTGCGAAAGGCCTCCTGTGCCTGTGGCAGCGCAATCACGCGCCTTGCCAAGGGCGTCAGCACCCAGGGCAGGAATACAATCAGCCCGGAGAGCAGCCATAGGGCGTTTGCCGATGCATTATGCCCCACCAAGAGCGCGCGCGCTTCTATTTTTGTCATGGCCTCGTGCATATGATGATGCTCATTCCTTTCTGATTCCTGGCAGTTTGCAAACGTTCTCTTTCAATGATCTTGCAGCCATTTCTATTATGAACGAAATGAGAAGCTTTCATGCGTATTTGCCGCTGCGTCCGCTATGACTTTTCTCCATAAGGGTTGCTTTTGCGCTATCCACAAAATTTTTTCATCCCTACTCCTCTGCTGGGCACATTTTGCCCTTTTTTATTTTTTCCCGATATGGTAAGATAAATCTAAGTATCGGTATCCGCAAAGAACGGATATCTGAATGATTTAGGGATAAGGAGTTTTGCCAATGTCCAGCGTAAAACGTCTTTTTGTGGAAAAGCGGCCCGGCTTCGATGTGGAGGCTCGCCATATGCTGGCCGACCTGCGCGAGAATCTGGGGATTGCCGCGCTTGAGGCGGTCCGCGTCGTCAATCGCTATGATCTGGAAGGGGTCGACGAGGCTGATTTTGATCGTGCTTCCCGCACCATTCTCTCCGAGCCGAATGTGGATACCGTGTCCGCCGCGCTCTCTGTAGAGCCCGGCTGGCGAGTTTTCGCGACGGAATATCTCCCCGGCCAATACGACCAGCGCGCGGATTCCGCGGCGCAGTGCATCGCCCTGCTTACCCAGGGGGAGCGGCCGAAGCGTTCTCTCCGCGCGCGTGATTGCGCTCAAGGGGGATTTGACGGACAAGCAGTTTGAAGCGGTGAAAAAATTACCTGATTAACCCTGTGGAATCCCGAGAGGCCGCCATGGAACTGCCGGAGAGCTTGCAGCTTCATGCGGACAAGCCTGCCGATATTGAGCGGGTAGCCGGCTTTATCCAATGGACGCATGAAGAGATTGCGCGGTATCATGCGAAGATGGGCTTTGCCATGAGTGTTGCCGATCTGGTGTTTTGCCGCGATTATTTTCGAGATACGGAAAAGCGCGATCCGGCAGTGACAGAGCTCAAGGTAATCGATACCTATTGGTCTGACCATTGCCGCCACACTACCTTTTTAACACAGCTGGACACGGTGGATATTGAAAAAGGTCCGTTGGCACGCGCCATTGAATCCGCCTGGCTCGAATATGTTGTCGCCCGTACAGAGGTTTATCAGGAGCGTAAAAAGGACATGACGCTCATGGATATGGCCACTATTGGCACCAAGGTGCTCAAAAAGCGCGGCCTCGTGCCAGATCTCGACGAGAGCGAGGAGATCAACGCTTGCTCAATTGAAGTGCCCGTGGAGATCGATGGTAAAACGGAGACCTGGCTCGTCCAGTTTAAAAACGAGACGCATAATCATCCCACAGAGATTGAGCCCTTTGGTGGCGCGGCTACATGCCTGGGCGGCGCGATTCGTGACCCGCTCTCCGGGCGTGCCTATGTCTATCAGGCCATGCGCGTCACCGGCAGCGGCAATCCGCTGACTCCGTTTGAGGATACATTGGCTGGAAAATTGCCACAGAAGAAGATTACTGTCGGCGCAGCGCAAGGCTATTCCTCTTATGGTAACCAGATCGGTCTGTCCACCGGGCAGGTTGTAGAACTATATGACGATGGATATACCGCTAAGCGCATGGAAATTGGCGCGGTCATCGGCGCCTCCCCGAAGGAGAATGTACGCCGTGAGCGCCCGCAGGCAGGGGATGTGATCGTTCTGCTTGGCGGCCGTACAGGCCGTGACGGCTGCGGCGGAGCCACCGGCTCTTCCAAGGCGCATGACACCTCCTCTATCGAAACCTGCGGCGCAGAAGTGCAGAAGGGCAACCCGCCCACTGAGCGCAAGCTCCAGCGGCTGTTTCGCAACCACGACGCGGCGCGCATGATTAAGCGCTGCAACGACTTCGGCGCGGGCGGCGTATGCGTTGCCATCGGCGAGCTGGCGGATGGGCTTGATATCGACCTCGACGCCGTTCCGAAGAAATATGACGGCCTTGACGGCACAGAGCTCGCCATCTCCGAATCACAGGAGCGTATGGCAGTCGTGCTCGCTGCGCAGGATGTGGAGGCATTCACCGCCCTTGCCGCAGAAGAAAACCTGGAGGCAACTCCGGTGGCTGTCGTCAAAGACGAACCCTACTTAACGATGAAATGGCGCGGCGATACCATCGTATCCCTCAGCCGTGCCTTCCTTGATACCAACGGCGTTACCCAGCACGCGCAGGCGAAAATTGCGGCTGTAAACCCAAAGAAGAACTATCGTTCTGCTGTTCCGGCCGAGCTTGCGGGGAAGCCGAAGCCCCAGGCGCTGCGGGAGAACCTTGCGCGCCTGCCCGTCTGCTCGCAGAAGGGGCTGGTGGAGCGGTTCGACTCCTCCATCGGCGCGGGCACGGTGTTGATGCCCTACGCGGGCAAATATCAGCTCACGCCGGAGGACGCGATGTGCGCACGCATCCCGGTTCTAAAGGGGGAAACGGACACCGCCACTGCCATGAGCTATGGCTTTATTCCGGCTTTGAGCCGCTGGAGCCCCTTCCATGGTGCGGCGTACGCGGTGACGGAATCTTTGGCAAAGCTCGCTGTGATTGGAGCGAAGCCCTTTACCGCCAGGCTCACCATGCAGGAGTATTTTGAGCGATTGCATGATCAGCCGGAACGCTGGGGCAAGCCTGCGGCGGCTTTGCTCGGCGCGCTGACCGCACAGCTGCACTTCAACGTGCCTGCCATCGGCGGGAAGGACAGCATGTCCGGCTCTTTCAACGAGCTCGACGTACCGCCCACGCTTGTGTGCTTTGCCGTCGCGGCGACAAGGGCGAGCAAAACCGTTTCCTCCATCTTTAAAAAGAGCGGCTCCCGCGTTGTGCTGCTGCACCTGCCAGTGGATGCAGAAACGCTCCTGCCCGATTGGGATCATGCTACAGACTTCCTCAACCGCGTTTCCGAGATGGTGTCTGATGGGCGCATCCTCGCCGCCAGCGTGGTGCGCGAGGGCGGCGCGGCGGCAAACGTGTGCCGCATGGCGTTCGGCGACAAGCTGGGCTTCCGCTTTGCGGACGGCCTGACCGCCGAAACCCTCTTTGCGCCGGAATGCGCCTCCATTGTGGCGGAGCTGGCCGACGGCGTCTCGCTCGACGGCTTCCAGTTTACGGAGTTGGGCGTAACGGCGGACGACGGCCAGTTTGCAATCGACGGGGAGACGCTCCCAGTCGATACGCTCATCGACGCTTGGACGGGTACGCTTGAGCCCGTATTCCCGACCAAGGCGGAGGAGCCCTCCATGCAGGCGGAAATCCCGCTCTATACGGAGCGCTCCGGCAGAGCGCCCGCGATCAAAATGGCAAAACCGCGCGTGGTGATCCCGGTCTTCCCGGGCACCAACTGCGAGTATGATACGGCCCGCGCTTTTGAGCGCGCAGGCGGCGAAGCCCAGGTGATCGTGATGCGCAACCTCACGCCGCAGGCGATTGATGAATCCACCGAGGCACTGGCAAAGCTCATAAAGCAGGCACAGATCGTTATGTTGCCCGGCGGCTTCAGCGGCGGCGACGAGCCGGATGGCTCCGGCAAATTTATTGCCACCACCCTGCGCAGCCCCCGCGTGCGCGACGCGGTGACTGAGCTGCTCGACCACCGCGACGGCCTGATGCTCGGCATTTGCAACGGCTTCCAGGCGCTGATTAAAACAGGCCTCGTCCCCTACGGCAAAATCACCGATACGCAGGAAACGGACCCGACGCTTACCTTCAACAACATTGGCCGACACGTCTCCTGTATGGTTTATACGCGTGTGACGAGCGTGAAATCCCCGTGGCTGGCAGGCACGGAGGCGGGCGAAGTGTTCGCTACCCCTGTTTCCCACGGCGAGGGCCGCTTTGTGGCGGATGAGGAAACGCTTAGTCGCCTGATTGCGAACGGTCAGGTTGCCACGCAGTATGTTGATCTTGAAGGCCGGCCCTCAGGGGATATCCGCTTTAACCCCAATGGCTCTATCTGTGCGATCGAGGGCGTCACAAGCACCGATGGCCGCGTGTTCGGCAAGATGGCGCACATTGAGCGCAGGGGCGACCACCTCTACAAAAACGTGCCCGGCGAGAAGGATCAGAAGATCTTTGCCTCCGGCGTAGCATATTTTAAATAAGGCGCTTTGCCTGTTTGATTCCAAATGAAATGAAGGGACTTGGTTTCTAACATGAAATACGCAGTTGTTCTCTATGACGGCATGGCGGATTATCCTGTGCCCGCGCTTGGCGGCAAAACGCCGATGATGCTAGCGAAAAAACCGCGATTTGATTCCCTCGCCCAACGCGGCGAGGTGGGGCTCGTGCGCACAGTTGCCGAGGGCCTGACCCCGGGCAGCGACGTTGCAAACCTCAGTGTGATGGGCTATGACCCGAAAAAATATTATACCGGCCGCTCTCCGCTTGAGGCCGTCAGCATGGGCGTAAATCTTGGCGATACGGATGTCGCCTTCCGCTGCAATCTCGTCACCTTGTCAGACGAAGCGGACTATGCGGAGAAAACCATGGTAGATTACTGCGCGGGCGATATTTCAAGTGAAGAGGCCGCTGAGATCATCAAAACCGTACAGGCACATTTCGGCAACGCGGAGTTTGCTTTCCATCCTGGCGTGAGCTACCGCCACTGCATGGTCTGGCACGGCGGTAAATTGGAGCTTGGCCACATGACGCCGCCGCATGATATCTCCGGCCGCGTGGTGGGCGAGCACCTCTCCCGGCATCCGGACGCCGTCCGTCTCATCGCCATGATGGAGGAGAGCTATGCGCTACTTAAAGATCACCCCGTCAACCTTGCCCGCATCGCCGCGGGCAAACGCCCTGCCAACAGCATCTGGCTTTGGGGCCAAGGCAGCAAGCCCATGCTTCCCTCCTTTGAAGCGACCTACGGCGTGAAGGGTAGCGTGATCTCCGCAGTCGATTTGCTCAAGGGTATCGGCAAATGCGCGGGGATGGATACGCCGGAGGTGCCGGGTGCCACGGGCTATATCGACACGAATTTCAAGGGCAAGGCCCAGGCCGCCGTGGATGCGTTAGCGAGCGGGAAGGACTTTGTCTATATCCACATCGAAGCCCCTGATGAGTGCGGCCACCGCAACGAACCGGAGAATAAAGTGCGCGCTATTGAGCTGATCGACGAGCAAGTGCTCTCCGTCCTCCTGCCTGCGCTCGAACAGTATGACGACTATAAAGTGATGATCCTGCCCGACCACCCCACGCCGATTGTTACGCGCACGCATGCGGGCGACCCGGTTCCATACATGATCTATCATAAAAACAAGGAAAAATCCAGCGGAGTTGATTCTATCAATGAAGAATCTGCCAAGGCAACGGGCAATTTCATTGAATATGGCTCCGGCATCATGCAAAAATTCCTGACAGAGGATTAAAACGGCAATTAAACGATAACCCGAAAGGACTGAACTGTGATGGAAAAGAATTACCACATCAACACCAACTGCGTCCAGGCCGGCTATTCGCCTAAAAACGGCGAGCCGCGCGTGCTGCCGATCGTGCAGAGCACGACCTATAAATATGAATCGAGCGAGCAGATGGGCCGGCTCTTCGACCTGGAGGAAAACGGCTACTTTTACACCCGCCTGCAAAACCCCACCAACGACGCGGTTGCGGCGCGCATCACGGCGCTGGAGGGCGGCGTGGCCGGGATGCTCACCTCCTCCGGCCAGGCGGCAAACTTTTACGCCACCTTTAACGTGGCTTCTGCGGGCGACCACATCGTCAGCTCCACCGCGATCTACGGCGGCACATTCAACCTCTTTTCCGTCACGATGAAAAAGCTTGGCATCGATTTCACCTTCGTGCGCCCCGATGTGAGCGAAGAGGAATTAAACGCAGCCTTCCGCCCCAACACAAAGGCGGTGTTTGCGGAGACGCTCTCCAACCCCTCCCTCGACGTGCTGGATATTGAGAAGTTTGCGAAGGCCGCACATGCGCACGGTGTGCCGCTGATTGTGGATAACACTTTCCCCACCCCGATCAACTGCCGTCCCTTCGAATTTGGCGCGGATATTGTCACTCATTCCACCACGAAATATATGGATGGCCATGCCACCAGTGTCGGCGGCGCGATCATTGACAGCGGCAATTTCGACTGGACGCAGAACGATAAGTTCCCCGGCCTCACCACGCCGGATGAGAGCTATCATGGCGTGACCTACACGGAGCGCTTTGGCAAAGGCGCTTATATTACCAAGGCCACCGCACAGCTCATGCGCGACCTCGGCTCCATCCCCTCCCCACACAATGCGTTCCTGCTGGGGATCGGGCTGGAAACGCTCTTCCTGCGTGTGCAGCGGCACTGTGAAAATGCGCAGAAGGTGGCGGAATTCCTGGAGGAGAACGAAAAGGTCGCATGGGTCAACTACCCGGGTCTTCCGGGCAACAAGGGTTTTGCGCTGGCGCAGAAATATATGCCGCACGGCACGAGCGGCGTGGTCTCCTTCGGCGTAAAGGGCGGCAGGGAAGCCGCAACCCGCTTCATGGATCATTTGGAGCTTGCCGCCATCGTCACCCATGTGGCGGACGCGCGCACCTGTGTGCTGCACCCCGCGAGCACGACGCACCGCCAGCTCACCGACGAGCAGCTTGATGCGGCGGGCGTGGGGCCGGATCTAATCCGGCTATCCGTGGGCATTGAGTATGTCGACGATATCATCGCGGATCTCCGGCAGGCGCTGGAGCAGGCATAACACGGTTGTGAAAGAAAGCACCGTTTCTATCAGCCGGATAGAAACGGTGCTTCTGGTATGAGAGGCTGCTGCAACATGCGTTTGCAGCAGCCTCTTCGTGTTTTTTCTATGATTCAGAGTTTTAGCCTTTTCTATCAAACAGCCCCTTGAACCAGGCGACAACGCCGGATTCCTCCTGCGCCGGTGCCTGTGCCGGCTGTTGGCTTTCTGCCTTGATGCCATCTGTTTTCAGAATGAATTTTACATCTGTATCCATTCCATCCGCGGCCTGCGTATAAAGGCCGTACTCCTTGGAGAGATTGAGCCATGCCTGCACGCGCCCGAGTAGGGAGGAGGCCGCGTCGGCCGCATCGGTGTATTTGGAGAGCAGGCCTTGCTGCTCGATTTGATCGAGCGTTTTTACAATGCCGGAAGCCGTGCTGAGCGTTTCCGGCTGCGCCGCATTTTGCAGCGCCTTCATGATCTCGCTGCCGGAGGAGAGATCCGCCTGGATGCGCATCAGAGCGGCGACTGTTTTCGGCATGTTTTCAAGAGAAGCGCGCACGGCTGGATCATTGAGGTCGCCCGAGAGGGATTCGAGGATTGGGGCTGCATCCTTCAAATCCTGCGCAAGCGTGGGCAGCATCTTTGCGAATGCCTTTAGATGTGGGTTGGAGGCCGCCTGCATCACCTGTGCCAGCAGAGTGAGCTGGCCTGCGTTTGCCTCAAAATCCTGTTTCATCTGCATGAGCTGCTTTGCGGTTTTTTGCAGGTACTGCATGGTGCTTGTATCAGAGAGCAGATCGTTGAGGGAGGCGAGCTGATCCTTGTTTTTGGCAAGCTCGCCCGCCAGCGTTTGCAAATCCGGCAGAACGCCGGTGGCAAAGGTCAACAGGCTTTCCACCCGGTCAGGGCCGATTTGCTCCACTCTAGTACCCAGCGCCTCAGCTTCTTTGAGCAGTGCGGAAAGCTGCTTGGTGACGGAATCGGCAATCTCATCTTTCTGGGCAAGCTCCTTGCGGATCGTTTTCTGCACCGTGGTGACGATCAGGCGGGTGGGGGAGGCGAGCAGCACGCCGACGGAGCCTTTTTCTACCTTTGGCAGGAGCGTATCTTTCAGCTTTGCCGCGGTCTGGTCGTTTCGAGCGGCAATTTCGATGCAATCCTGAACGGTTTGCCGGTTCCCCTTTGCAATGGCGCCGTTGGCGGCGATCAGATCGTTTGCACTGGCATCGAGGATTGCCTGCACGCGTTGCGCGGAAACCCCTGTTTTTTCCGCCGCGATCTCCATGGCCTTTTTATCCACCAGCGCATCGACCATCACGCGGATATCATCCTCTGTGAGTGTGATGCCCTGCTTTTTGAGGGAATCAAGCAGGGAAGAAACCTCTTTGAGCAGCTTGACGGCATCCGTGCTGCTGCCCATCAGCTCGGTGAGGGTTTGAAGCTCCTCCTGGGAGGAGGCGAGCTTGCTCAGTAACCCGCTGGAGGAATCCAGCACACCGCTGAGGCTGTCGAGATTCCCCGCCGCGGAAAGGATCTGATCGAGCGGCTCCAAATCGATCGATTGCAGGGCAACAACATCGATGAGCAGCTTCTGAATATTTTTGATCAGGCTGCTGTCAAGCAGCTGATTTGCGCAGGAGAGGAGCTTTGTGTCCCCTAGCAGCTGCGTAAGCTCCGCGGCGTCCGCATCCTTGGCAAGCTTGCCGACCAGGGCAAGATTCTCTTTGGTAAAATACTGCGGAAGAAGATCAAGCAGTGCTTTCTCTTTCTCATAGATAGAGGTGAGCTCTTCCATGAGTGAGCGCATCTCCCGCATATTGTCGCCGTCGGTTAACAGGGAGCGCAGCACATGATCTGGGTCGAGCTGCTCCACCGCATTTTGCATATCGTTCAGGGCATACAGGCTCTTTTTGATTTCGCTGAGCTGGCCGGAGGCCTTGCTCAAATCAAGAGCGGGAATGTCGGTCGTCATGGCAAAATACATATTATCCAGCTCAAAATCCTTAACGTCTGCCGTTAGAGTAAAGGTTTCCGGGAAAGTGAGGCTTTTGAGCTCCTCTATGGGCATGGAGGCAAGATCCAGGCTGTCATGAAGGCCTGGCAGGGCGATGAATACGGCAAGCTGCTTGCTGCCGTCGCCCAGGGTAGCGCCATTTTCCATCTTGATATTTTGGAACTTCTCTTCCGGAAGGAGCATGCCGCCCAACGCGGCGACCGGTGTATAGATGACGGCCTCCCGCCCATTGATATTGACGGTATGCGGCTGGGTGTTTTTCATCTGGATTTCAATCTTCACCTTGCCGCTCTTACCCGCAAGATCCGAAGGCTCAATCTCGGCGCCGTCCAGATAGTAGCGGATCGAGATATCGACGGGCAGATCCTTTTGAGATTCGCCTTTATAATAGAGATCGGTGGAATCCATGTTCCAAGCGATCTGATTTCCTTTTTGCACAGGTTTTACATCGCTTTTGATATTTTGAATTCCGTCTAGATCGCTCTGGTCGGCCACCTGCACGCCTGCCTGCTCCGTATGGAGCCAATCTGTCACAATTTTTTTAGAAACGTTACCTTTTGCATCCATTGTAACATAGACCGTTTCAGATTTGCGGGTTTTTCCAGTATAGGGGGCATACGTTTGTAGACCTTGCCGCTCTATGGCAGGGGGCTGCGTCGTGTCGTTTGTGCTTTCCTCCGGCTGCCCCTGCGCGCTGCATGCGCTCATCAGGAGGATGGAGGGCACGAGCACGGCACAGGTTAATTTTTGTATCAGATGCTTTGTTTTCATGGGAATCGCCACTCCTTTCATGGCTTGCAGCCATATGCAAAATCACTTCGTTTTTTTTGATTCAGATTGATTGCCGCCAGAAGAATCGACTGGCGAGGGCCGGCCGTTTGCTTTTTTGCTGCGGCCATTTGGCTTTGTGCCACTCCAGCTGAGGCTGGTTTTGGAGATGATCCTTTCGCAAACAAGCAGCAAAGGCGTCAGGAAGAAGAAAATGACAATTGCACTGATCACCGAGCCGCGAGCGAGCATAGAGCAAATGCTCTTGATCATTTCGATGTTGCAGGTCAGATACACACCGAAGGTGGCGCAGAAGAAAACCAGCGCGCTCGACATAATGGAGCGGTCGGCGGCATTGGCTGCAATGCGCATGGCATTCATGCGGTCGTGCCCGCGTTGCAGTTCCTCCCGGAAGCGAGTGGTCAACAGGATGGCATAGTCCACCGTTGCACCCAGCTGCACACAGCTGATCACGGTAGGTGCAATGAAGGGGATGACGGTGCCGGTAAAAAAGGGAATCGCCTCGTTGATGAAAATAGCGAGCTCAATGCTGCCTACGACGACGATGGGGATCGTGAGCGATTTAAAACAGATCGCAACGATGATAAAGATCGCCAGCGTGGAAAGGATGCTGGTAACGATAAAATCCTTATCCGCGATTGTGGTCAAATCCTTTGTCAGCGGGCCTTCGCCCGTAATCATACCGCCGCTGTCATAGGATTTAACGATTGCCGTCATCTCATCAATCTGTTCGTTTTCTTCCTCGGTGGCGGCGCTGAAGCTTGAGTTGATCATGAGCAGCTGCTTGCCGTCTTTTTTGCAAATCTCCTTGATTTCCTCCGGAACAAAGGAATCTTCGATCGCGGGGCCCAGGAATTTATTATAGGAAAGAACCGTTTCGATTCCATCCACTTGCTCCAGCTTTGCCGACATTTCGGTTAGCTTGCTGGCGGGAAGGGTATCGTCAACAATCACAAAGTGCGTCGTTGCCATATTGAACGCATCCTTCATCTTGTTGAGTGATACGATGGAGGGAAGATCCTGCGGCAGCCCGCGGTCGATGTTATAATATTTTGTTACATTATTTTGGCCGATGCAGGCAGGAATTGCAATGAGAAGCCCAACTGCGATTAGCACACGGCGGTGCTTGAGAATGAAACTGTTCATTCTATTAAAGCTTGGGATCAGGCTCCTGTGCGTGAATCGGTGAATTGGTTTATCAAATGCAAGAATCAAAGCAGGCAGGACGATGACAACCGTGATAACGCCGAGCACGACTCCCTTTGCCATGACGAGGCCGATATCACGGCCGAGGGTCAGCCGCATGAAGCACAGCGCCAGGAAGCCGAAGATCGTGGTAAGCGAGCTGCCTGACAGGGAGAGGAAGGTATTTGATACGGCGCGCGCCATGGCGTCCCGGTGGTCGCCGCCTTTTTCACGCTCCTCTTCATACCGATCCACGAGGAAAACCGAGTAGTCCATCGTAACACCCAATTGAAGAATGGCGGCGATGCACTGTGTGATATAGGAAATCTGGCCGAAGAAAATATTCGTGCCAAAGTTATAGACAACCGCCAGGCTCAGCCCCAATAACAATACCCACGGGAGAATCCAGGATTTTAGCGAGAGCGTCATGGCAACCATGGCAAGCGCGATGGCGATGGCAATGTAGATGGGCGCTTCGCTATCGGCCAATTCTTTCGTATCCAGTGATATCGTGGAAAGGCCGCTTAAAAAGCACTGCTTGTTCATCAGGCTTCGGATTTCACCGATGGCCTTCATCGTCTCCTCCGATGCACTGGAGTGGTCGTATTGGACGAGCATCATGGTGGCGTTTGATTTTTTGGCTGTAAAAAACGTTTTTAATTTCATCCGGAAGGATATCCTCCGGCACGCCGATGTCGAGAATATCATCGATCCAGGTGACCTGATGCACTCCTTCCACCTTCGACACTTTTTCCTTTAGGGCGGCAACGTCCTTGGCGGGCATATTCTCCACGATCAGGACGGTGCTTGCGGAATTGTGAAAGGTTTCGTCCAGCACCTGCTGGCCTTTTACCGAATCAAGGTCATCCGGCAGATAAGAGAGAATATCATAATTGACATATGTGTTCAAATAGCCGATTGCACTGGGGATCAGCAATAGGAAGGCAATCACAAGAATCAGCTTTGTGTGATGGGTCAGCCACCGCGAAAACCGGTCGATCATGCGGCAACACCTCGTTTTCTATACAAAATCAAGTTAACGAATCATTCTGCGTATGGCGTCATAGAGCGCCGGCTTTATTTCAGAAAGCTTGTAGGGCTTTTGGTACAAAATAGCGTCGCTGCAAACGGAGCCGGTCATTTCGATGATGATGTAAAGCGTCTGCTCTGCCTGTTCGCGTGACTTGCCCCGCTGCATCAGGCGCTCTATCACAGAGTCTACTATCGGGCCAAGCTCGCCATCCCTCAAATATTCCATAACGGAAAGGCTGGCGGATAACATTTTTTGTGGATCAGCAGCACCAGATCAT
>ENA-OQCL01000274-OQCL01000274.1-human-gut-metagenome-genome-assembly--contig:-NODE-274-length-26910-cov-3.654818_pt1 | contig 26910 bp, 21 predicted proteins | sample MGYA00242502_ERZ504586 | MGnify/ENA primary metagenome ERZ504586 (study PRJEB26092, sample SAMD00036316) | human gut metagenome | host: Homo sapiens | study: EMG produced TPA metagenomics assembly of... | reverse complement strand
ACGTAGGCGATGTTGGCGCGCAGAGCGGGGAGATCAAGGTGACCTTCCCAATTCCTGATGACGTGCGTGTGCTGACGGATGCTGAGTTGAAGGCAATCGGCGCAGAGACCAAGCTGGTTCAGGCTGGCTCTGTGAAAGGAACGGAGGGTGCGGATTCTGGTGATTTCATGGGCGGCCGTGTGGTGGATGCAAAATACGATTCTGCTACAGAAACACAGACCGCCACCATCGACGGCCTTTTCACCGGCACAGAGGTGGAGATCAGCATCTGGTGTGAAAATGAAACCAAACTCTTCCCTCAAGGCGGCTACGTCTATTGGGACGGCACCGCCACAGCACAGGACAGCGCAGCGCTTGTATCCTCCAATATCTATCGTTTGTGGGATCAGCGAGGAGCGGGCGAAAATCCTCCGCCAAAAACGGAGTATACGCTGACCTATGAATTTGATGGGGATCTGCCACCGGATGCGTCTACGCTGTTGCCGCAGCAAAAAACGTATGCAAGCGTGACGCAGGCCACCGTCGCATCTGCACCACAATCGTCGTATAAGTACTACGAATTTATGGGCTGGAAGGATGAGAGTGGTCAAACCGTTAACGCGGGAAGTTCGTTGACGATGAACAAAAACATCACCCTCACCGGTACCTGGAAGCTCAATGAAAGTGCAGCGCCAACAATCACTGTGAACTACGCGTACAGCGGCAAGGTGCCAACTGGCGCACCGGTCATTGGCGCGGATGGACAGATTCAACCATCGCAGCAGATCACTGTCGGCAAGACGCATACTGTGGTAGCGAATTTGACGGATGTTGATTATTCGTCCTTCGATGGATGGGTGCCAAGCCTGAGTGTTGGTGATTCAAATGTAGCGATCACAGATGATGACAAAGACGGCATCTACACCGGCGAAGGTTATCGCATTCCAACCTCGGGCCCGCTTTCGACAGAGCAGTTCCGTGATAAAGAAAATGTTGTCGTTACCTACACAGGCAGCTGGACACCGTACACCGGCACGATCAAGTTTGATGCCAACGGTGGCTCGGGGTCTATGGATGTCATGACCGACGTCACCCACGACGAGGATCAAAATCTGCCAGCGAATACATTTATCAAGGATGGCTACACCTTCCTGGGCTGGTCGACCAGCCAAGATGGGCAGGTGGTGAAGGGCGATCAGGCGCCGGCGGATAATCTCATCACTGGGAAAAACCAGACGTTCACCCTCTACGCTCAGTGGGATAAAACGCCGGAGGTGATCGAGACAGTCACCCTCAGACCGGAGGACCAGACGATCTACACTGGTGGTAAAGAAGGCAGTGGCGCGGATGAGGAATTCCCGCATCCGATCTATCTGCTGAATGGTCAGGCGCTGGATGAAAATGTGACGTTTAAGGTTGATGGAGTAGCGTGGGACACCAGCAAGGGCGAATATCCATTCACTGTGAAATACTACGACGATGCTGGAAAGGAAATCACGGATGATGAAACCTACGGCGATTATACAGCGAAGATCGTGGCTGTCGACGATGTGGATTTGGACAAGGTCACCACTGCTGACGGAAAAGCGCTTACGCTGCGCGATGGCACGCTGCGCATTCGCTACGTTTCTAACGCAACAGAAGCTTCAGAAAATGCGCTGACCAGCGACGCTGAGATTTATTCGGCGAACAACGCCGAAGCGGTGCGCGACAAGGTTGAAGCGACCACTGAGGCAGGCGTGATCCTGCCAGAGAATACGACGATCTGTCTCAACGGTGACGAGGATTATCGGTACTCCAAGCTGGATGCCAATGCGCCATATCAGATCGCGCTGCTCTTTGACGACCTGCTGCCACGCACCGGTGGCACGAGCCAGGATTATGCCGATCAGCTGCTTGCGCACGCAGCGGAGAAAAACCACGATGTTGCTGGCAAAGAGAGCGGGGTTAAATATCTCGATCTCGTCGATGTCAACAACTCCAACGCCTGGGTCAGCTCCAGCGAAGGCAGCGATGTTTTCTGGCCATACCCAAGCGGCACGGGCGAAGACACAGAATTTACGCTGCTCCACTTCAAGGGGCTGCACCGTGAATATGGTATGGACGGAGAAGAAAATCTGAACAATCAGATCGAAGCATCTGAGGTTGAAGCTGTAAAGATCGAACAAACGGAAGAAGGCATCTGGTTCCACGTTGGAGCGAGCGGTTTCTCGCCATTCGCGCTGCTGTGGGACGAAGATCACAATACCCCATCCGTTACGCCGGACCCTGAGCTCACGATCCAGAACCAGATGAACTAGATACGCCAGATGATCTCAACACCGTTGACCACTTCTCCTACGTGGTCGGCTATGAAGACGGCACAGTGATGCCGCAGAAACAGATCACCCGCGCTGAGGTTGCGACGATCTTCTATCGTTTGCTGAAAGAAGATGTGCGCGACGAAAACACGACGGACGTTTCTGATTTCAGCGACGTAAGTTCCAGCGACTGGTACGGCACGACGGTTGCGACGCTCGCAGATATGGGCATCCTCAAGGGCTACGAAGACGGCACCTTCCGTCCAAATGCACCGATCACCCGCGCAGAATTTGCAGCCATCGCGACGCGCTTCTTTGACGAGACTGGCGCGACCTACGAACCAGGAACGTTCACGGATGTGACTGGCAGCGAATGGTTCGCTGGCGCGATCATGGATGCTGTGAACCTCGGCCTGATCGGCGGGTATGAAGACGGCACCGTTCGTCCGAACAACAACATCACCCGTGCAGAAGCCTGCGCCATCGTGAACAGAACCCTCGGCCGTGTGCCGGATGCCGATCATCTGCTGCCAGAAGACGAGATGAAGACCTGGCCAGACAATCCAGAATCTGCATGGTTCTACGCAGACATGCAGGAAGCAACGAACGGCCATGAATATGAGTGGATCACGGAAGATGGCAACAAGATAGAAAACTGGACGGATCTGCTTGATAAGGAATGGAACGATCGCTGAGAATTTTCGGCGACTACTGGGCGCCTCGCGGCGAAAGCTGCGGGGCGCTTTTTTGACGCGTGAGCTATAACTCTCTACAACTATTGCGGTTTGAAACCGCAAAACTTTTGAAAATCGATGGTTTTTGCGATTTGAAATCGCAAAATGGTGGCGGTGTTTGGCTAGTTGCGGTATACTGAGAGCAGAGGTGATGCTTATGTTTGACAGACCGTTATATGTGGATCGGATCATGGCTTTTGTGGATGCGCCGTTTATCAAAATTTTGACGGGGGTGCGCCGCTGTGGAAAATCAACGATCCTGAAGCTGATCATGAAACGATTGGTTGAGGAGCGCGGGATCGCGCCGGAGCAGATCGTGAGTTATCGGTTTGATTCGATGGAATACGATGGCTATTCGGCGCGGGAGATATATGCGCTGCTGAAAGGGGCGCTTGCTCCGCAGCGAAGAACGTATCTCTTTCTTGACGAGGTGCAGGAGATCGAGGGCTGGGAAAAAATGGTCAATTCGCTGGCGACGGATTTTGACGTGGATATTTATCTGACGGGCTCGAACTCGCGGATGATGTCGTCGGAGATTGCGACTTATCTGACGGGGCGTTATGTGGCTTTTCGCATTTACACGCTGTCGTTTGGGGAATATCTGTTCTTCAAATCGCATTATGCCGAGGTGAGCGATCCGAAGCAGGAGCTGGCGGAATATGTTCGGCTGGGCGGATTTCCGGGAACGCATCTGCAGGCGTATTCTCAGGACGAGGTGTACACGATTGTGCGGGATATTTACAATTCTACGGTTTTTTCAGATATTGTGCGGCGCAATCAGATCAAAAAGGTGGATCAGCTGGAGCGCGTGGTGAAATATGTGTTCAACAATGTGGGCAACACGTTTTCGGCGTCGTCGATCTCGGCGTATTTGAAATCGGAGCGTCGTTCGCTGGATAATGAGACGATCTACAGCTATCTGGACAAGCTGGAGAGCGCGTATCTGCTGCATCGCTGCTCACGCTACGATCTGCGAGGGAAAGCGATCCTGAAAACGCAGGAAAAATTTTATCTGGCGGATGTGGCGCTGCGCTACAGTGTGCTCGGCTACAACGAGGACAGTGTGGCGGCGAGTTTGGAAAATGTTGTTTACCTGGAATTGCTGCGCCGTGGCTACGAGGTGTACATTGGCAAAACGCCGGATGGCGAAGTGGATTTTGTGGCGACGCGCCAGGGAGAAAAGCTCTATGTGCAGGTGATGCAGGAGATCACGAGCGAGAAAACGGAAAAGCGGGAGTATGAACGTTTGCTGGAGATCCACGATAATTATCCGAAATATGTGCTGCTGACGAATGATTTTTGCCGGCGGCAATCACGAGGGAATCCAGACGATGCATGTGGCGGATTTTCTGCTGAGTGACGCATATTGATCGCGGAGCTGCACGGCTTTTATTGCATGCTGCGGCTGGTTGCAAGCGGTGGGTTCATCGTGGCGGTTGGTGCAGAAAAAACGTTGATGATTTTTAGAAAAATGCTTGATAGTGGGTTCTGTTTAATGCTACTATGTGAAGTAGATGAGTATGTATAAGGAGGAAGCACAGCGATGGCTTTTTTGAAAGAATTAATGAATTTACAGATGACATGCTTTAGTCATGATGAATTAGAAGAAATGATCCAGTGGTACATTCTGCAGCGCGGGGACGCGAAGGAAACGGGCAATGGGATGATCACGCATTATTATGATGAAAATCGTCACCTGCATTTCTTCCATTACCTGGAAACGAACGACGAAAACATGGAAGCGGGCATCTGGCGCGTGGATGTGCATTTTGACACTGGCCGCGCAAGCGACACGGTGGTCGCGCTGGAAAAGGATCTCGATGTGTATGTATCGAGCGAGGACGACCGTTTTGACACGGCGCTGCCTGTGAACTGGAAGATCGGCGAAAAGGTGATCCCTGTTCTGGTGGAAATGGCGAACAAAAATGATCTGCGCGATGATCAAGGCTGGTGAGCCAATCCCTGCGAACATCAATATGTTTGCGTTTGATGCGGACATCATCAACACGAAAAAGGACTACAACGCGAAGAAGAAACTGGTCGGCGATCTGCCGGAGATCGGCGATTTCCTGCCAACGGGGCTGATCTATTCGGCGCTGACTGCGGAAGATGCGGACAAGCGCGACAAGGATTTTGAGCAGATGCTGCAGTCGCTGGTTCAGGACTATCGCATCATGCCATTCTCCTTCAGCCAGGGTATCTTCAAGATCAAATCCTTCGAGAAGGTGGACATGGGCCAGTACACCACGCTTTATGATATCGTTGTTGACTGTGAGGGCCAGGAGCTCCACGTTATCGCGCCAGTTTATCTGTCGGCGCTGAAAAATCTCAAGAAGGGCCGCTATCTGGATGTAAGCGGGATGCTCACGGGGATGATTCTGCCGGAAGAAGATCTCCGCCACAAGCAGGGCGAAAAGAACAATCTGCTGCAATTTAAGCCAGCGAACTGAGCACAAAAAAATTCGCAGAAACGATCTGATGCTGATTGTTTCTGCGATTTTTCTTTTTAGCGGCCGTGCCAATCCTTGAGCTTGCGAGCGAGATTCGCGACAGAATCTGTCCAGACTGGCTGCTCGGGCAGGGAATTGAGGAAGGTGCGGCCGTAGCTCTTTGTGAGCACGCGGTTGTCGAGGATGATGATGCAGCCGCGGTCGCTGGCGGAACGGATGAGGCGTCCGCAGCCCTGGCGGAAGCGGAGCACGGCCTGCGGCAGGCTGTTGGCGGCGAAGGCATTTTTGCCCTGGCTTTTCAGGAGATCGTTGCGCGCGCTTTCGACGGGCATGGTCGGTGGTGTGAACGGCAGCTTGGTGATGACGACGGTGCGCAGGCTGGCGCCTTTGACGTCGACGCCTTCCCAGAAGCTGTTGGCACCGAGGAGCACGGTTTTGCCACCGTCCTGTAGCGCTTCGAGGAGACTGGTGCGGCTGCCATCCTGGCCGTGGGCGAGAATGCGGTAATCGGAAAGGCTCTGATCCTCCTTGAGGGCCTGCTGCACTTTATTGAGCATGGCGTAGGAGGTGAAGAGCACGAGCATATCGCCGTCGACGGCGGGAATGAGCTGTTTGAGATCGTTCACGACGGTGCGCGTGTACTCGAAGTCGCTGGTCTTGGAATAGTCCTTGTGGTCGTTTGGGATGGCGATCAGGGACTGATGCGCGTAATCAAACGGCGAGGCGTTGATGGACGCGAGGTATTCTTCCGGCGCGAGGAGAAATTTATCGGCGGTGTATTTGAGATCGCGATTCACGGCGAGGGTTGCCGAGGTGAGCACGACGGTCTTCTTGGCGGCGAAGAGCTTTTCGTGGATCAGCGGCATGATGTCGATGTAGGCGGCGTTGAGCAGCAGATTGGCGTAGCTGAAATTCTTGTAGGTTTTCGCCCAGTAGACAAAATCGTCGTCAATGCCGGCGATGAAACGCTCCAGCCAGTCGCGCTGTTCGGCGAGTCGGTCGCGGGCGTGGGTCATTTCGCGCAGGAGAGATTCGATGTTTTCATCCTCGCCGAGCAGGGTGAGCAGGCGATTGATGGATGTCACGGCGGTGGTCAGCGCGCGGTGGCTCTTGCGCAGCGATTCCTCCAGCTGCAGCCACCAGCCGCTGTTGCGGATCTTGTCGGTGATGCGCAGATCGCCGATGTTGGCGAGCTCGGGGATCCCGGCGGCGAAGGTGATGGTGGCGCTGATGGCTTTTGCGCCGTCGACGCCGTCGCCCATGGCGCGGTTTGCGCGCTCTGCGATCTCAGCGCTGTTTTCGGCGAGGGTTTCTGCCTTGCCGAGAGCGACGTTGACGCGGCTGAGAAAACCACCGTTGCGGGTGAAATTGTTCAGGAGCTTGGTGATGAGCTCGAAATCGACGGTGTCGGTGAACTGATGGGTGGCTTCGTCCTCGAGATGGTGCGCCTCATCGATGATGACGCGGTCGTATTCCGGCAGCAGACTGCCGATCTTGAGATCCTGGAAGAGCAGGGAATGGTTGGTGATGATGACGCGCGCCTGTTCGCAGGCACGTTTGCTGCCAAAATAGCAGCATTCGCTGTAGTATGGGCAGCGACGACCGAGGCAGGTGTCCGGCGAGCTGGCGATGTTTTGCCAGTACTGATTCTCGGCTTTGTTGAGATTCAAATGTTCGCGGTCGCCGGAGACATCGTCGGCGTGCCAGAGCACGAGGGAAGTGGCGAAGATGCGCTCACGCTCCGAGGCTGTGGCGGCGCGGCGGCAATATTCGTGGAAGCGGCGCAGGCAGAGATAATTGCCGCGTCCTTTGGCGATGGCTGTCGCGAAGGAATAGCCGAGGGCATTTTTTGAGGAACGGCAGGTCGACGTGGTAGAGCTGTTCCTGCAGATTGATGGTGCCGGTGGCGACGACGACGCGGGCGTCATGTTCAAAGCTCCAGAGCAGCGCCGGAACGAGATAGGCGAAGGATTTTCCGGTGCCGGTGCCGGCTTCGATGAGCGCGTGTTTGTCAGTATCGAAGGCCTGCTTGATGCAGTCGAGCATTTCCACCTGCTGCGCGCGGTATTGGAAGTCGGGCTTCACCTGCGAGAGAATGCCACTCGGCGCGAAAAAGGATTCGGCGCTGGAAAAAGCGAGCTTTGGACCCAGGCTGTCGTCGGGAAATGGCAGATCGACATAGGAAAGGGGCTCGGCGCTCTGTGCCGCTGTGGCTTTTTCGGCGATGCGGAAGAGCAGATCGCCCATGCTGTAGTTGCTGCTCGCGAAAAGGGTTTCCTGCTGGCCGCTGTAGGTGACGGCCATTTCATGGAGCACAAAGGGATCGCGCGTGCAGGCATCGTCGAGAATGCGCAAGAAAACCTGGGCGCAGACGATGGCGTCGTTCAGCGCGCGGTGGTGATCGGTGTCCGGAATGTGCAGATGGGTGGCGATGGCCATGAGCTTGTAGCTCGAGAGCGTCGGCAGGAAAAGCTTGGCCATGTCGTGGCTATCGAGCCAGACATTGTCGAGGCTGCGGCCAAGCTGAAATTCGATGCGGCCCTTGTCGAAAGGAAAATTGTGAGCCAACAGTAGCTTGCCGTCGACGAGCGCGAGAAATTCTTCTTCGATCTCGGCCCAGGATGGCGCGTCTGCGACCATGTCGTCGGAGATGCCGGTCATGATGGCGATGTCTTTAGGGATGCGTTTCTTCGGTTTGACGAGACTTTGCCAGGTGCGGGCAACGCTGCCGTTTTCAACGACGGCGAGACCGATCTCGATGATCTCGGAGTCGTCGTTCAGGCCGGTCGTTTCCACATCGATGGCGACAAAATTTTTGTACTTGTTCATGATCACAGAGCCCAGCTGTTGAGATAGTCTGCCTGCTCAGCGGTAAGGCTGTCGATGGAAACGCCCAGCGACGCAAGCTTGATCAGCGCGACGCGCTTGTCGATCTCCTCCGGCACGTCATAGACATGGGCGTCGAGCTCTGAATGCTCGCAAAGATACTGCAGCGAGAGCGTCTGCAGACCAAATGTGAGATCCATGATCTCAGCCGGATGACCGTCGCCAGCGGCGAGGTTCACGAGACGGCCTTCGCCGATAAGGTAGAGCGTGCGACCGTCGCGCGTGGTGTAAGCGACGACGTTTTCGCGGGCAGGCGCGATGTTGGTGGCGAGTTCTTCAAGGGCGTGCTTGTTGATCTCCACGTCGAAATGGCCGGCGTTGCAGAGAATGGCCTGATCCTTCATCACTTCGAGCGCATCCTTGTCGATGACGTTTTTGTTGCCGGTGACGGTGATGAAAACGTCGCCCTGTTTGGCGGCTTCCACGATCGGCATGACGACAAAGCCATCCATCAGCGCTTCGGTGGCTTTGATCGGATCGATCTCGGTGACGATGACTTTCGCGCCCATGCCTTTGGCGCGCATGGCCACGCCCTTGCCGCACCAGCCGTAGCCGACGACCACGACGGTCTTGGAGGCGATGACGAGGTTGGTGTTGTGCATGACGGCCTCCATGACAGATTGGCCGGTGCCGTAGCGATTGTCGAAGAGATGCTTCATCATCGCATTGTTGACAGCGATCATCGGCGTGCGCAGATCGCTGTCGGCTTCCATCGCTTTGAGACGGATGATGCCGGTGGTCGTTTCTTCGCAGCCGCCGAGGATTTTCTGAACGAGCGCTGGATGATCGCGGTGGAGCATGGCGGTGAAATCGCCGCCGTCGTCGATGAAGAGATCTGGCTCAAACTCGGCGAGCTTTTCAATGTAGAGATCGTATTCTTCCTGGGTCGCGCCGTGTTTGGCGAAGGCTGTGATGCCATTTTGCACGAGCGCGGCGACGATGTCGTCCTGCGTCGAGAGTGGATTGGAACCGGCGACAGCGACTTCTGCGCCGCCAGCCTGGATGACGAGCGCCATGTAGGCGGTTTTCGCTTCGAGGTGGAGACAGATGACGATTTTTTTGCCGGCGAATGGTTTTGTTTCGCGGTATTCTTTTTCAATTTCGTTTAAGATCGGCATGTGGGCGCGCACCCAGTCGATCTTGAGCTGACCGGCAGGCGCCAGATTGATATCTTTGATGATGCTTTCCATTGGGCATCTCCTTTCTGGGATGTTTAGGTAGGAGGGAGGAGGTAGCTCGCTTCGCGAGGCGGACGCGCTGACGCTTGTCCGCAGGTAGGAGGTTTTGCTGTTGCTGCGTGATATCGCTGGCGATTAATGAGAACGAGTCGCTGACGATCCACGATCGTTGATCGGTGGTCGTCAAAACCTCCTGCCTCCTACCTGCCAGCGAGTGGAACGAGCTGGTCGCGCAGCGCTACCTCCTACCTGATCTTCCACTAGTATAAAATGTAGAAAACGAATGTGCAAGGCAAAAGGCGATAACGTTTCCCATCCTGCGCGTTTTGTGCTAAAATGAACATGGAAATCTGTGTGGAGCTACACCACACGCTATGTACTGAGAACAAAGGAGGATCATCGTGGGTTTAAAACATAAAGATCTCATCAGCATCAATCAGCTCAGCGTTGAAGAGATTCAGGAAATCCTGACTCTGGCGCGACAGATGCGCGATCAGGTGCGCAGCATGAAACAGACCGAGGATCTGCGCGGCGTCACCGTCGTCAATCTTTTCTACGAAAACAGCACGCGCACGCGCTCGTCTTTTGAGCTGGCTGCAAAATATCAGGGCGCCAACGTCCTCAATATTTCTGCGTCGTCGTCGAGCGTCCAGAAGGGCGAAGGGCTCATCGATACTGCCCAGACGATCAACGCCTATTATCCAGACGTCATCGTCATGCGCCATCCAAACAGCGGCGCTCATGAATTGCTGTCCAAGCACGTCAACGCGCACGTCATCAACGCCGGCGACGGGATGCACGAGCATCCAACGCAGGCGCTTCTGGATTTCATGACGATCTGCGATTACAAAAAAGAACTCAAGGGTCTCAAGGTTGTCATCGTCGGCGACCTGTCCCATTCCCGCGTTGTGCGCAGCAATCTGCTCCTGCTGAACAAATTTGGCTGCGACGTCACCGTTTGCGGACCGGCCACGCTCGTTCCTGGCGGCATCACGAAAATGGGCGCAAAGCTGGAGATGGATTTTGACAAAGCCATCAAGGATGCCGACGTCGTGATGATGCTGCGCATCCAGCTCGAACGTCAGAAAGCCGGGCTCTTCCCATCGAAGGAAGAATACACCCATTTCTACTGCCTGAACAAAGAGCGCCTCGCTCTGGCCAAGCCGGATGCCATTGTGCTGCATCCAGGTCCGATCAACCGCGGTGTGGAGATCGACGGCGCCATTGCCGACGGTCCACAGTCGAAGATCCTGGAGCAGGTCACCAACGGGCTGTGCATTCGCATGGCGCTGCTGAAGCTGTTGACAGAGGAGGAATAAGAGATGTTATTAAGAAACGGACACCTGGTCGATCCTTCCCAGGCCATCGACGGGGTGACAGATATCCGCATTGAAAACGGCGTTGTCAGCGAAGTTGGTCCGGATCTGCCGGAGCAGGACGGCGAAGAGATCTTCGATCTCTCCGGCTGCTATGTGATGCCGGGGCTCATCGATACCCACGTTCATCTGCGCGATCCAGGCCAGGAAGAATCGGAGGATCTCGAAAGCGGCAGCAAGGCAGCCATCGCTGGCGGTTTCACGACCGTCGTCGCTATGCCAAATACGTTCCCGGTCGTCGATAATGTGCCGATCGTTCGCTACATTAAAGATAAATCTGCGCGCCTCGGCTATGCAGATGTGCTGCCAACAGCGGCCATCACCAAGGGCCAGGAAGGTCAGGAGATCACCGAGATCGGTTTTCTCAGGGATGCCGGCGTCATCGCTTTCACCGAAGACGGAAAATCCGTCGCCAACAGTGGCATTCTGCGCAAGGCCATGACCTACAGCAAGCCTTACGACGTGCTCTTCATGAGCCATTGTGAGGACAAGGATCTCAAGGGCGCTGGCTGCATGAACGCCGGCGCGCTCGCGACAGAAATGGGCCTTGGCGGCATCGCCAACGAAGTTGAGGACATCATCATCATGCGCGACATCATGCTCGCAAAAATGACCGGCGTGCGTCTGCATATCCAGCATCTCAGCACCGCCAGCGGGCTGGAGCTGGTGCGCGAAGCCAAGGCCAAGGGCCTGCCAGTGACCTGCGAGGTCACGCCGCACCATCTTTTCCTCACCGAGGATGCTGTGCGCGGCTACAACACCGACGCCAAGGTAGCGCCACCGCTGCGCACCGCCGCTGACAACGAAGCGCTCATCAACGGCCTGAAGGATGGCACGATCACCTGCATCGGCACCGACCATGCGCCACATTCTTCTGATAAAAAGGACGTGGAATTTGAGCGTGCCGCCAACGGCATCTCCAGCATCGAGATCGCGTTCCCGCTGATCTGGACGCATCTTGTCGAGACCGGTCGCTTCACCTTGAGCGAGATCGTTTCGATCATGAGCTGCAATCCGGCAGAGCTTTTTGCGCATCGACCGCGGGCAGTCTTTCTGTCGGCAAGGTCGCCGATGTGCTGATCTTTGATCCGGAAACAGAACGCGCTGTCAACCCACAGGAATTTTACAGCAAGGGTAAAACTGCCCATATATCGGCGAAGTGCTGCGCGGCTGGCCAAGCATGGGCTGCGCGCAGGTCGCGTTGTGCTGAAAAACGGTGCGATCGTCTAAAAGAGGAGGTCAGGATGGAGTTACATGAGGTAAAGATCCTTCGCAAAACGAAGCTTTGCGGAGAACGAATGGCGCTTCGATTTTGATGCGCCGGCGCTCTGCGCAGAGGCTGTGCCGGGACAATTTGTCATGGTGGAAACGAGCCGCGGGCCGACGCCATTTCTGCGTCGCGCCATCAGCATCAACCAATGCAAGGATGGTGTGCTCTCGCTGATGTTTGCCGTTGTCGGCGAAGGCACGGAAGCGCTGGCCGCCATGGACGAAGGTGAAACCGTGAGCCTGCTCGGTCCCCTCGGGCGCGGTTTTGATCTGGACATCGAAAACAAGGACGTCGTCATGATCGGCGGCGGCATCGGCAAGGCGCCGTTTGAATATCTCACCGACGCGCTGCTCGCCAAGGGCAACCGCCTCACGTTCATCGTCGGTGGTCGCAGTGCGGCGCAGCTCGCCGGGCTGGAACCTTACGCAGAGAAAAACGTGCGTCTGCTTTACGCGACAGAAGACGGCAGTCTTGGCGAAAAGGGATTCGTCAGCGCGTATTTTGACGCCATCAAGGACTGTGACCGCATCGCAGCCTGCGGACCAACGCCAATGCTGGCAGCGGTGAAGCGCTTTGCAGATGAAGCGGGCATTCCTTGCCAGCTTTCGCTGGAAGGAAAAATGGCCTGCGGCGTCGGCGTCTGCCTTGGCTGCACGTGCAAATCCGGCAACCCGGATGCGGCGGTGTATCCGAAGGTTTGCCAGGACGGTCCGGTATTCTGGTCTGAGGAGGTGGAACTGGCATGAGCGTGAACATGGAAACCACTTTTGCAGGTGTGACATTCAAAAATCCTGTCTCGACCTGCTCTGGCACGTACGGCTTCGGCATTGAGTACGGACGTTTTGTGCCGGTGGAACGCCTTGGCTCGATTACCACGAAGGGACTTTCGGCGTATCCTCAGAAAGGCAACGCCGGTGTGCGCATCACGGAAACGCCGGCTGGTATGCTCAACTGTATCGGGCTGGAAAATCCAGGCGCCGATGTGTTCAAGCAGGACTATCTGCCACAGATGCGCGAGCGCCTCGGCGACTGCAAGATCATCGCCAATATTTTCGGCGGTACCCTCGATACCTATGCAGCCGTTTCAAAAGCCCTCAACGACGTTGACGAGATCGTCATGTACGAGGTCAACATTTCCTGCCCGAACGTTCACGCCGGTGGCATGGTCTTCGGGACAGACTGCGCCGCAGCGGCGGATGTCTGCCGCGCTGTCAAAGCAGAGACAGACAAACCAGTATTAATGAAGCTTTCGCCAAATGTCACCGATATTGTCGCGATCGCTAAAGCCTGCGAAGAGGCTGGCGCCGACGGACTCTCGCTGATCAACACGCTGATGGGCATGTCGATCGACGTGAATACCCAGAAGCCGGTGCTCGGAAATATCACCGGCGGACTTTCCGGCGCAGCCATCCGTCCGGTTGGCGTGCGCATGGTCTATCAGGTGGCGCAGTCGGTTGGCATTCCGATCCTCGGCATGGGCGGGATCGTGACCTGGCGCGACGCGGTGGAATACATGCTCGCCGGGGCGCAGATGGTTGCTGTCGGCGCAGCGAACTTCCGCGATCCGATGGCGCCAATGAAGGTGCTCGAGGGTATTGAAGCCTATTGCGAAGCGCGCGGCATCACGGATGTGAACGAACTGATAGGGAAGGCGTGGAAATAATGGCAACGAAAGAACAACTGATCATCGCTCTGGATTTTAGCAAGGGCGACGACGCCATCGCTTTGGTGGATGCCATCGGCGATGCAGCGAATTATTATAAAGTGGGGCTGGAGCTTTTTCTGAATTCGAAAGGCAGCGTCATCGAGCAGCTGAAAGCGCGCGATAAGCACGTTTTCCTCGATCTCAAGTTCCACGATATCCCAAATACCGTGGCGGCAGCTTGCCGCTGGGCGGCTGGTCTCGGCGTGGATATGTTCAATGTGCACGCCGGCGGCGGTCTGGAAATGATGCAGCGCGCCATGGAAGCGACAGCCGAAGGCGCGCAGGCGAATGGCCTCGCGGTGCCAAAGCTGATCGCCGTGACCATTCTCACGAGCTTTGATGAAGCGGGGCTTTCCCGCGTTGGTTTCAGCGGCGCGGTGGACGAAAATGTCAAGCGTCTGGCTGCGCTGACTGCAGAAGCCGGGCTGAACGGCGTCGTCTGCTCATCGCGCGAGGTGCCGCTGATCCACGAAGCAGTCGCAGCGCCTGATTTTCTCACGGTCTGCCCGGGCGTGCGTCCAGAATGGGCGCAGAAGGGCGACCAGAAGCGCATTATGACGCCAGCCCAGGCTATGGAACAGGGCGTGAGCCACATTGTCGTGGGGCGTCCGATCACCAAAGCAGAGGATCCGGTGGCAGCGACGCTGAAAATCCTGGAAGAAATGAACGTACAATAAGATTTGGAGGAATGAATTATGGCTATGACAAATGAAGAATTGATGCAAATCCTGACAGAAACCGGCGCTTACCAGACTGGGCATTTCAAACTCAGCTCCGGGCTGCACAGCGGCAACTACATCCAGTGCTCCCAGCTGCTCAAATTCCCTCGCGTGGCAGAAAAGGTCTGCTCCGAGATCGCTGCGTTGTTCAAGGACGACAACATTGAAATGGTCGTTGGGCCAGCCATCGGCGGTATCCTCGTCGCTTATGAAGTTGGGCGCGCGCTTGATGTGCCAGCCATTTTCGCTGAACGTCAGGATGGCAAGATGACGCTGCGCCGTGGTTTCCACGTAGAACCAGGCACGCGCTGCCTCGTTACTGAAGACGTGCTGACCACTGGCGGTTCTGCCCAGGAAGTTGTCGAACTGCTGCAGGCGCAGGGCGCTGAAGTTGTTTCTGCAACCTCGATCATCGACCGCACCCTGGCAATACGCTGAAGCTCAAGGTGCCATTCAAATCTCTGATCCAGCTCACCTTCCCAACCTACACCGAAGAAGAATGCCCAATGTGCAAGGAAGGTCAGCCAATCCAGAAGCCAGGCAGCCGTCCTGGTATCTGAGCCCATTGTTCATGAAGAAAGGAGGCGCCGCTCATGGAAAAACTGTTTGGTCAGATCGACGGCCTGAGCCGGCGCCAATGTGACGATCTGCATGCGCTGCGCGACATTTCGGTGGCGCGCAGCGAGATCGTAACGCGGGAACTGGCGGAGGCCATGCTCGCGATCTCTGAGGAAATACGTCGCGAGGTTGCGGTTTTTATTGACCGCAGCGGGCAGGTGCTGATGGTTTCCGTCGGCCAGGCCGACAAGGCGCCGGTGCTGGCGCTTTCCAAGCGCCGCTGGCAATATGGCTACGCCGGCGTGCGCTGTGTGCATACGCATCCCGGTGCGACGGCCCATCTTTCGGAGCCGGACATCAGCGCGCTGAAAAATCTGCGCTACGACGCCATGATCGCCATCGCCCGTCCGGAGGGCAAGCTGCGCGCATCTGTCGCCATGCTCGAGCCGGTCGAGGGGATGCTCGCCGATGCCAGGGTGGTCGGCGCAGAGGATCTCGATTGGGCGACGTTCACGCGCCTGCCGCTGGCCGATCAGCTTTTGCATTACGAAGGCTTGCTGGCGCGGCAGAGCACCGTCGCCACTGGCTCGGAGAAAGAGCGTGCCATTCTCATCCTGCAACCCAAGGGTAACACACAGGATGATGTGGAGATCGCGCGTGAAGAGCTTTGCGAGCTTGCGGACACCGCCGGTCTCGACGTCGTCGACGTCATCGTGCAGGTGATGCGCGGCAATCAGCACAAGCTCGGCGCCGGCAAGCTGGAAGAGATCGCTGTGCTTGTGCAGAACGAAGCGGCAGATGTTGTGGTCTTTGACCAGGCGCTGACGCCGTCCTACAATCAGATGCTTTCAGATCGTCTCGGCGTGAAGGTCATTGACAAGACGGTGCTCATTCTCGACATTTTCGCCCAGCGCGCCCGCAGCCGCGAGGGCAAATATCAGGTGGAGCTGGCGCAGCTCAATTATCTCCTGCCGCGGCTCACTGGCATGGGCACCGCGCTGTCGCGCCTCGGCGGTGGCGTCGGGACCCGTGGTCCCGGTGAGACCAAGCTTGAGACCGATCGCCGGCATATTCGCCGGCGCATTCATCACATCACCAGGGAGCTCGAAAATGTCAAGAGCAATCGCGAGCTCCAGCGCAACGCGCGCATGAAGCAGCAGGGCCTTTCAGTCGCGCTCGTCGGCTATACCAACGCCGGCAAGAGCACGCTGCTCAACTGCCTCACCGACGACAACATTTACGCCGCCGACCAGCTCTTTGCGACCCTCGATCCAACGACGCGTCGTCTCGAGCTTGAAGGGGGCGAGGTGCTCCTCGTCAGCGATACGGTCGGATTCATCCGCGATCTGCCGTCGCAGCTGCTCGACGCGTTCAAGGCGACGCTCGAGGAATTGCAATACGCCGATGTGCTGCTGCATGTTGTCGACGTTGCCAAGGAAGGCATCGATGAACGCATCCGCGTCGTCGAGGACATTCTCATGTCCCTCGGCCTCTCGGAAAAAACGCACATCCTCGTCTGCAACAAGATCGATCTCTGCGAAGAGCCGCCGGTCTTTTCTGCAGGCCTGGCTTATCAGCAGAAATGCTTCATTTCCTGCGAAACCGGCCAGGGATTGGCGGAGCTCGTCGATCTTCTGAAAAAGATCGCTCAGGCGTCGGATGTTGTCCTTGAGATGACGCTGCCTTACGACAGCGCGCAGGGACAGCGCATCGCTCAGGCACATCAGTTTGGCAAGGTGCTCGCCGAAGAATACGACGAGGCTGGCGCAAAGCTGAAAGTGCAGATGCCGCTGCCTGAAGGCAAAAAAAATATTTTCGGGAATTTCTCCCGCAAGAAACAGAAAACGAAACGAACGAAGTGGTAGAAAGAAATATGTCATTATTTTTTGATCGATTGAAAAAACTATGCCGGTCTGAGTGACGACGATGTTGCGCTCGTTGCGCGCTGCCTCGATGAGTTGGCGCCACAGTGGGCGCATTTCACCGACGTCACCCAGGCCAATCAGATAAAAGTTCTGGAAGCCTTTCAGAAAAATCAGGTGGCGGATTTCCACCTCAACGGTTCCACCGGCTACGGCTACGGGGACACCGGCCGCGATGTGCTCGAACGCGTCTGGGCGGATATTTTCTGCGCAGAAAAAGCGCTCGTGCGCTCCAATCTCGTCAGCGGCACCCACGCCATCGCCACTGTGCTTTTTGGCATCCTGCGTCCTGGTGACGAAGCGGTCTCCATCAGCGGTCTGCCTTACGACACTTTGCAGACGGTCATCGGAAAAAGCGACGACGCCCAGGGAACGCTGCGCGAGTTCGGCATTCATCACAAAAGCGTGCCGCTCAAGGACAACGATTTCGATGAAGCGGCCATCCGCGCTACGGTGACGCCACAGACAAAGATGGTGATGATCCAGCGCTCTCGTGGCTACGAATGGCGCGACAGCCTGTCCATCGAGAAGATCGCCCGTGCCTGTGAGATTGTCAAAAGCATTTCGCCGGAGATCGTCATCTTTGTCGACAACTGCTACGGCGAATTTGTCGAGGAGCGTGAACCCCTCGAAGTCGGTGCAGATATCATCGCCGGCTCCCTGATCAAAAATCCAGGCGGCGGTCTCGCGCCACGCGGCGGCTACATCGCCGGTCGCGAGGATCTCGTGAACGCCAGTGCGCAGCGCCTGACAGCGCCGGGCATCAGCGACGACGTCAGCTCGTCGTTGGATTTCAACCGTCCGGCTTTTCAGGGGCTTTTCATGGCGCCGCTCATTGTCGAGCAGGCGCTCAAAGGCGCATCCTTTGCTGCGGCCTATCTTGGCGCCAAGGGCTACGTCGTTTCGCCGACAGCCGATGCCCAGCGCACGGACATCATCCAGTGCGTTGCGTTTGGCGATCCCGACAAGCTGCGCAAATTCTGCCAGGGCATCCAGGCAGCCTCTGCCCTTGAAAGTTATGTGACGCCGTACGACGACCAGCTGCCGGGCTACGACGATCCGGTTATCATGGCAGGCGGCACCTTCATCCAGGGCTCATCCATTGAACTCAGCATCGACGGCCCGATGCGTGCGCCGTTCATCGGCTACATGCAGGGCGGTCTCTCGATTTCACATATCATTGCATCCGTATGTTTGGCAGCAAAGAAAATGGAGGGATAAGATGGACGTTTATACTTGGTTACTGATCGTAGCAATGGCCGCCGGTGTGATCGGCACGTTTGTGCCGATGCTGCCGGGTTTCTGGCTGGTCTTTCTCAGCATGCTGGCCTATGGCATTTTTGATCACTGGAACGCGTATCCGATCTGGTTTGTGGTGATCGTTGGCGTGCTCGCCGTCGGCAGCTCTGTGCTGGATTATTATGGCACGATGCTCGGCGCGAAACGTTTTGGCGCATCCAACGATGCCTCGATCGGCTCCACGCTCGGCGCTGCTGCTGGTGGCTTCATCGGTAAAGGCCGCGGCAGCGTGATCGGTGCGACCCTTGGCACCGTTGGCGCAGAATACAGAACCCACCGTTCTCTGCAGGGCGCAATGCGCGCCAGCGCCGGTTCCCTCGTCGGAACAGCTGTGGTGTCCTTCATCCAGTTTGTCGTGGCGCTGATCATTTTTGTCATTACCTTCGTTTTATTGTGGGGGGCTGCATGATGTTAGATAAGAAGTTAAAAATCGGGGTCGTTTTTGGCGGCCCTTCCGGTGAATACGACGTTTCCTGTGTTTCTGCGAATACGATCGTCGGCGCGCTCCTGGATGCTGGCTACGAAAATGTGTTTCCGATCGGCATCGCCAAGGATGGTCGCTGGTACGGTCCTGTCGCGCGCGAGGATGTGGCGCATTTCGACGCAGCTGGCTACGCCGACAGAGAACTGATCTTTCCGCAGTATCCTGGCGGCGTCATGCGCAATGCCAAAACCTTCGCTGAGATCGGCCAGATCGACCTGGCATTTCCGATCATTCACGGCTCCTATGGCGAAGACGGCCATCTGCAGGCGTTCTTCGATATGTGCCGCATCCCTTACGTTGGTGCTGGCATGATGGGCTCTATGGTCGGGATGGACAAGGTTTTCATGCGCGACATTCTCAAGGCCTACGCCATTCCGCAGACGGATTATGTAGCCGTGCGCCGCTATGATTTTGAGAACGACACAGAGGCTGTGCTCGATCAGATCGAAGATACCCTCGTTTATCCGATGTTCGTCAAACCATCTTGCCTCGGCTCCAGCGTTGGCATCAGCAAGGTGGAAAACCGCGATGATTTGCGCGAAGGGCTCGCTGGCGCTGCGCGCTACGACAGCAAGCTCATTGTTGAGACAGGCGTCAACGCGCGCGAGATCGAGACCGCGCTCCTCGGCAACGAAGAAGTAGAAATGGCTGTGCCTGGTGAGATCGTGACAGAGGGCGTGTTCTACGACTACGAATCAAAGTACATCCTCGACAACAGCACGACCAAAGCGCCAGCCGATCTCACCGAAGAACAGGTTGCTGAGATCACGCGCATCGCCAAGGAAACCTACAAGGTTCTCGATCTCGACGGCATGTGCCGCGCCGATTTCTTCATTGACAAGGACAACGGCCGCATTCTGCTGAACGAGGTCAACACCCTGCCAGGCTTCACATCCATCAGCATGTACGCAAAAATGTGGCAGGCTTCCGGTCGTCCGCTGATCGAGGTGATCGAGCGCCTGATCGCGCTGGCATTTGAAAAACACAACGACGATATGAGAAACTACACCGCTTTTGGAGGCTAATCTATGGCTGGAAAATCTAAGAAACAACAAACCATTGCCGGAATGAATGATGATAAGAACGAAGCGCTCAAGCACGCGCTGAAAGCGATGGAGGATCAGTTTGGCCCAGGCACCATCATGCGTCTCGGTGACCAGACCAAGCTCGAGGTCGAGACCATTCCAACTGGCTCTATCGCTCTCGACCGCGCGCTCGGCGTCGGCGGTCTGCCAAAGGGCCGCATTATCGAGATTTATGGGCCGGAATCCTCCGGTAAAACCACCGTCGCGCTCCACTGTGTGGCAGAAGCGCAGAAACGCGGCGGCATCGCTGCATTTATCGACGCCGAACACGCGCTCGATCCTGTCTACGCGAAAAACATTGGCGTCGACACGGAAAATCTCCTGATCAGCCAGCCGGACAACGGCGAGCAGGCGCTGGAAGTCTGCGACGCTCTCGTGCGCAGCGGCGCTGTGGATATGATCGTCGTCGACTCTGTTGCAGCATTGACGCCACGCGCTGAGATCGAAGGCGAGATGGGCGACACCCACGTTGGCCTGCTCGCGCGTCTCATGAGCCAGGCACTGCGCAAGCTCACTGCCAACATCGGCCGCACGAACACCGTTGTCATTTTCATCAACCAGATCCGTGAAAAGATCGGCGTCCTCTATGGCAATCCTGAAACGACCACCGGCGGCCGCGCGCTCAAATTCTATTCCAGCGTGCGTCTCGAGGTGCGCCGCGGCGAAGCCATTAAAAAAGGCAACGACATCGTCGGCAACCGCACCAAGGTGAAGGTCGTCAAAAATAAAGTGGCGCCGCCGTTCAGAACCTGCGAGTTTGACATTCTCTACGGCGAAGGAATCTCCAACGAAAGCTCCCTCATCGACATCGCTGCTGAGATGGGCGTGCTCGAAAAGAGCGGCTCCTGGTATTCCTACAAGGGCGAACGCCTCGGCCAGGGACGCGACAACGTCCGCATCTATCTCCGAGAGCATCCGGAAATGGCGCAGGAGATCGACCAGCGCGTGCGTGGTGTTGCTGTTGACGAAGAACCGGAGAAGAAGGAGGAAGCCCTTCTGCAGGAAAATATGAACGCGCTTCTCGACGACGATTTCCTCGCAGATGTGGACGATGAACTCTGATGGAAGAAAAGCATAAGCAGCTCGCCCTGCGCTATCTCACCGTACGTATGCGCTCAGAATTCGAGATGCGCCAATATCTGGAGAAAAAGCAGGTAGCGGCTGAAGAGATCGACGAGATCGTCGCCTATCTCTATTCCTATCATTATCTCGACGACGCGCAGTTTGCTGAAAGCTTCGTGCGCGACAAGCTCCGCTTCAATCCCTGCGGACGACTCAAGCTCACCTTTGCGCTGCGCGATAAGGGCATCGATTCCTTCATTATAGAAGATACCCTCGCTAGGGAATATCCAGAGGAAGCCGAGATCGCACAGCTTGAGCGTGAGTACGACAAGTGTCGGGAAAAAGGGAAAAAATACCAACAAACGATGCGCTATCTTTATGGAAAAGGCTACAGCGCTGGACTTCTTTCGGAACTCGAGCGTTATTGACTCACCGTCTGGAAGGCTGAAAAACCTTGACACTACGCGCTTTTCAGCGTAAAATAATCGTAGACTATGGTGAGGTAATTGCTTTGACCGCTGATGTGCATGGATGTTAACCGCTTTGGTAACATATAACAGAAATGAAACATTTTGTCATATGGTTGATTACTATGAAGAGCAAACCAAGATAGTTGGTTTGCTTTTTTTATTGCCTTAGTCTCAGAAATTACAATTGAACAAAGAATTCTTTAGAAAGGAGGAAGATATGCTCGAGCTCATTATCGCTGTGATCGTAGGTTTGGCGATAGGTGGCATCGGAGGTTACATTTGCACGAAAAAAAGTCCTCGGAATCTCTCATCGGTTCCGCGGAAGCCGAAGCGCAGCGCATTCTTGAAGCGGCCAACAGAGACATTGAAGCCATGAAAAAAGAAGCGCTGATCGAGGCCAAAGACACTGCCCTGCAGATCCGCAACGAAGCGGAAGTAGAGGCAAAGGAGATTCGTTCAGAGGCGTACAACACCGAAAAACGTTTGGTGCAGAAGGAAGATGCCCTGGACCGCAAATCTACCAATCTTGAAAAGAAAGAAAACGCGCTTCTTGAAAAAGAAAATAAACTGGAAGAAGCACGCACAGAGTTGAGCGAACTGATCGACAAGCAACAGCTGGAATTGGAGCGTGTTGCCGGCCTCAGCGCTGAAGAAGCGAAGAATCAGTTGTTCAACCAGGTTGAGAGCGACGTAGACCATAGTCTCGCGGTCATGATCAAGGACAAGGAAGCCGAAGCCAAGGCGTCCGCCGAAAAAACCGCGCGCAACATCATCGCCGGCGCCATCCAGCGCTGCGCTGCAGATCATGTTGCAGAATCCACCGTTTCCGTCGTTCCGCTTCCAAATGACGAGATGAAGGGCCGTATCATCGGCCGCGAAGGCCGCAACATCCGCGCCCTCGAAAATCTCACCGGCGTCGATCTCATCATCGACGACACGCCGGAAGCCGTCGTGCTCTCCTGCTTCGAACCGATCCGTCGCGAGGTTGCCCGTGTGGCGCTTGAAAAGCTCATCGTCGACGGCCGCATCCATCCAGCCCGCATCGAAGAAATGGTGCACAAGGCCCAGAAGGAAGTGGACGCGACCATTCGCGAAGCCGGCGAACAGGCCGTGTTTGAAACAGGTATCCACCAGTTGCATCCGGAGCTGGTCAAGCTGCTCGGCCGCTTGAAGTATCGCACCAGCTACGGTCAAAATGTGCTGAAGCATTCCATTGAAGTTTCCCATCTCTCCGGTCTCATGGCCGCCGAGCTTGGCGTGGACGTGACGCTGGCAAAACGCGCCGGTCTGCTCCACGATATCGGCAAAGCCATCGACCACGACACCGAAGGCTCGCACACCACCCTGGGGGCAGACATCGCCCGCAAGTACCGCGAACCAGCCGGTGTTCTCAATGCCATCCTCTCGCACCACGGAGACGCAGAGCCTAGCTCGGTCGAATCCGTCCTCGTGGCAGCAGCGGATGCCATTTCCGCCGCCCGTCCAGGCGCGCGCCGGGAAACCCTGGAAAATTACCTCAAACGACTTACCCAGCTGGAAGGCATCGCCAACGATTTCGATGGCGTCGAAAAAACCTACGCCGTCCAGGCAGGGCGAGAAGTGCGTGTCATCGTCAAACCTGAAAAGATCGACGATGCCCAGAGCGCAAAGCTCGCTTACGACATCGTCAAACGCATCGAAGCCGAGATGGAATATCCCGGCCAGATCAAAGTGGTCGTCATTCGCGAAACTCGCAACGTGAATTACGCCAAATAACATCGCAACCAAAAACGCGTGCCAGCTGTGGGGCACGCGTTTTTTCGTGGAATATTGCGCAGGAATGCGGTATAATAATCGTAGAGAAAAATTTTTAGGAGGTGAGTGGTAATGGCCACATCGAGTATTTTTGCTGACTTTTCTATTCACGACCCTAAAACTTTGAAAAACTTTATCGACGCGCTGGAAGATTCCAGAGCAGAAGTTGAGAGAAAGGGATCACAAACTGATTCGACAAATCCTGTTCGTCAGCTGACAGATCCAGCTGAGATCAAAGATTTTCTGTTGAAATAAGGGGACAATCATGACATATAGATCGATCAATATTTTGGATGCTATTGAGCAAATCGGAGAAAGTGCTACACAGGAAACTTATCTCCGATTTTTCTTGTAGTAAAAATCAGGATATCCAACACATTTTTGCAGCATAATGCGATTGATTTTGCGAAGAGAAAAATTTCGATCACCCATCTTGTTTTCGACGAAGAAAAGAGGATTGTGGGATATTACACGCTCACGCACAAGCCGCTCTTGATCTCAGAAAAAGACAGAGCGTCTCTCTCAAAATCAGATGAAAAGAAAATCGCACGATATTGTAAATTGGATGAAGACAGTGGCGCCTATACAGTTTCAGCATTTCTCATTGCACAATTTGGTAAGTCTGACCGCAGTTCGATAGGTGGAAACGAACTGATGCAAGCAGCGATCGCAACATTGACCATGGTACAGAGACAGGTTGGTGGCGGAATTATCTTTCTGGAATGTGAAGATCATGAGAAATTGTTGGCTTTCTATCAAAATGAACAAAATTGTTATAAGCGTTATGGCTTTAGAAAATCTGACAAAGATGCAAAGACCTATGTCCGTTTATTGAGATTTTTTGATCGTCAACGCGTGCCAGCTGTGGGGCACGCGTTTTTTCGTGGGCGTTGAAAGTGTTCGGGAAAACGACTATAATACAATCAACACCCAGTGAAGGAGGAGCGCATCATGGCTTATATCAGCGTGGCAGAAGCAGCCGAACGATGGCAGCTTTCTGAGCGTCGCGTGCAGAAATTCGCGCGCGACGGGCGCATTCTTGGGCGAAAAAATTCAGCGGAAGCTGGGCCATTCCGGAGGATGCCGCGCGCCCACAGGATCCGCGAAAGCCTGGCGGCGCTGCGTCCCCAAAAACGCAGGCCTTTCTTTTGCCGATGCCACTTATGAACACAACCTTTGCGCTCGGGCAGGCAGCCGAAGCGGTGGCGGCCATTTCGGATCCGGACCTGCGTCAGATCGCTTGCGCGGAACTCGCTTATTTCAGCGGACGGGCCGAAGATGCTGCAGCGATCGCAGAATGCTACCTTGACAGCGACGAACCGGCGCTGTGCCTTTCCGCTTGTCTGATCTTTTCCTACGCCAATCTCACTCTTGGCCAGATCCAACGTGCCAGAGCGGCGCTTGTGCGTGTGCAGCAAAGCATTGATGCATTTGATGCGGACACGCCGCCCGAGCTGCGCGCCGCCGGACTTTTCATCGTGACCACAGCAAGCGTGCTCCTGCATCTGCCGCTTTCGAATGAGATGCCGGAGCTTTCCGCCGCCTTCAAATATCTGCCGCCGGGCTTGCGCCAGTTCGCCGTGTATGTGCAGGCGCATCAAAAATACCTCGCTAGCGACTACGCTGGCAGCATTGCCGTGGTGGAAAACGCGCTGAATTTTGAGCGCGCCGTCTATCCCATCCCCGCCATCTATCTCCATCTCGTCGCCGTCATGGATGCCATGAGCCTGAAAGACCCTGCCCGCGCTGAAGCGCATCTGCTCGCAGCCTGGGAGCTGGCTCAGCCGGACGATCTCATCGAACCCTTCGGCGAGCACCACGGCCTTCTCGGCGGCATGCTCGAAGTCGTCATCAAGCCAAAGTGGCCCGAAGATTTCAAGCGCATCATCGACATCACCTATCGTTTTTCCTGGGGCTGGCGCCGCGTGCACAATCCAGACACCGGTCACGATGTCGCCGACAATCTCAGCACCACCGAATTTGCCATCTGCATGCTCGCTGCCCGCGACTGGAACGATGGCGAGATCGCCGAGCACTTGAATCTCTCCGTGCACACCGTCAAGAGTCATCTTTCCAACGCCTACAGCAAGCTCGGCATCAAAGGGCGTAGAGCGCTCAAAGATCACATGCTTCTTTAAGGGACGTCTGCCCTGCGCAGGCATCCCTCTTTTTTGTGTAAAAACGCGCCATGGCAAAACCGGTTTTTTATGGTATATTAATCATATATGGATTAACAAAGGATACATTAAAAGGAGGAATGACAATGAAAAGAAAATTGTTAGCGATGCTGGTATGTGTCGCGCTTGTGAGCACGCTGTTCCCGTTTGCGGCCATGGCCGAGGAAACGCAGGTGCGTTATGTCGCCATTGGCGACAGCATTAGCTCGGGCTATGGGCTCGAAGTGCCGGAAACAGAGGCGTTTCCGTCCCTGATCGCGCAGGATAACGGCTACACACTGACGAATCTGGCTGAAGCCGGCGAAACCTCTGGGAGCTTGTTGGCAAAACTGGAGAACGCAGAGATGGCTGAGGCTTTAAGCACGGCAGATGTGATCACCCTCACCATTGGCGGCAACGATATGCTGGCAGCGCTTTTTGATTATCTGGCAGAAACCACAGGCGGCCAGATGACGGCGCAGGAAATTCTCATGCTCTTCATGGGGCAGGGCGAAAATGCAGATCTTACAACCCTGGCGCCATTCCTGCAATCCATGACCGCTTTCCCACAGTCGGAGCAGGCGACACAGGCATTGACCTGCTTCGGCGAAATTTTGCCAGCCTGTTGGCAAAGATCAAGGGACTGAATCCAGACGCCACGCTTGTTGTGGCGACGCAGTACAACCCTTACAGCCATCTCGATGGCACAGCGCTTGGCGGTGCAGTCACTGGTATCATCAGCGCATTTGACGCCGGTGTGACAGCGCTCAATCTGCAGATCCAGACGCTGGCAGCAGCGGCCGGCTATGATGTGGCAGATGTCTGCAGCACCTTCAAAGCAGAGAACACCGCTGCAAACCCACTCTGCAATGCCACCCTCTCGCCAGACGTGAATATGGATATTCATCCAAATGCCGCTGGCCATGCTGTGATCGCAGCCGTCATGGAAAGCGTGCTGGTCAGTGAACCGCCTGTAGAAGCAGCGCTGCCGTTCACCGATGTGGCGGATGGTGACTGGTTCTCCGATGTGGTGCGCTACGTTTACGAGCAGGGTCTGATGACCGGCACCAGCGACAGAGAATTTTCGCCAAACCTGACGACCACGCGCGGTATGATCGTCTCCATCCTGAATCGGCTGGAAGGCGGACCAACTGCTGAGTCAGCAGGATTCACCGATGTTCAGGGCGGCGATTGGTACGCAGATGCTGTGAACTGGGCAGCCAGCGAAGGGATCGTCGTCGGATTTGAAGATCAAACCTTCCGACCAAACGATCCGATTACCCGCGAGCAGCTGGCAGCGATGCTGATGAACTATGCCGCCTGGAAAGGCGAAGACGTGAGCGCCGCGCAGATCTGACTCCAGCTACAATGACGCAGCCAGCGTCAGCAGCTGGGCAAGTGGAAACTGTGCAGTGGGCCATCGCTGAAGGATTGATCAGTGGCATGCCGGGGAATCTCCTCGAACCACAGAGAAGCGCCACCC
>ENA-OQCL01000273-OQCL01000273.1-human-gut-metagenome-genome-assembly--contig:-NODE-273-length-26936-cov-5.055616_pt1 | contig 26936 bp, 22 predicted proteins | sample MGYA00242502_ERZ504586 | MGnify/ENA primary metagenome ERZ504586 (study PRJEB26092, sample SAMD00036316) | human gut metagenome | host: Homo sapiens | study: EMG produced TPA metagenomics assembly of... | reverse complement strand
CGTTCCAATTTTCTCTTCCTTTGTCAGAGCACTCAAAAAAGCAAGCGTAATGAGTAATTTTTTACGAAATTGTTCGGACAAAGCGATATTCATTTTTTTGACAGAATTCATGGGCCGCTGTGCTAATGCACAGCGGCCCGCCGTTTATTGCACTTCAGTCTACTGCGTCGAGGCTCAGCCCTCCACCATCGGCTCCTGTGGAATCACGATCGCAAGCACGATATAAAGGATTAAGCAGGGCACGAATGCTGTGAACACGGAAAGCACCGCATAGATCACGCGCACCAGCGTGGGGTCAATGTTCAGGTAATTGGCGATTCCGGCGCACACGCCGGAAACCATTTTATCGTTGCGGCTCCGGTAAAGCTTCTTGTTCATATCCATAAAAAATCCTCCTAAATAAAAATCAATTGAAAGGTTCTGCTTTAGTTTGAAAGGCCGTTTTGCAGCTTTGCAGCCATCAGAGTATTCTGCATGAGCATGGCGATCGTCATCGGCCCTACGCCGCCGGGAACGGGCGTGATATAGCCTGCCACCGGCTCTACTGCTTCAAAATCCACATCCCCGCAGAGCTTACCGGCCTCATCGCGGTTCATTCCAACGTCGATCACCGCCGCGCCGGGCTTCACCATATCGGCCGTGACGAATTTAGCCTTTCCGACGGCGGCAACCAAGATATCCGCCCGGCGGCAAATTTGCTGAAGGTTCTTGGTGCGGGAGTGGCAAACCGTGACCGTCCCATTCTCATGCAGCAAAAGCATCGCCATTGGCTTGCCGACAATATTGCTGCGGCCAATCACAGCGCATTCCTTCCCCTCTGGGGAAATGCCCGCGCTGTGCAAAAGCTCCATCACGCCCGCAGGCGTGCAGGGCAAAAAGTGATAATCCCCAATCATAATACGCCCCACATTGGAGGGATGGAACGCATCCACATCTTTCTCCGGAGCAATGGCCTCGACGACCTGCTTTTCTTCCAAATGCTTTGGCAGCGGGAGCTGGCAGAGAATGCCGCTGATATCCTTCCGCTCATTGAGCTGGTGCACGAGCGCCATCAATTGCAGCTGCGTCGTATCTGCCGGGAGCGCGAACTCCTCAGAACGGATGCCCACCTCCGCGCAGGCCTTTTTCTTATTGTTGACATAAACGCGGGAGGCCGGGTCGTCGCCCACGATAATCACCGCGAGGCCCGGAACAACGCCCTTTTCCCGCAGTGCCGCCACCTCGCCCGCCACGCGCGCGCGCACCTGCGCGGAAACGGCCTTGCCATCAATCCTGATTGCCATCTTCATGCGCCTCCTGTTCCACTTGTTTCTCCGGATCTTCCCCATCCACAGGCGCTGGCTCCGGCATTTCCTCCGGAAGGATAGGCTTGCCGTTTACCAACTCAATGCGCCTGTTTTCGTTGTCGATATAATAATCAATGCCTTCAATTGGCTTCGGGTTTTTCTTCGCCCGGATGAGGAAATAGACCAACAGCGCGGCGCACACGATCACCAGCGCGCCGGATAACCACTGGGAAACGCGCATATTCGTGCCGGGGATATAGAGGCTGTCTGTACGCAGCCCCTCCACCACCATGCGCTCCAAACCATACCATACACCGTAGCAGAGGATGATCTGCCCGCTGAATTTCCGGAAATTTTTGGCAGATCAGATAGAGAACCAGGCAGCCCAGGATGCACCAGATGGATTCATATAGAAAGGTCGGGTGCACCGGCAGCGCCGGGTCAACCGTGATGCCGTTTGCGGCGAAATCCGCCTGATGGGCGGTGAGGTAGGAGACAACCTTGCTGCTCGTCATGCCCCAGGGGAGATCTGTATTGCAGCCGAAAGCCTCCTGATTCATGTAGTTGCCCCACCGGCCGATGCCCTGCGCGAGCAGAAGGCTTATCGCGCCGATATCCAGCAGATTGCGGAAATTCAGCTTGTTGAAATGGCATACCACCCAAGCCGCCAGCAGGCCGCCGATGATGCCGCCATAGATCGCCATCCCGCCTTCCCAGATTTTAAAAATATCGAGAAGATGATCCTTATACTGCTCCCATTCAAAGATCACATAAAACAGCCGCGCGCCGATGATGCCGCCGAAGGTGCCAAAGATCAAAACATCCACCATCTTATCAAGGCTCATCTTCCACTTATATGCCATCCGGCCGCCGAGCAGCACGGCAAGCAGGAAGCCGAACGCAATGATAACGCCGTACCAATGGATTGTCAGGTGCAGGTTGATGCCGGGGATCGTGAAGTCCGCCAAGATGGAAGGAACATTAAAGCTCCACCCAAGCTTTGGGAACTCCACCACTGTGAAGTCATGCATTGTAAGCTCTCCTTTGCGTGATCGTTCTTTTATTTTAACGGGATTCTGTTTCTAAATTATAAACGTTTTCCTACAAATAAGAAACTATTTTTCTATGTAAAGCCGCCTGAGCGGCCTTGTTATGCGCCTGAGCATTCCTTTCTTACTCCCGGCCGTGGAATTGTGCAGTTTTAGCAAAGTGAAAATTGTGGGCAGACACGATGCTTGAAAAGCACAAAACACAGTTTGAAAAGGAATTCAAGCTTTTACAACAGACAGTGCACTGTATTCTCTTTGGAGCGTCGTTTCCAGCCGCTGTGCGATTTCATCGAGCGTGATTTCCCGCAGCAGCTCCGCCTCGTCAAACAGCCCTCCGCTGCGGAATTCAGCTGAAATCATCTCATTGGCAAGCTCATCAATATCATTAAACGCCATCACAACGCGCCCATAGAGCTTACGGCGCGCGCGTTCAAACGACGCCTTGTCCAGCCCTTCGCGGCGCGCCCGCTCAATTTCCGCATGGATCTCCTGCGCGACCTTCTGTGGGTCCTTCGACTCACCGGAGAACAAAACGCTCGCATAGCCGTAGCCGTGGAAATACTCCGCGCCGAACTGCGTGTTGATGAGCCCCTCGTCAAACAACCTGCGATAAAGCGGGGAGGTATTTCCCGCCAGCATTTCAAGCAAAACATTCGTTTGAAGCTGTTCGCGCAAGGGGCGCTCCGGCGTCTCATAGGTTTCCTTAAAGCCAAGCATGAAAAGCGGCGCGCCCACATCAAGCGTTTGCTCGATAAAGGGCTGCACGGGCTTTGCCGGCTCATCCGGGAAATTGCGCTCAATGGAGAGAGCATCCGCAGGTTTCAGCAGCCGGTCCGCCACTTCGAGCACCTCGTTCACCGTCACATTGCCAGCAACGGCAAGCGCCATATTGTGGAGGTTATAAAATGTGCGGTAGCAGCGGTAGAGAAGATCCGCCGTAATATGCGAAATAGAATCGATCGTTCCCGCGATGTCGATGCGCACGGGGTGCACCTTGTAGAGCGCCCTGAGGCAGTTGAACATCACCTGCCAGTTCGGCTCATCTTGATACATTCGGATTTCCTGCCCGATGATGCCCTGCTCCTTCTGCACGGTCTGTTCCGTAAAATAAGGCGACTGCACAAAATCCAGCAAAATCTCCAGCGACGCCTTAAAATTACCCGCGCAGGAGAAAAGATAGCAGGTGCGCTCAAACGACGTATACGCATTGGCGGACGCGCCTGTTTTTGCATAGCGGGCAAAGGCGTCCAGATCCTCGCTTTCAAAGAGCTTGTGCTCCAAAAAATGCGCGATGCCCTCTGGCACCTCTGTAAAATCCGCCTCGTCGCTGCGCTTGAAGCGTGTGTCGATCGAGCCGTATTTCGTGCCAAACAACGCATAGGCGGAGGAATAGCCCGCCTTTGGCATCACGAGAATCGTGAGACCCGAAGGGTGGTCGATCCTATAATAGCTATCGTCTAACAATGTGGAATGGATTTCTTTCACCAGATGGCTCATGCCTGATCCTCCTCCCCCATCAACAGATAGATCGTATCGAGCGTGACCTTTTGCGCCGCTTCCACAGCCTGCTCGCGCGTAACCTTGCGGATTTGCGCTGCCAGCGACTGCGGGGCGGCCGGGGCCTCTTCCAGCAGCCGGAAGGCATACCAGTCGTCCAGCTCCTCCGGCGTTCCGCCGAGGCGCTCATAATCATCCGCCAAGCTCTTCACGGAGGCGTCAAAATCGTCGTGCGTAAATTCGCCTGCGCGCACAGCGTCAAGCTGCTTGCTGATCTCCGTGATTGCGCGTTCAGCATTTTCAAACTCCACGCCGCTCTGCACCATCATCACGCCTTTTTGGCGGAATAGGCGGGCCGAGCAATAGTAGCACAGGCTCAGTTTTTCCCGCACATTTTGAAACAGGAGCGACTGCGGGCTACCGCCGAATACGTTCACCATCACATTCACCGCGGAAAAAATCCTCTGGCGCCTGCTCATAGCCCATCCGATAGCCCAGCACAAGCTTACCCTGCTGCACAGGGAGCCGCTCTTCCACCCGCCGTGGCTGCTCCGCGCGCGGGATGATCTGTGTCTCCCATGCATCCGCGGGAGTTGCCTCGCGTTCTATTCTGGAAAGCTCTTCCTTTAACAGTGATTGGGCCGCACGCACATCTGCTTCACCGACAAGATTGAATTGCAGCCGCCCGCTGGATAGCAGCGCCTTCCACGCCTCATACAGCCGCTGCGGGGTAAGGCTTTTCACATTCTCCGGCGTACCGTAGCGGTTAATCCCATACGCCTCGTGTTCACACATCAGCGCTTCACACCGCCTGAGCGCATAGGTGCGTTTATCGTTGCGCTCGTTTTCAATGCGCTCAAGCAGCAGCCGTTTCTCCCGCTCGACATCCTGCGCGTCGAACGCGCCGTTTTCCACATGGGGGTGGAAGAAAAGCTCGCACAGGAGCTTCACACACTCCGTTACAGCCCCGTCCCCGTCAAAGGCGAAACGGTCTGCAATGCAGGTAATGCTAATACGCATCACCTGCGCTTCGCCCACCTTTTCAACCCCGGCTGACACCCGCGCACCATAGGCCTCCGCGAGTTTTTTATTCATCGTTGTAAAGTCTGGATATTTTGCGCAGCAGCGGTGCAGCAAAAAGGGCAGCATCGCATTCGCTGAAGCCGTTTCCTCCCGCAGCGGCACAGCGGCCGCAAGGGAAATACGGCAGGTTTTAAATTTGCTTGCCCGCACCGTGCAGAACCTTACGCCGGGTGCGAGGGGGATAAATTCCACTGAATCATTCATCCTTTGGGTCATCCTTTCTGTGAATCCGCAAAGCCCGGGTTTTGGCAGCAACTCTTTTAGCCTACAAAAAAGAGGCAGGCTGTTCCCCGTGCAGTGGCGGGGCTTTGCGGGAATCTGGAATTTCCTATCTTTTCGGGATAGAAATTCAGAAGACGGCGCCAGTGCCATGCGGCGGCGAAGAGCTGACGTCCCCAATCTGAAACTGTCTGTTATTATATCACACCTCGCCTCCCGCTTCCAGTCAAATAGCGCTGAAGGGTCAAAAACACATTCTTTTTCACGAAGCGGATGCGCCGATACCATATACCAGCCGGTGCTCCCGCCCATCCGGGGTAAACCGCTCTGCCTGTTCCCCATCCACGGTCAGGCCCTGTGGGGCGGTATCCGATACCGTGATGGCGATCACGGCTCCGTCGAGCGTGAGAGTTGCGCTGTAGCCGTGCCAACCGGAGGGGAGGCGCGGTTCCAATTCGAGAGCACCGCTACGCAGCCTGATGCCAAGGAGCTCTTCCACCACAGTGCGGTAATACCAGCCCGCAGCGCCAGTATACAGGCTCCAGCCTCCTCTCCCCTCAATGCCCTTTGCGGTGGATACATCGCCCGCCAGCGCGTACGGTTCACGGAGATATCGCTTTGCCTGCGCTTCCTGCGCGCATTTCTCGGCCGGATTCAAAAGCTTCAAAAGAGAATACCCCTCATCCACGCGGCCTTCCCGCAGCAACGCCATGCAAAGCCACACGGCGGCATGCGTATACTGCCCGCCGTTTTCCCGGACGCCTGCCGGATAGGCGGCCACATAGCCGGGCGAATATCCCTCCCCAGTGAAGGATGGCGTAAAGAGCCGGATCAGCCCCTGCTCCCAATCCACAAGCTTTTCCACCGCGCTGTCAAGCGCCAAGTTCCGCCGCTGCTCATCCGGCATCCCACCCAAAACGGAGAAGGATTGCGGCAGGCTGTCGATTTCACAGGCTGGGGCTCCGCTCGCCCCCATCGGTGTGCCGTCGTCAAAATAAGCGCGCCGGTACCAGCGGCCGTCCCATGCGGTTTCATCCACGGCGCTGCGCAATTCCTGCGCCCGTTGTGCAAAGCGGGCCTCGGATGATTCATCCTCCATGAGCTTGCAAACCGGGCGCATCTCATCGAGCGTCAGCGCCATAAACTGCGCAAGCCACACGCTTTCGCCCCTGCCTTGGATGCCAACGCGATTGAAACCGTCGTTCCAATCCCCACCGCCAATCAGTGGAAGCCCATGCGCGCCGAAACGAGCCGCATGCTCAATGGCGCGCAGGCAGTGCTCATAGAGCGTCCCGCGCTGTGCCGACATGGTTGGCTCAAAATAGCGCTCGTGTTCTCCGTCGCGCAGCGCTTCCCCCTCCAGATACGGAATTTTGAGGTGCAGTAAGGAAGCATCCCCCGTCTGCTTGATATATTCCGCCGTCACATAGGGCAGCCATAACAGATCGTCGCTGTAACGGGTGCGCACGCCGCGCAGGCCGTTTTTGCCCGGCAATCGGTGCCACCAATGCAGCACGTCGCCCTCCGGGAACTGGCAGGCAGCCGCGCGTAGAATTTGCTGGCGCGCAAGGCGTGGGCGCAAAAGGATCATCGAGCCGACATCCTGAAGCTGATCGCGAAATCCCCATGCTCCGCCGTTCTGATAGAACGCGGTGCGGCCAAAGATGCGGCTGTTTAAAATCTGCGCCGGCAAAAATGAGCTAACCATATGATTGAGCGCCTTATCAGGCGTATCCACCCTGAGGGCATTGTGAAGCACCCGCTTCGGCGCAATTTCCAAAAGCGCTTTCGCCGCCTGTTCCTGCGCGGCAAAGGAGAGCACAAAGCGCACCTTTTCCTTTCGTTTGGGCGGTAAAACAAGCCTACGTCCAACCGCCGCGCAGGGGTCGTCGAGCGGAAGCATGCGCTGCTCCCCCCATTTTCCACGCCAAAATCCGCCCGGTCACAGCAACAGAAGGCGCCGTCCCCCTCTCCGCCGGTAAGCGCCATATAACCAGGCACCGCCGTATTCCATGGCGAATGCAGGCTGAGCACGCCGCCCTGCCAGCGGGATTTAATAAAGCGCGCATTCTGTCGGTCCACGCCGAGCACCGGCTCCGTGTAGTACACCGTTTCCACCTCAACCGGCTCCTTTCCATTATTATAAAATTCCACTTCGCAGGTTTTCCGCATTCCGGTATCCGGCACAGCCACCGTAACAGCCGTTTCGATTTTGCCCGCCCTGCCGCGCCAAAGCGCCATGCCGGGCGAAAATTCTGCCCGCGCGCCCTGAATAAGATCATAGACCTCATTCTTGACCCGCAAAAACAGCAGCTCGCCGCGGTTGCCGGTGCGCGTATCGTTAAACCATGGTGTAAGCTTATTCTCCCGGGCATTGACGGCCCAGGTGCAGCCAAGCGCTCCGCTCTCTACAAGCGTACCAAAATCAAGGTTTGCCAAAACATGGCACCAGGGAACCTCCGGCTTTTCTGTGATTGCAAACGCGCCGTTTTCCATAAAGCCGCCACGCCGGACGCAAAAATCCAGCTCCAGCCTCCGCTGAGCAGGCAGAACAGGAAACACAGCAAACGGAACAAACGGCAAAACCGGCAGCTGCATGCGCTCCGCAGCAGACGGCGAGATATACCTTGCCGCCGTTTGCAGCGCCAGAACGCTTTGTGCGGTGTGCGTCTGCAAATCCACCGCATGAATTCCGCCGGGCGCATTCAGGCTTTCAATGCAATTTTCGTGCCGCAAGGCGGTTTCCAGCGCTTTGAGCACCGGCCTATCATACGCGCCGCCTTCCCGGTATCCGATGGCAACATCTGTGGGGATTCCGCTGCGGCGAAGTTTCCGATTCAGGCGAACAAGCGGCAGCGCTCGCGCAACATCCTCCGCATTTTGAATCTGAATATACAAAATGGGATGGTCGCCAGAAATACCAAGGCTCCACAGCGCCTGCACGCCCGCGTTATTTTCCTGCGCCGCAGCGAGATATTCATTGGTTTCCTGCGGCGGATAAAAAATTTGCGGAAGCACCTGCGCAGCCAGGATGCCATCTAGGCTATTTTCATAAAACGGATTCGGCGCGCCGGCTACAATCCGCCCCTCTCTACGGGAACGCAGCAACCGGTCTGCCGCCTCAGCGCGCGTAGACGCAGCGGCCAGAAGGAGCGTCACATGGCGCTCTGCACGCGGCTCGATTTCAAGCGATACGGAAAACGCGCATGCCGGGTCTCCCACGCCGATGCCATCGCCAAGTTTCATGGGCGCGTTGCGCAAAGTAAAAATGCCGTCTGGGAAGTCGAGCAGTTTTTCCCGCGCGCCCTCATAGTGAAAGGGCACATCCTCCAGCAGCCCTGCGGCAAGGCACATCGGCTCGCCGTCTCCGCGTGGGCGGCGTGTGAAGAGCTGAAGCTTGTTGCCCGCATCATATCCATGCTCCAAAAAGAGCTTGGAAAATGCCGGATGCGCCTTCGCCTCCCGTGCGGGTGCAAGGCAGGGCTCTAAATAGATCAAAAGGGATATATGCGCCCGCTCTTTCCCCAGGTTTTTCACCGTATACCGTCTATGCTCACAAGGCAGGCGCGGATGCACCTGAATAAGCGTTTCCCCCACGAGCGTTTTGCTCCATGCCGTGAGGCGCGCCTGCGTGTGTGAAAACTGTGCGCTAAACTCCGCCCCGCTGCGGTAATCAAGCGCACGGCAGAGTGGGAGCGTCTCCTCTTGTGCGCGTGCAACAGCAAAAATGCCCTTCGGCCTACGCAGTAAATCGCCGCCGCGCCAAGTAATATCCGATTCGCGATAAAGAGAGACGGAGGTGCCGCAGTCGCTCACGGCCACGCTCCACTCCCCGTTGGTGAGCAAATGCATCTGCGGCTGCACGGGGTTCGGCTCCATGATCTCCCTGGTAGCCGATGTGACACGCTGAGCGCGTTGCGGCGTTTCGCGCAGCTCCACATCGTGAAAAACAGATGCGCCGGTCGGAATTTTCTCTTCCAGCAGGCAGCGCGCCGCCGCCATGCGGTCATCCCGCATGAAGCGATTCTGCATGGCATAGCCTTTGAGCGCGTTGCAAACGGATACCATACTCATCCCACATGATGCGCCATATAGCTGCGCACCAAGGCGTATTCCTGCCCGTCCACGCGCTCGGGGCTGAAATCGGCGGCTTCATAAAAGCCGCAGCGGCCCGTCATCTGCATCTGCTCCAGCTCGTCAAAGTTTTTCAGCGCAGCCTCCGGCTCGAACGGCAGCAGCAAAAAAGTAGAATACGGCGAGATCACCAGATCGTCGTTTAGTCCTCATTTTTAGGCCAAGCTTCTGCACGCCGTGCGCCTTATACTGATAATTGAGCTGCGGATCAAACGCATAAAATCCGCTTTCGGGAAATACCCCAGGGAATAGTTTTTCCGCGCACCCTTTTCTTCTGGCAATAGGAGCAAAAACGCATTGCCTCCTTGCCGAGCGTGCCGTCGTAAAGCGGCAGAAGCAGATGCGGCATATAATATTCAAACATCGTTCCCGTCCAGGAAACAGGGCCCGTATACCGCCCTTCGCGTGCGAGCATCCGGCCCAGCGCCCCCCAGTGCTTTTTAGGCGCTTGGCGGCTGCCTACAGCGTAATAGCTCATCATACGCGCTTCGCTCATCAAAAGGTCGTAATAGGAGCCGGTGAGTTTTTTCTCTTGCGCGTCGAAGCCAATGTGAAACAGCCTGCGGCGCGGATTATAAAGCGGGGAGAGATCGCCCTCCTCCAAAAGCCTACCCACCCGGTTTGCCTGGTCAACAAGCTTTGGCTCCTCCGCGGCATATTCCAGAAGCCCCTGCCGCAGCGCGGTCAGACAGCAAAAAAAATTGCCGCTGTCCACAGTGGAAACATAGCGCGGCTCCATGACGCGCAAGGTAGTGGTATCATACCAGTTGTAAAGGTTCCCGTGCCATTTTTCCAGCTTTTCAATGCTGGTAAGCATCCCATCGATCCGCTCGCAGAGCATGGCGCTGTCGATAAACGAAAAATCCCGCGCGGCAAGCGTGCAGAGCAGAGCAAGGCCGATATTCGTTGGAGAAGTGCGATGTGCAACCCGATGGACGGGCGTTTCCTGCACATTATCAGGCGGTAAATAATGATCCTGCACGCCGCAGAATTCTTCGTAATACCGCCATGCGGCGGCGGCGTAGGAGGTGAGGCGGTCGCGCTGCTCCCAATTAAGCTCCTTCGTCTTTTCCACGCCGCTGCGCGCAGAAAACACGGCAAACGGGAAATTACAGAGGAATAGAAAGCCGCACAGCCAAAGGCTCCCCCTGCCGAAGAGCATCAGCAGCGCACCCGTGAGAATGCTCGGCAGATACCGCTTTACAAGCGCACCCGGCCGCTGCGCAACATCACTCTGTGCGGCGGTTACCCATTCGAGCAGTTTTTTTATGGCTTACGAAACGCCGCCAGAGGGCCCGGATGATCGCATCCAGGCTGACAAAGGCGGTCTGTGCCAGCATGACCACACTCACGATCGCACGGATCAGATTGCCTGTGGCCACTGGCGTAACACGCGAATAATAGAGCCTGGAAAACATTCCTGGACCGCCAGAAAGCACCGCGCGCCAAGCCCCATAAAGGCTGCCAGCCATCGTGCAGAGCAGGCCGCCTAAAACCAGCAGCAGCCGCGCGGGGGCCGGTGTGAAAAGCGCTGCAATCAGGCAGAGCAGCGCTGAAACCGGCGTAAAGGAGCGGCGTAAGTTATCAAAAAGCTGCCAACGGGCAAGTGCGCCCAGCGGGCTGCCCTTTTGCCCGCCCTTTCTATTTTTTCTCCGGATAAGAAACGGCAGGTTTTGCCAATCCCCACGCACCCAGCGGTGCATCCGGTCAAGATATGCTCCCTCTCGGCCTGGGAAGCCATCCGCCACCTGCACATCGCTGACAAAGCCCGCCCGCAGGAAGCCCCCCTCCAGAATATCATGGCTTAAAACGCTCTCCGGCTCAAATACGCCCAGCAGCACACGGTAAAACACATCCACATCGATCAGGCCTTTGCCGGAAAAGATGCTGCGCCCAAAGAAATCCTGATAGCGCTCGGCAGCGGCGGTATCATAAGCCACAAGCCCTCCCGCATCCGCCATCACGCGTGAAAATCCTGTTGCTCCAGCGGAAAACAGCTCCGTTTCCACCCGCGGCACAAGAATGCCATAGCCCTGTGTGACGATGCCTTTTTTCTCATCCACCACCGGCCGGTTGAGCGGGTGCATCGCCGCTGCCACAAGCTGAGAGGCCGCGTCGAGCGGGAGGACCGTATCCGCATCCAGCGCAAGGACATATTTGGTATTCTGCAAGCCGTCCGTATCTCCGCAGAGTGCGCGGAAGGGCACCTCTTCCCCCCTTAAATAGCGTATCAGCGCCTCAATCGCGCCGCGCTTACGCTCTGCACCCGTATACTCCTCCTGTGTGCGGGAATAGGAGCGCTCCCGTACGATCAAAACAAATCCGCCGTTGTGCCTGCGGTTAAGCTGCTCAATCTCCCGCCTGCTCGCCGCAAGGTCGGATGTATCTTGCGGCATCGTAGGGGATTGTGCGCCTTTGAGATCTGCAAGCACGCAGATTTTTACGCTTCCGTGCCCGTTCGTTCGCCAGAGCTGCTCTAGATGTTGCCCCAGCTTACGCGCCTGGGAAGCGCCAGGCAGCAGCGTAGAAACGGCAATCAGCGTCGCCCCTTCCTCCGGAATCATCCCTTCTAAATTTAACCTGTGCATCGGGCGCACTGCAACGCCGCTGGAAAACGCCGCCTCGATTGGGTAGCGGAGAATCTCCCAAACCGGAAAATATAAAAGCGGAACCAGATACCACGCGCGCGTTAATATAGCGGTGCATAGCGCAACAAGCAAGGGGAAAAGCGCCTCCATCAATAGGGCGGTTTTCCCTCTTCGCCGATAAGACGGGCCCGAAGGAAGCCAGGCGCCTACATGGCGCTCTCCGGGCGTTTCTCCGGCCTGCGCCTGGGAGAGCGCGGCACAGGCCGCCTCCTGTTCCGTTATGTCTGCATTCCGTGCAGCCTGCGCGGTTAAGCGGCGGTAGCAAAAGCGCGTCGTCTCATCCATCTGCGGATAGATGCCTTCCGGGTCCCGCATTAAAATCTGCTCTACGGGGCTTAGGCTCTCCAAAAGCATATCAAAATCCCAATCCTGCATCGCGCGTAGCGTCAGAACGGCATGGCTCAGCCTCTGAACCGCTGGCTCCCCTGTTTCTTCACATCCGAGGCGAGCGGTATGCAGCAGGGCGGCGCGCAGGAAAAGCGGCACAAGCTCCACCTCTGCGCTACACAGCCCTGCTTGCTGCAATCCGCTCTCCAAAATCTGCTCGGATAGATCCGCATGCTCCCGCACTGCACGCAGGCATAAGGCATAAATCCGCACAACGCCATCCGCATCCAGCGGCAGAGCCGGTGCGGTTTTCAGTTGAGAGAGCACGCCGCGCCCCTCCCGCTCCAACAGATAAAAATTATCGCAGAGCCATTCGCCCAAAGCAGTATCGTCATGGGCGCGCAGCGCTTTCGTATATTTCTTGCGCAAAGAATAGAGATCCTTCTCAATCTGCCTTTTCAGCGCGCGCGGCTTTGCGCGCCGTATGATGTCCCGTTTCAAAAGTAATCCCGTCCTTAGCCGGGCAATGGAGCAAAGCCCGGAAATTTACAATCTATTTTTCCCAAAAGGGACAAGATTACGCGCGGGATGCGAAAAAGGGCGCGAAATAAAGCGTTGCTTTCTATGCTTTACAAAAACCAAGCCCGTCTGGCGCTTCAATCGCCGCTTCTGCCTACCCTCGGTGTACAAAAAGCAATACGCCTGTCAGCGGCCAAAATCAGCGCTGGCGACGTCCTTGATGGGCATCAGCCCACCCGCGTTTCTTGCCAATACCGCTTTTCTCTCGCTGGCAGGTTCGCAGAAGTTTTTTAGGAGCAGATTTGGCGGCCGGCAAGGCTTTTGAGGCAGCCGGGCTGCCGCCCGGCAACGAAAGTTACGTAGTCAGCCTCCGAAGATGCCCTAAAAAACCGTGTTGCTCTTTGTACACCGAGGGCAGCATCAGCTGAAATCCAACAAATCTTTAAAAAAATTCCCGCCGAAACATTGCTTTTTCCACACAAACATGTGAAAATAGAAAGAAACAATTCAATCAGTTTTTCATGTGCAGGAAAGGCGAGGCGGAAAGTTTGAATAATAAATTTTCCAAACGCCTCGCGGAGAAAGGATGATCATAACAATGGCGCTGCTCACGCAAAGCATCAAGGGCACACAGGATACGCTGCCCGCAAAGAGCTATCAAAACCAATACATGGAGCAATCCATGCTCGAAATTGCCCGAAATTTCGGCTACCATGAAATTCGCACGCCGGTTTTTGAACACACGGAACTGTTCCAGCGCTCCGTCGGCGATACCACCGATGTGGTGCAGAAAGAAATGTACACCTTCGACGATAAAGGAGGCCGTTCCATCACCCTGCGCCCGGAAGGGACGGCGGGTGCAGTGCGTGCTTTTCTTGAGCATGGGCTGCACAACGAGGCCTTGCCGCAAAAGGTCTGCTACCTGACCTCCTGCTACCGATATGAAAAGCCGCAGGCAGGCAGGCTGCGCGAATTCCATCAATTTGGCGTGGAATGCCTCGGCGCGGCTGCTCCAGCGGCGGATGCGGAGATCATCTCCATGGCATCCAACATCTTCGATTATCTCGGCATTGAACACCTGCATCTGGAATTAAACTCCATCGGCTGCCCTTCCTGCCGCGCGGAATATCACAAGGCTCTGCACACCTATTTCGCCGCCCGTCAAGATCAGCTGTGCGAAACCTGCCGTGGCCGGCTTGCGCGCAACCCTATGCGTATTCTCGACTGCAAAAGCCCGGTCTGCCAGGAGATTGCGCAAGGTGCGCCGCTGATGCTCGATTATCTATGCGATGATTGCAGAGCGCATTTTGGCTATGTCAAAACTTATCTCGACGCCATGGACATCGAATATACCATCAACCCTCGCATCGTACGCGGGCTGGATTATTACACACGCACAGTTTTCGAATTCGTCTCCGATGAGATCGGCGCACAGGGCACGGTTTGTGGAGGCGGGCGTTACGACGGCCTTGTGGAGGAGCTCGGCGGCCCGCATGTGCCTTCCCTCGGTTTCGCCATGGGGCTCGAGCGGCTGATGCTCCTAATGGAAACGCAGAAAACGCCTTTTCCGCAAGCGCCTAGGTGCGATCTCTATATCGCCTCTATGGGGGACAAGGCATCGGTCGAGGCGGTTAAAATTGTCGCCTCTATCCGAGAGGACGGCATGTCTGCCCAATACGATTTAGCTGACCGCTCCGTCAAGGCCCAGATGAAATATGCCAACAAGCTCGGCGCGCGGTATACCATGGTGCTCGGCGACAACGAGCTGGAAACCGGAAAAGCCATACTGAAAAACATGGAGTCTGGCGAAACCCAAGAGGTGGCGCTCTCCACCTTCGCGGAGGATTTCATGGGGCTGGTCGTTCATGAAACGGCGGATCAACTCGCCGATTTTATCAATGAGGAAAACGCCGGCAATTTGCAGGCGCTCTTTGGAGGGAATCTATAATGGACACAATGACAGGGCTCAAACGAACAAATTACTGCGGCGATCTGTGCATGCAGGATGTTGGCAAAGCCGTGACCGTGTGCGGCTGGGTGCAGCGCCAGCGCGATCTCGGCGCGCTGATCTTCGTTGATCTGCGCGACCGCACCGGCATTGTCCAGCTCGCCTTCGACGAGCGCACGGCAAAAGATATTTTCGATAAGGCATTTACCGTGCGCAGTGAGTATGTGCTCATGGCTAAGGGGACGGTACGCGAACGATCCAGTAAAAACAGGGAAATTCCTACTGGTGAGATTGAAATTGCGGTGGAGGATCTGCGCGTATTGGCATATAGCGAAACGCCGCCTTTTGAAATCATTGAGAACTGCCCCACTGCGGAGCTGACTCGGCTGAAATACCGCTACCTTGACCTGCGGCGCCCGGATTTGCAGCGCAATCTTCTGATGCGGCACAAAATTTCCAAGATAACGCGGGATTATTTTGATGAAAACGGCTTCGTCGAAATTGAAACGCCCATCCTGATCCGCTCCACACCGGAGGGCGCAAGGGACTTTCTCGTCCCCAGCCGCATCCACAACGGCTCATTTTACGCCCTGCCGCAATCTCCGCAGCTTTATAAGCAGCTTTCCATGGTGGCGGGCTTTGACCGCTATATGCAGATCGCCCGCTGCTTCCGTGATGAGGATCTGCGTGCAGACCGCCAGCCGGAATTCACACAGATCGACGTGGAGATGTCCTTCGTTGAGATGGAGGATGTGCTGGCCATCGGCGAAGGCTATATGGAACGCGTTTTCAAAGAGGCACTCGGCGTAGACATTCCACTTCCCCTGCCGCGGTTGACCTATCGGGAAGCTATGAACCGTTACGGCTCCGATAAGCCGGATACCCGCTTCGGAATGGAGCTTTACGATCTGACCGATATTGTGAAGGATTGCGGCTTCTCTGTCTTTTCCGGCGCTGCCGCAGGCGGTGGCACGGTGCGCGGCATCACGGCCAAGGGCTCCGTAAAAGCACTCACCCGCAAGGAAATCGACAAGCTTACGGAATTTGTTCGCGGAATTGGGGCAAAGGGGCTTGCTTGGATCCGCCTCACACCGGAAGGCACAACCTCCTCTTTTGCCAAATTTATGACGGAGGATGAAATGCAGGCAATCCTCACGAAGGCCGGCGCGGAAACCGGCGACGTGGTGCTGATCGTAGCAGATACGATGGTATCCCACGTTCTTTCAGCCCTCGGCGCACTGCGCAACGAGGTAGCGAAAAAGCTCGATATCATCCCACAGGATACCTATAACCTCCTCTGGATCACGGAATTCCCCTTCTTTGAGTGGGATGAGGAGACGGAGACCTTTGTCGCTATGCACCATCCCTTCACCGCTCCAATGGACGAATGCCTCGATTATCTCGAAACGGATAAGGCCAATGTGCGCGCAAAGGCCTATGATCTTGTGCTCAACGGTGTGGAGCTCTCCAGCGGCTCCATCCGCATTACCGATCCGACCCTGCAAAACCGTATTTTCTCCCTGCTCGGCCTAAGCGAAGAGGAGGCCAAGGCAAAATTCGGCTATCTGCTCGATGCGTTCCGCTTCGGCGCGCCGCCACATGGCGGATTTGGCATTGGTCTGGACCGGCTCATCATGCAAATGCTCCGCTGTGAAACACTGCGGGACGTGGTGGCCTATCCGAAGGTGCAGAATGCGAGCGAACCGATGACAGAATGCCCTGCACAAGTGGATGAAATTCAGCTTCAAGAGCTCGGCATTGCATTGCAAAAAGCCGGCGAATAAAGCAAAAAGCGGGATTGCGGCAAACGCTGCAATCCCTTCCTCATGTTCAAATGGAGGTGTCTTTATGGCAATCAACACATGCCCGGAATGCAAACAGGAGGTTTCCTCCGCCGCCCCGGCCTGCCCGCACTGCGGCTATCCATTGCAAAAAAAGGCCGCCCCACTCGGTGAGATACAGCGGCATCGAACCATCGGCATGGTATTTCTGGCGCTCGGCTTCGCCGCCGTCTTCGGCGGGCTGATTCTGGCGTTCACCTGGTCTCTGCTGAGTATTTTAGGCGCGCTGCTCATCATCGGCGGCTCGGCGCTGATGTCGATGGGCTATCTACAGACGACCGGCTTTTATAACGTATCCTGCCCGCAATGCGGCGCACAAGGGCACGCGTTTCTCCGCGCGCCAGGTATGGAAATGCCCGCAATGCAAATGCAGAAGCCTTCGGCAAGGCGATGCTCTGGAAGAAGAATGAGGCAACATAACCGGCGGCGCATCGGAAATGCATAAGCAAAAAATCCGGATTCCCTGCCATGTGTAAAGCAGAGCATCCGGTTTTTTATGTATGAACGCAAGTGTACATTCCATTGGCGCATTTTAAAAGCCGAATCTCGTCACTGTGATCCGCCGATACCCGCTCCAGCGTACTCACTCGGGAGTGAAGATCCTCCATTTCGTGTTCCTTGGGCAAACGCGCCACAATTCCCTGATGGCCCTCGGCCAACAATTGCAGCTGCTTCGGAATCTCATGTTCCAACAGAATCTCGACCCGATCCATCCGCCCCTCCATGCGATCCATCCGCATCTCAATGCGATCCATGCGGTTTTCCATTCGGTCTATGCGACTGCTCATCTCATCCATACGACCGCTCATCTCGTCCATGCGGCCGTTGAGCGGCTCAATTTCGGTTTTTACAATTTGCTGAATTGCCTGTAACAGCATTTTCTCATCCATGCCCTCACCTCATGTCCATTTTATCATGAACCTCACTAAAATTGCAATATAATCTATAATATTCATTATATGTTGTTTTATTACATTTTAGTAGGCGTTATATTTTTCAATTGCTGCATCAATCATCGCCATGCTGTGCTCCACAACCGGCAAATCTGATTCGGATACGGGCGTCAGCGGTGCGCGTACACCACCCACATTCACGCCTTTCCTCTTTAAAATTTCTTTCATCACAGCATAGAGGTTTGCGCGGCTGCCACACATGGTATAGATGATCTCATTCATTGCAAATTGGATTTCCCTTGCCGTTTCAAGGTCTCCCGCACGCACCAGTGCGTCCGCTTTCAAAAACAGCTCCGGCATCACCGCATAGGTGCCGCCAATACCGCCGTCTGCACCCATGGCGCGTCCACCGACGAACTGCTCGTCCGGTCCATTGAATACGATAAAATCCCTGCCGCCCTCAGCCTTGAACATCTGAATATCCTGCACTGGCATGGAAGAATTCTTAACGGCCACAACACGGCCGTTTTTGCGCATCTCCTGAAACAGCGGCATCGTCAGCGCCACACCCGCAAGCTGTGGGATATTATAGATGACAAAGTCCGTATGGGGCGCGGCGGCGGAAATCGTATTCCAATATTCTGCAATCGCGTATTCCGGCAGATGGAAATAGATCGGCGGAATACAGGCGATCGCATCCACACCCTGCGCCTCGGCATGGCGGGCAAGCTCCACGCTGTCGCGCGTGTTGTTGCAGGCAACATGTGCGATCACCGTTGCCTTTCCCTTCGCCTCTGCCATCACATGTTCCAACGTAATTTTACGCTCCTGCACACTCTGGTAGATACATTCTCCAGACGAACCGCACACATATAGGCCCTTCACACCCTTATCGATCAAATACCTTGCCAGCGTACGGGTGCGTTCCGGGCTTATCTCCCCCGCATCATCGTAGCAAGCGTAAAAAGCGGGGATCACACCCCTGTATTTTTCTAGATCAGCCATTGTAAAACAACATCCTTTCCTACGCCGTTTCTTTGGAAAAGCCTTCCCAAAAATCCTGTTCCATTATATAATTAGAACAGTTGAAAAACAAGCGGTATCCGCTATTATTTTAGGAAGAGGATGGATTGATCTATGAAAAATCTGGACATATTCGACCGTGTACGCGGTGGGCTAATCGTTTCCTGCCAGGCATTAGAAAATGAGCCGCTTCACAGCTCTTTTATCATGTCCCGCATGGCAGTTGCAGCCGAGATGAGCGGGGCCGTCGGAATCCGGGCCAACACGGTAGCGGATATCACAGAGATCCGCAAAATGGTCCGCCTGCCCATGATCGGTATTATCAAGCAGATTTATAAGGACAGCGACGTCTATATCACACCCACCATGGTCGAAGTAGACGCGCTCGTTGAAACCGGCGTTGAAATTATTGCAATGGATGCAACAAACCGCCTGCGAACCGGCGGGAAGAGTTTGGATGATATCTTTCACGAAGTGCGCAACAAATATCCCGACCAGCTCTTCATGGCAGATTGTTCCTGTTATGAGGAGGCGCTGCACGCCGAGGAGATCGGCTTCGATTGCGTGGGCACAACAATGGCGGGCTATACGCCTTATACGCAAGGCACCAGCCTGCCTGATCTTGCCTTCATCCAAAAGATTTCCCAAGCGGTCGATGTACCCGTTATCGCGGAGGGCGGTATCCACTACCCACAGCAGCTGCGGCAGGCGCTTGACGCGGGGGCTTTCTGCGCCGTGGTCGGCGGAGCAATCACCAGGCCGCAGGAGATTACCAAACGCTTTGTGGAGGTTTTATGAACAGTTGTAATACTGCCGTTGTTGACATCGGCGGCACCAATATCAAATACGGGTTTCTTCCTGCCGGCGCACAAACGCCGCAATTCACCAAAGAAGCGCCAACCAATGCACATTTAGGCGGCACAGCTCTGATGGAAACTGTTCAGGCGCTTTTGCGCGCGCTCCCCGCCTTTGAACGGATCGGCGTAAGCACCTGCGGCCAGGTTGACCGCCAAACGGGCGGTATCCGGTATGCGACGGATAATGTGCCCCGCTATACCGGCACGCCGGTACGCTCCTTATTAGAAGAGGCATTCGGCGTGCCGGTAGCGGTGGAAAACGACGTCAACGCCGCCGCTTTAGGCGAAGCGCACTTTGGCGCGGGGCGCGGCTGCCAGCATTTTTTGTGCCTGACTTATGGCACTGGAATCGGGGGCGCGGCCATTCTCAATGGCGAGCTCTACACCGGCTTTCACGGCGCGGCCGGGGAATTCGGCCACATCGTAACACATGCTGGAGGGCGCAAATGCACTTGCGGAGGAGAAGGCTGCTATGAAACCTATGCCTCCACACGCGCGCTAACCAGGGAAGCCGAATCACTTTTTGGGCCATCCGGTCAACGGGCGGGAGCTTTTTGCCCTCTTGCATCATGGAAATCAAGCGATTGTGCAATTGGTCGACAGCTGGATTGGAGAAATTGCCATCGGCCTCGCCGGGCTGGCCTACAGCCTTGATCCGGAGCGCATCGTGCTCGGCGGAGGGATTATGAAGGAGCCCTATCTCCTGCCGCGCCTAAAGCAAGCACTGGACGCCCGGCTGATGCCAAGCTACCGTGATATTGCTCTTGTGCCTGCGCAGCTTGGAAACACAGCGGGCTTGATGGGGGCTTATTGGGCAGCCGCTCAGCTGACTGGCGAAAAGAACGGAGCGGGAAGTTTGCTATAATAAGCTTCCCGCTCCATTCTACTATCTTTCGGCGCCTGCATGTATCTTTTCTGTGAAATCCGTGCCCATTTGGGGCCGTTCCATGTGTATTTCTGCAAACGGATGTTTGATTCCGCCGGGATGGCTCTGCAATTTTATCTCTGAGCGAGCTTTAATAGACCCTTCTCTTTTAAAACTCCATATCCAGCCCTACCATTATTCTATTTCGCATTTTTGTGATCGGCTCCGGCCAACCGTTGCAATGGAATCCTGCCTTCCTACACAGATGTGTTCCTGATCTAGGATTCCCTCTCCCGGCAAATGACAAAGGCTGGATCCACCTCATAAGGGATGGCGAAAACAGGCATGCCGGAGGAATACGGCGCGATTTCATACAGCCCAAAATAAACCATGACTGCATCCTGCGTCAAATAAAATCGCCTTGGATCAAAATTCTGTACCACCAACTCTCTGTAATTATCAAAATAGGAGGAAGGGTCCCGCGCGATCTGAGTGATGATCTGCCGAAGGATCATTTGCCTGCAATCGCGATGCCTTGGAAACAGGTCGCATAGCGCAAAGCGCCTGCCCGTGCGAAGGTTCCAGTTATCCGCCGTGCGCACCGTCATACCGTGCGCGCCGCCTGTAAACTGATATTCATCCGTATACAGGCTGACGATACAGGCACGGTTCAAAGTTACGTTAAACGTGTTTTCCAATTCATAAGGCAGTGCAACGCCTCCCATTTGCTGCTTTCTGACCGCAGCAGGATAGAGCTGCGATGTGGCAAACTGCCGGCGTTGCAGCGCTTCCCCCCTATAATGGTTGTTGATCTGGCGCGCTTGTTGAGCAAAACGCTGAGAAAAAAAACTGCGGAAAAACAATCCGCCAATGCAGGACTGCCTTTCTCTGTGAAAACATTGTGTTTTGCATGGTAAAGCTCTGAATGACCGCAGCAGGTAAATTCTGATTCATCCATTTACGCACCCTTCCATAAAAAATATGATCTCCTTTATCCTATGTATCCGGTATCCAGGTGTCCACAAAAAAGCAGGCTAAAAAGGTTCTGCTTTCCAAATATGCGGAAATCAATTATAATAGAAGTCAATTATTCACCAATTTGGTCGTTTTGAGGAAAGGAATCGATAAAAATGACAGCATGGATCATGAGAGCGCTCTCCGCACTGCTGGCGGCGGCAATACTACTCGCCGCACCCACACCATCCGCCCCCGTGGCTGTATCGCAGCAATCCACAAAAACACAGCAGGTGCAGCAGGCGCCTAAAGAGGAAGAAACGCAAAAGCCGCCTATCCCCGATCCTGCAAAATCAACCCTCCCGATAAAAGCTGATCCGGAAGAACCACAGCCCACAGCGCAAAAAGAAGCCACAGCCGTGAAAACTGACGCGCCCCGACAAACGCCTGCAAAAGCGGTTCCCTCATCGGCACAGCAGGGGAGCCTACCACCGAACCGGATGCGGCGGATAAGCCCTCTCTTGCTGATCTGGGCCCACAATTTTGGGAAATTGTTGAGCTGACGCTCAACGGCAAATTTATGTCCTCCCAAAACCCAAAGCTTGTGGCGTTTGCGCAGCCCTTTTATCAGTGGTTGAGCGACAATGATTATTTTGATATCAATATCGTTTACGATGAAGACCGCAATGTTTTTCGAGATGACGGGCAGCGCGGCATCGTGGCCATCGGCTTTGATTACGACGCAACGCAGGGCATCTATTTTTCCGCGCACGACCCATGGATGCGCAAGCTCGGCTACTGCGAGCTATATGATCAGATTGCGCCCCATTTCGGCTATTATCTTGACACCAAGCGGTTTCAATTTGACTACGACGGTTACGAATGGATGCTTCAGGTGTGGAAAGGCGAATACCTCTGGTGCGCTACTGGCGCGGAGATGGGGCTTTATTACCGTGAGCCCGGTTCGACCCTGACGGATGATTTTTACAACACTATCCCGGATGAGAAAATGATCCCGATGGAAATGACGCTCTATCACAATGGAAAATACAAATTCAAGCGTGAGATGGAAAAAACATGGTGGCAGACCGGATTCATCTTCTGCTATATGTGTGAGCCGGAGGAAGTCGCCGTTGAAGCAAGGGTTGAATTCCCCAATGCAGAAATGCGGGACGCCTTCCTGACCGCGCTGGAGGGCGAAGGCTATGTCCGCAACGAAACCTATACGTTGGACGGAAATGTTGTTTGCTTTGCATACTAATTATTTTTGGAAAGGGGCGGCGCAATGCTTCGTGTATTTTTAATTGCTGACCCGCACTATTTCTCCCCTCAAATTTATGAGCCGGATAGCCGCGCTTACCTACTCCGGGAGCAGGGCGATCAAATCTGTTTAAAGGAATCCCCAGCCATTATTGACGCTGCGTTTGATTTTATGGCACAGTGCGGCGATACTGATATTATCCTAATCCCAGGCGACCTGATCAACTGCGGCGAAAAAATCTGCCATATGGAATTCATCGAGCGCCTTCAGGCACTGCGCCGGGCCGGGAAAAGGGTTTATGTGACGACGGCTACCCATGACTACATCGGCAAAGGCTACGATGAAAATGATTTCTTCCGGGCGATGCGTTTCAGCGGAACCGAACCAACGCCGGTGGAGGCGACGCACCGGGATGACCTTCGCTCGCTCTATGCGGAGTTCGGCCCCAATGACGCGCTCAGCATCCATCAACAAAGCATGTCCTACTGTGTAAAGCTGGGGGAGGGTATCCGCCTGCTCGCGTTAAACGACGATGGCAACGGGCGCTCTTTCATCGGCTTTTCTGAGGATTGCCTCCATTGGATTTTTGAGCAGATCAAGGCCGCCAAGGAGAGCGGGGATTACCTGTTCGCCATGTCACACCACCCATTGCTTTATCCATTTGAGCTTTTGGAGCATATTCCCGGCTACGATGTGATCCATGGCGGCAAAGAGCTCGCCGCCCGATTGGCGGACGCCGGCATTCAGCTCTTTTTAACCGCGCACACCCATCAGCAGAATATCACAAAGCTCACCTCTGCACGGGGCAATGAGATCTACGACGTGTCAACTGCATCCCTGGTTGGCGCCGGCGCTTGTATCCGAAAAATTCAGTTTGATGCTGGTAAGATTTTGATCTCCTCTCTCCCGATCGTTCACGTTCCGCATTGGGATATGGAAGGGCTAACCTATGCCGAATATTTTAGAAAGCACCATTTTACTGCGGTATACCGGTCATTTCTGGAAGCAGCTGCACACGACACGCGCAAGCTCGCCTCCATGCTGGATGTTTCCTCCCGGCCGGTCAGGCTTCTGCTGCCGCTGCTGAAAATTCCAGCCCGGTATTTTGATAAGCTTACCTTTGCAGCGCTCGCCAAAAAGGAGCAAACGGTACCATCAGATTCCCCCTGAAAAATACGGCGCCCTCATGCAGCGCTATGTGAAAGACGCTGTTTTTCAAATCATTGAATGTTTTTGCAGCGGAAACCCGCCTTATCACCCGGATACAATGGAATACCAAATCCTCATGGCATATTTAAAAAAATTAGAGCACAGGCTGCATATGCTCCCGATTCCCATGCCCAAGTTTTTGGCGGAAAAACCGCTGGCAGAATGGATCCGGCCATTTTTGTACAACACCCGGACGGGGGATGACAACCAGCTGATAATTGCCCGGTCGGATCAAAACTGATTCCCTTTATGCCACAAAAACGTGCGAGGCAGGAGATGCATCTCCCGCCTCGCATCATTTTTATCACATGAACAGATGAACAGGCTAAAAGGGCCGGCGGAGACGAAATAGAAGCCTCCGCCGGCCTTGTTTTACGATCAAATTTTTCTATGCCGTTGGAAGATTTAGCCTGGAAAGGATCTCCCTTTTCACGCGGTTGATCGCATCCCGTTGTTCCTTTGAATAGCAATTGAATTCATTTTCCTTCACATCCTGGAAATAGATTGTCTCGCTTTCATCCAAGATAGGGGGCTCGGTGATCTCGGGCAGGAAGTAGGAGGCTTCCAAGCTCGCCGCCCGGTAAACGTCCCGCTCCAGCCGCGCCTGATAGGCAGGATGAAATATAATCTTTTTGGCAAATACAATGTATTCCCTGCCTGGCTGCATCGGATTAAAGGGCGATACGTCAAAATAAGTAACCTTGCCTGTTGCCGCCTTTGAGAAAAAGGAAATCTCGTAAAAATCAATGAGATCGCCGGCCTTTACATCACCCTTAAGCACCTCTTTGATCCGAAGCGGAACCAGAAGCGCCTGGAATTGATACTCTTCCGGCCCGGCTACCTCGGCGCGGACGATGATATCCGCTTGAAAAAGCGAGTCCTGGAAGGTTCCAGTCCCCTCTTTGTCGCCCGACAGAATAACTTTGCTGTGGTACAAAATCTTTGTATCCGGTGATTTGCCGCGTCCGCCACATCGTGCCGGTAGCTTGCGCGGGTCAACGCCCCCAAAAGGAGCGCGCCCACTGTCATCACCGCCATCACAAGGCAGAGCAGCTTTGCAAGCGTAACCCGTTTGGCTTTTTTATTCAATGCACCTACCCCCTCTTCGGATCCACGACCCTGCCCGCTTCCATCGGGATGATCGTGTCGCAAAAATCCGGAAAATCCTCCAGCGAATGGCTGGCGATCAACACCGTCGCGCCGCGCTCCTTCTCCTGCCGGATAATCTCCTTGAATAGTCGAACTCCCTCCGTGTCCAGCGCGTTCGTCGGCTCGTCCAGAATCAAAAGCTCCGGCTTTTCCATAATCGCCTGCGCGAACACCAGCCGCTGCTTCATACCGAGCGAATATTTGGCAAACTTTTTGCCGTCGTTTGAAAGGCCGACCCGCTCGATCACAGCGGCAATCTCCGCATTGCTTAGCTCCCTGCGAATGGCGGCGAGCGCGCTCAGGTTTTCAAACGCTGTCAGATAGGGCCACAGGCCGTTGTTTTCAATCATCACCCCGAGCTTGGCCGGATAGCCGGATTGGGGGGAAACCCGCTGCCCATTGATCCGGATTTCACCGGAGGAGGGCTGCGCAAGGCCGGTCAGGATTTTAAACAGCATCGTTTTGCCCGACCCATTGCGTCCGACGAACCCATAAATCCGATTTTTCTCCAGCTTTAAATCGATATGATCCAGGATGGTTGTTTTTTTAATTATCTTGGAGCAATCGTTGATTTCAATATATGCCATTTTAATCCTCCAATAATAGCCCAAATTCCAGCCGCCGCGCCCGCCAATACCCAAGTGCAAACAGTGCGGCGTCCAGCGCGCTGAAATAGGCGAGCGAATGCCAGACCTTCAGCCCCGGTAGCAGCGCTTCTGCCGCTTCCTCCGACGCCTGCCATGCAAAGGACAAAAACTCCGCATGGCAATTCAAATAAAAGTGAATAGCGGGATTCCACTGCCAGCCCGTTTTGCTTTTCATCGCAATGCGCATCTGCAAAATGAGGATAAAGAGGACCGTCAGCAGCGCCGGCACGAGCCACCGCGGCGCAACGGAAAAAGAGAGCAGGTTCAGCGCCAGCGAAAAGGTGAATACAAACAGCCAGGAGAGCAAAAACAGATACAGGTTGGGCGCCAGCGCCCCCGCAAGCTCCCGCGCCGCGCTCTTGCCCGCAAGCAAGATGACCGCGGTGACCGATAGCTGCATCAGCAGGATGGCGTAGGCGCTGACTGCGGCCAGCAGCGCGCACTTTTTCGCAAACCAGCGCAGCGGCTTGCGGTGGCGCGTCAGGCAATAGGTCGCCTCAATCCCAATATCCTGCAAAAAAAGATCGGCCAGCAGCGCGATGATCATGATATGGGGCAAAAACATCAGGATCAGTGAAATTAGGTTTTCCACATTGGCCGTGAAATAAAATGCGTCGATCTGCCGCTCAAACAAGCTTTCATAGGGGATATCCAGATTGACCGCCGTAAAAAACACCCCGCAGGCAATGCATACGAGATGGAGCAGCAAAAAACGCTGGCGATAGATTCTTAGCTTTTTCATCGCTATTTCCCCTCGATCTCCCTCAGCTTTTTCAGGCAGACCGGCGTGAGCAGGGCTGCCGCCAGGAGCATCACGCCGAAAAACACCAGCAGCATAAAGGGCCGCTTATGGGGCGCGTCGTTAAATGCGATCAGATAGTCAAACGGCGAGATGTTGATCGGCGTATATTGCGCGAACAGGATCAGAAAATTATTGAGCAGAAACGGCAGGCAGAGCAGCACGATCCTGTTTTTGGCGATCAGGAAGGAGCATTGATACGTTACCACGGCGCAAATCACACAGAAGGCCGTCAGCATCAGCAAGAAAACCAGATCATAGAAATAGGGGTGGTCTACAAACAGGCCGGGAAATAAAATTTCCTTCATGTGATAGGTATAATATGCCCCTTCACTTCCAGGCGAAGAGATGAACGCATAATTTGTGCTCGTCAGCGGGAACGCAACCAGCCCCAGCAAAAAATTGAGCAAAAGAGGCACGAAAATGACCGCGCCCGCTGAAAGCGCCACGCAGGAGAGCTTGCTGAAATAATATTGCCTCGCGGAAGCACGGGAAAGAATCGCCGGCAATATGTAATGCTGCCGGTCGGTGATGTAGGAATCCGCAAAGGGCAGCACAAAAAGTAGCGGGAGCAAAAACGGCAACAACACCGCAAGATCATTGGATCCATTCCGGCCGAGGAAGAGCTTATCGGCAGAAATATATCGCGTCACATCGGCGCCATATTGCTGAATACAGTTGAACACAAAGCTCCCAACCGCAAGAACCATCATGCAAAAAACGAGATC
>ENA-OQCL01000272-OQCL01000272.1-human-gut-metagenome-genome-assembly--contig:-NODE-272-length-27175-cov-7.203971_pt1 | contig 27175 bp, 25 predicted proteins | sample MGYA00242502_ERZ504586 | MGnify/ENA primary metagenome ERZ504586 (study PRJEB26092, sample SAMD00036316) | human gut metagenome | host: Homo sapiens | study: EMG produced TPA metagenomics assembly of... | reverse complement strand
ACTGCAAAACATGAGCAATGGCAGGCGGGCGGCATGGCATACATGCTGAATAAAACAGCTTGGAGCATTTCAGCCTCACAATGCTGCCCATCCGCCAAGCCCTGGATTTCTTCTAATATTTCTGGAAAGTATTTTTGATAAACGGGAACACAAGCCAAAGCGAACGCCTTTCGATCTTTCTTTATTGGAAAAGGAAGGTTGTTTAAAATAAAGTGGCCGTGCTTTTCCAAAAGGGACCCCCAATGAAACCCGATTTCGTAGTGTGTCCCCTTTCAAAATGTGCATGATACATGATTATTTCGCTCCTTCATCTGTCACAATAAAGAGCGGCCGGCAACTCTATTTCAAAAGGATAATGGAATAAAAATTTTATGTCAATATCTGCTTTTGGATTTGGAATATCACCTCAAACTGTCCCTTAGAATGTATACTGATGAAAGTGAGGGGAGGTTGACGCAGCATATTGTAGAAAGGAAGTGGTTCTTGCCGCCTTGAAAAGCACGAAATAGATGGTATAATAACAATGAATAAGCATGCGTGCGGCTTTGCGCATACCTCAATTTTCAGGAGGAATCATCAATGGACAACACAGAGAACAAGAAATTTTATATCACCACGCCGATCTACTATCCGTCGGATAATTTGCACATCGGCCACGCTTACTGCTCCGTGATGGCGGATACCATGGCGCGGTATAAACGGATTCAGGGGTACGACGTGATGTTCCTCACCGGCACCGACGAGCACGGCCAGAAGATCGAGGAAAAGGCGAAGGCCGCGGGGATCACGCCGAAGCAGTATGTCGACCATGTCGTATCCGGCATTAAAGACCTGTGGAAGCTGATGGATATCTCCTATGATAAATTCATCCGCACGACGGACGATTATCATGAAAAGGCCGTTCAGAAAATCTTCAAGCAGCTCTATGACCAGGGCGATATCTACAAAGGCTCCTATGAGGGCTGGTACTGCACGCCCTGCGAATCCTTCTGGACGGAGACGCAGCTCGTCGACGGTAAGTGCCCGGACTGTGGGCGCGAGGTCAGGCGCACGTCCGAGGAGGCGTATTTCTTTCGCCTTTCCAAATATCAGGATCAATTGATCAAGCTTTTTGAGGAGCATCCGGAGTTTCTGGAGCCCGCCTCCCGCCGCAATGAGATGCTCAATAACTTTATCAAGCCCGGTCTGGAAGACCTGTGCGTGTCCCGCACGTCGTTTACCTGGGGCGTGCCGGTCACGTTCGACCCGAAGCATATCGTCTACGTCTGGGTGGATGCGCTCTCCAACTATATCACCGCCCTTGGCTACGGCTCGGAGGATGATAGCCTCTATCAGAAATACTGGCCTGCGGATATCCATCTCGTCGGCAAGGAGATCGTGCGATTCCATACCATCATCTGGCCCGCCATGCTCATGGCGTTGAACCTGCCCCTCCCCAAGAAGGTGCTCGGCCACGGCTGGCTGATCCTGGAGGGCGGCAAGATGAGCAAGTCGAAGGGCAACGTCGTCGATCCGGTGGTGCTCTGCGAGCGCTACGGGGTGGATGCAATCCGCTACTTCCTCCTGCGCGATATCCCGTTCGGCTCGGACGGCACCTTCTCCAATGAAGCGCTCATCACGCGCATCAATTCCGACCTTGCCAACGATCTCGGCAACCTCGTCTCCCGCACGGTGGCGATGGTCAACAAATATTTCGGCGGCACGATCCCTACGGAACGCACGGCTGGGGAATTCGACGAAGACCTGATCGCGCTTGCAACTGCTACAAAGGCGAAGGTGGAGGCCTACGCGGATGAGATGCAGTTCTCCCAGGCGCTTACGGAGCTGTGGGCGCTCATTTCCCGGACGAATAAATATATCGATGAGACGGCCCCGTGGGTGCTCGCGAAGGATGAGGCGAACCGCGCCCGTCTGGCGGCTGTGATGTATAATCTCTGCGAAGCGATCCGGATCATCTCCATCCTCGTTTCTCCCTTCCTGCCGCACACCGCGCCGAAGATTCAGGCGCAGCTCGGCGCACCTGCGGCTGTGCTCTCCTGGGAGCAGGCGGGCGAGTGGGGCCTGCTGCCGGCTGGCTTCACGGTGCAGAAGGGCGAGATCATCTTCCCACGCATTGATATCGCCAAGGAGCTCGCGGAGCTGGAAGCGCAGCAGAAGGCTGCCCGCGAGGCGAAGGAACAAGCACAGCAGAAGGCGGAGGGCGTCGCCCAGATTTCAATCGATGAGTTTGCAAAGGTTGAGCTGCGCGTGGCGGAAGTGAAGGATTGCGAGCCGGTCAAGCGCGCAAAGAAGCTGTTAAAGCTCACGCTGGATGACGGCAGCGGAACGCCGCGCACGGTAGCATCCGGCATTGCGCAGTGGTACAAGCCGGAGGATTTGATCGGGCATAAGGTGGTGCTGGTGGCAAACCTGAAGCCTGCGGTGCTCTGCGGCGTGGAGAGCCAGGGCATGATCCTTGCCGCGGACTGCGCAAAGGATGATGTGAAGGTTCTCTTTGTTGATAACATGCCGGCAGGGGCAAAAATCCGGTAAGAATTTCGGGCGGCGCAGGGCAGAAATGCATTGCGCCGCTCGTTTGATTCTGTTTATTAGGAGTGATGAAATGGAGATGGAGACGCTTTTCATCCGGGGAATTCCCGCCGTGGTGTGGGGAGAGTTGTCTCACCACGTATTAATCGCGGTGCATGGCAATCTTTCGCATAAGACGGATACCGTGATTCGGCTTCTGGCTGAGGCGGCAATACCGAAGGGCTTGCAGGTGCTCAGCCTCGATCTGCCGGAGCATGGAGACCGGCCAAAGGGAAACCCGCCCTGCAAAGCGTCAGCGGCGAAAGCAGACTTGGGGCTTGTGATGGAATATGCAAAATCCCGATGGCGAGAAATCAGCCTCTTTGCCTGTAGTATGGGGGCGTATTTCAGCCTGCTGGCATATCCGGACGAAACCATTCGCCAGTGCCTGTTTTTGTCCCCGGTTGTAGATATGAGGCGGCTGATTGAAAATATGCTTCGCTGGTCCAATCTCAGCCAGCAGCGGCTGGCTGCGGAGGGGGAGCTTGTGACGGCAGCCGGACAAACGCTATATTGGGACGATTACTGCTTCATCAAAGCACATCCTGTGACCCGATGGGAACCGCAGACGGAAATTCTATATGGCGAAAACGACGGTTTATGCGAACGGGCTGTGCTGGACGCGTTCGTCCAGCGCTTTGACTGCCGCTTGCAGGTGGTGAAGCAAGGGGAGCATTGGTTCCACACGCCGGAGCAGCTGGCGGTTTACCGGAACTGGTTGGAGAAACGGATCGAACCAGCTTCCAGTGAATACGATTTGAAAGGGGAGAGCAAATGCTGACGGAAACCTTTGACCGGTCGGAGGAGATCATTCGGCCAGAGATGATATACGGAAAACGGAAGAAGCTGTGCGATATCTGCATCATCACCTTCTCGCAGCATGTGATCGAATATGCGTTGCAAAAATATGACTGTAAAAAGGTCATATCGCTTGAAAGCACGGGGGGTTCTATCCCGATTTATATCATGACATATCAGGAAAAGGAGCTTGCCCTTTATCAGTCGATGATCGGCGCTCCCGCGGCGGGCGCCTGCCTGGAGGAGGCGCGTTGCCTGACGGGTGCATCTCACTATATCATGTTCGGCTCCTGCGGCTGCCTGCATGAGGAGATCACCGCCGGAAAGCTCATCGTTCCCACACAGGCATATCGGGATGAGGGGCTCTCCTACCACTACGTGCCCGCTGGGGATTATCTGCCGCTCCCAAATGCCGGGCGGGTGGCCTCGTTTTTCGAGCGGAAGGGTATCCCGTTTGTCACCGGAAAAACCTGGACGACGGATGGGCTATACCGCGAAACGCGCGCGAATATGAGCAAGCGAAAGGCGGAGGGCTGCCTGACTGTCGAGATGGAGTGCGCGGGGCTTCAGGCGGTGTGTAGTTTCCGGGAGTTGCAATACTATGCCTTTCTCTTCGGCGGCGATCTGTTGGATGCTGCGGAGTGGGATGTTCGGATTCTGGGGAATCACAGGGAAAAAGATTGCCAGATCGAAGGCTTCCGCATTGCGCTGGAATTGGCGCACGCGCTATCAATGTTATTCAGTTTGGAATAAGGATGGTTTCATCGAATGGATTCACTGATTTTTGATTCGCCCGCGATGCAAACACCGCGTGTGACACCAAATTCACCTATCATCTTTGACTCTCATGCGCACTATGACGACCGCGCCTTTGACGGCGACCGTGAGGCGGTGCTTTCCACCCTGCCGGGGGCCGGGGTTTGCGGAGTCATTAACTGCGGCGTCGATATTCTCTCTTCCCAAAAAGCGCTTGCGCTCGCCGCGCAGTATCCCTTTCTCTGGGCAGCGGTTGGCATCCACGGGCAGGAGGCGGGCCGGGCAAAGCCGGGCGATCTTAACCGCTTACTGCCACTTTTGGAGGAGCCGCGCGCGGTGGCACTCGGAGAAATCGGCCTCGATTATCACTATGATGACGGTGCGCCGCGCGAGGTGCAGCGGGAACTGCTCGAGCGGCAGCTCCAAATTGCCGTGGAGCGTGATATCCCGGTAATTTTGCACGACCGGGAGGCGCATGAGGATATGTGGAAGCTGTTGCAGCGATATAAGCCGCGCGGGGTGATGCACTGCTTCTCCGGCAGTGTGGAGATGGCGAGGGATCTGGTGGGCATCGGCATGTATATCGGCCTTGGCGGCGCAGTGACCTTCAAAAATGCGCGCCGTCCAATCGAGGTGGCGGCCTGGGTGCCGGAGGACAGGCTGCTCATCGAAACGGACGCCCCCTATATGACGCCCGCACCGTTTCGCGGCAAGCGCAATTCCTCGGCGCTCATTCCTTACACGGCGGAGAAAATCGCCCAGGTGCGCGGGATGACGCCGGAGCAGGTTTTGCGGATGACGAGAGAGAATGCGGAGCGATTGTTCGGCGTTGTTTGCCCGGCATGATGCATAGAACCGAGAGAACCAAATTGCTTTTTCACGCTTCAGCCGTAAATAATGGTGGCTGAAGCGTGATTTTTTCGACTGGAGGACTTACAACACACGATTTTCTGAAATGTTGACAGGATGATGTCAATATAATTACGCTAGAATAAAACATCATTTTCAGAAAACTGAAAAGACAAACCAGAAAGAAACAGCATGTCTGCGCAGGCCGGCTTCCAACAATTTGCATGCGACGCTCCTTGACTTTTTTCACAAATCTGGTATGATATCGAGGGAACAAATGTTTAGAGCCGCTGCGCTTGGGGAGGTCTGTGTATGGCACAGAAAAATTTGTTGGTAAAAGGTGCCCGTGAGCACAACTTAAAAAATGTTGATATTGAAATCCCGCGCGATAAGCTTGTTGTTTTTACGGGACTTTCCGGCTCCGGAAAATCATCGCTGGCCTTCGATACGATCTATGCGGAGGGCCAGCGGCGCTATGTGGAGAGCTTATCCTCCTATGCGCGCCAGTTCTTAGGCCAAATGGAGAAGCCGGATGTGGATTCGATCGACGGGCTTTCTCCGGCGATTTCGATCGATCAGAAAACCACCTCTAAAAACCCACGCTCTACGGTTGGCACGGTCACGGAAATTCATGACTATTTGCGCCTGCTGTATGCCCGCGTTGGCATTCCGCACTGCCCGGTCTGCGGCAAGGAGATTAAGCAGCAAACAGTGGATCAAATCGTGGACCGCATTATGGCGCTTGATGAGGGCGCGAAAATCCAAGTGCTCGCGCCGGTGATTCGCGGGCGCAAGGGCGAGCATAGTAAGGAGCTGGATGCGGCGCGCAAATCCGGCTATGTGCGCGTGCGTGTAGACGGCAGCATTTATGACCTCTCTGAAACGATCAAGCTTGATAAAAATAAAAAGCATAACATTGAGGTGGTGATTGACCGCCTGGTGATTGATGAGGAAATTCGCGCCCGGTTGGCGGATTCCGTTGAGACGGCCTGCGCCCTCTCCGGAGGCATTCTGCTTATCGACGTGGTGGGGGAGAGGAACTGCTCTTCTCGCAGAATTACGCATGTCCGGAGCACGGCGTGAGTATTGAAGAGCTGACTCCGCGCATGTTCTCCTTCAACAATCCTTTCGGTGCGTGTCAGACCTGCTCCGGCCTCGGCATTTTTATGAAAGTTGATCCGAAGTTAGTCATTCCGAACCCGCGATTGTCCATTCGGCAGGGGGCAATCAAGGCCAGTGGATGGACGGCAGCGGAAGGCGGCACGATTGCGCAGATGTATTTTGAAGCGCTGGCGGAGCACTATCACTTTTCGCTGGACGAGCCGGTCAACAAGCTTTCCAAAGAAGCGCTCGATGCGGTGCTCTACGGCACGAAAGGCAAAAAGATCAAAATGCATCGCCGCAGCGAATATGGTAGCGGCACTTATACCACGGATTTTGAAGGCGTGATTCCTAATCTGGAGCGCCGTTACCAGGAGACAAGCAGCGAATGGTCGCGGGCGGAAATTGAGCAGGTGATGAGCGCGAAGCCCTGTCCGGATTGTGGCGGCGCTCGGCTGCGGCCGGAGTCGCTTTCTGTCACGGTGGGCGGTATCAATATTGATCAGTTCAGCCATAAATCCATCACCGACGCGTTGGAATTCGTCAATGCATTGCGGCTCACCACGCGCGAGCAGATGATTGCGAAACAGATTCTCAAGGAGATTCGCAGCAGGCTGCAATTTCTCTCAAGCGTCGGTCTTGATTACCTGATGCTTTCACGGCCCGCCGGCACGCTTTCGGGCGGCGAAAGCCAGCGCATCCGCCTCGCGACGCAGATCGGCTCCTCGCTGATGGGCGTTTTATATATTCTGGACGAGCCGAGCATCGGCCTGCACCAGCGGGATAACGACCGGCTGCTGGAAACGCTCAAGCACCTGCGCGACCTGGGCAATACTTTGATTGTGGTGGAGCACGATGAGGATACGATGTATGCTGCGGATTATATTGTAGATGTTGGCCCCGGCGCGGGTATCCACGGCGGAGAGATCGTCTGTGCGGGCACGGTCGATGAGATCAAGGCCTGCAAACGGTCGCTAACCGGGCAGTATCTCAGCGGCGCGCGGTTTATCCCGATCCCGGAGAAACGGCGCCAGGGTAACGGCAAGTTCCTCAAGGTGGTCGGCGCAAAAGAAAACAACCTCAAGGGCATTGACGTGACGATCCCGCTAGGCGAGTTTGTGTGCGTGACGGGTGTGTCCGGCTCCGGCAAATCGTCTCTGGTCAATGAAATCCTTTATAAACGGCTGGCGAATGAATTAAACGGCGCGAAGCGCACCATCGGTGCGCATCAGGATATGGTGGGCATCCAGCATCTCGATAAAGTGATTGATATCGACCAGTCGCCCATCGGACGCACGCCGCGCTCCAACCCTGCAACGTATACCGGTGTGTTTACGGATATCCGCGAGCTGTTTGCCTCCACGCAGGAATCGAAGATGCGCGGCTTCAAATCGAACCGCTTCTCCTTCAACGTGAAGGGCGGACGCTGCGAGGCCTGCCAGGGCGACGGCATAGTAAAAATTGAAATGCATTTTTTGGCGGATATCTACGTGCCCTGCGAGGTCTGCAAAGGCGCACGATATAACCGTGAGACGCTGGAAGTGAAATATAAGGGTAAAAATATTTACGATGTGTTGGAGATGACCGTGGAGGAGGGGCTGGAATTTTTCTCCGCCGTGCCGAAAATCCAGCGTAAGCTTCAAACACTCTATGACGTGGGGTTGGGCTATATCAAAATTGGACAGCCTGCGACCACGCTTTCCGGCGGCGAGGCACAGCGCGTCAAGCTTTCGACCGAGCTTTCCCGCCGCGCCACGGGGCGCACGATTTATATTTTGGATGAGCCGACGACGGGCCTGCACACGGCGGACGTGCACCGCCTAATCGAAGTGCTGCATACATTGGTGGAAAATGGTAATTCGGTGCTGGTCATCGAGCATAACCTCGACGTGATCAAAACCGCCGACCATATCATTGACCTTGGCCCGGAGGGCGGCGACAAGGGCGGCATGATCGTGGCAGAAGGCACGCCGGAAGAGGTGGCGAGGGTGGAGGCTTCCTATACGGGTCGGTATCTCAAACGGATTCTGGAGCGGGGATAATAGGTGAGGATCTCTAGCGCAGACGAACTTCGTACGAAATTTGCCAGATATGAATCTGTGAAATCACTCCAGTAACGCCCAGCCTTGCAGAGTGCTTGGGCAGAAAAAACAAAAACGGCGCAAAACGTGACTGCACATTTTGCGCCGTTTTTTCATTGAAAGTTAATTGGATAGGAAGCGTAACGTTATGTGGCCTTATCGCCGAAGAGGCTTGTAATCCACTTGCCGATCTTGAAGAAGAAGGCGGCGACCCTTGCGAAGAGGCCGGCGACGCCGCCCTGCTCTACGTTTTGGCTTGGAAAATCCAATAAAACAATGAGATTTATACGAAATGAAACTGTAAAAGCGGGAAGGAGCACGCAAATGAATGAAAATTTAATCTTGAAAGATATATCTTTTTCATAAATTTTTTGATAAAATAAAGAATAAAATATGCGGTTTGTGATTTGAAGGAGGAGAATTCGGATGGAAAACAGGTTAACATGGCGCAGCAAAATCGGATACGGCGTCGGTACGATCGGCAAAAGCATGAGCTACGGCCTGGCAAGTGGATTTATCTCTTATTGGATTTTTATCAGGTTTGGGGCTATCGCCGGCATTTTTGGGCGTCATGCTTTTTGTCGCGCGCCTTTGGGATGGCGTTAACGACCTGCTCATGGGCGCGATTATCGATAGCACGCGTACAAAATGGGGAAAATTCCGCCCGTGGATGGTGATTGGAGCCGTGACCAATGCGGCGGTGACGGTTTTGCTTTTCACCAACCCCGGCTTTCGAGGCGTCGGCCTGTATGTGTATGCGACGGTTTGCTTTGTCCTGTGGGATATGACCTATACGATGATTGACGTTAGCTACTGGGCAATGATCCCCGCGCTGACGCTCGATTCCCATGATCGTGATCAGGTTTCTATGCTGCCGCGTATCTTTGGCGGCGCGGCGGGCATTGTGGGCGCGTTTACGCTGCAAATCACAGACAAGCTCGGCGGAGTTGCGAACGGCGGGTTTATGAAGTATGCGCTGCTCACATCTGGGATCTATATCCTGACCGTTTTGATCTGCGCTGGCACGGTGCGAGAGAGAATCGCGCCGCCCCCGCAGCAGAAGGAGGAAAGATTCTCTCTGATCCGCAGCGCAAAAATCCTCTTCCATAACGATCAAGCGCTCGTCATTGTGGTGATTATGATCCTGTTCAACCTTGCGATTAATTTAACCAACGCGGTCAATGTGTTCTATTTTGTCTTTGTGATCGGCAGCAAAGATCAATATACCTTCTTTACCATCCTGCTTGGAGCCTCGCAGGCGATCGGGCTGTTGGGATATCCGCTTTTCTCCAAATGGTTTGGCCGCAACCGTGTGAATATTGCTTCGCTTGTGCTGCCTTGTATCGGCTATTTGTTGATGTTCCTTTCTACCCTGTTTTTGCATGGGCAGTTCCTGCCGTTTGCGGCCGCGGCGTTTGTGATGTCCGCAGGTTTTGGCTCCATGGGCGTGATGCAGAACGTGATGCTCGCGGACGCGGTGGATTACGGCGAATGGCGCACGGGAGAGCGCAACGAGGGCGTGATTTTTTCGATGCTGACCTTTCTGAGCAAGGTTGCGGCGGGGCTAAGCTCCCTCATTACGATGCTTGGATTTGCTGCCGTTGGCTTTGAGGGAAAGGAAGATTCCGTGGCCACACCGCAGGCGGTGAACTGCATTGAGTTTATGATGTATATCCTGCCGCCGCTGATTCTTCTGGTGGCTCTGGCGATCTATTTCAAAAAATTCAAGCTCAAGCCCGCTTTGGTCAAGCAGATTTCCCACGAAATTCAGCAGCGGAGGGGAACGGAATATCGGGGTTGATCCTGGTGAACCCGTCTAGAAGGTTGGTTCGCCTGGAGGAACAGGGAAAATCCGCCGTGAAGTGGCACGGCGGATTTTCTAATAATGATTTCCCGAAAGGGATTAGAAGATTTCGAACATACAGAGAAAAGCGAGTTTCTAGATCGTTTTTTCGGATAGCTCGCGTTATGCTACAGCCTTGCTGCCGAAGCCTTTGAAGAGATCGACGATCGCGCGGGCGATGCGGTTGAAGAACGCCATCACCTTTGCAAAGAAACCGCCGATGCCTTCGTTGTTGGACTTGATGCCGAGATTCTCTGCGATGGATTCGCAGAGAGCGACGGATGCGTCCGCAATTGAAAGCGCGTTACCGCCCTGCGCGGCAACGACGATCGCGCCGATCTCATCGCCATAGCCCATGCCGATCTGATCGCCGATGAGCTTGGAGAAGGCAACCTGATTGGCCGGGATTTTCAGGGCCTTACCCACATAGTTCATAAGAGCCGCGAAGACCATGGGCTGGTCGCCCTTGATCGCCATGCGGTAGCCGCCTGCTATGCCGCTCTCAGCAGCATAAGCTTCGCCCATCGTGGTGAGATAGTCGGTATCAATCGACGGGAAAGTCAGGCCGATGCCTGTGCCGATGGAGGAAACCAGCCCGTTAAAATCAGGCAGAGCCAAGCCGAACATTGCTGCCAATGGGTTGGAATTGATTGCGGTAACTAGGCCGTTATAACCGGCCACCAGATCCGGCAAAGCGTCGCACAGAACATTGATCGGATTGGCGAGCAAAGCGTCAATGGATGGGAGCAGGCGCTTCATGAAAGCCACCGTGAGGCCGGTGCTTTGATCCGCATATGCGTTGGATTCCTCCATAAACTCATTGGAAGTAGGCATTTTGACCGTATGGAAAGCTTCCATTACCGGAACCAAATTGTCGTAAAGTTGCAGGAAGCCAACCGCAAGCGCCAGAATTTGGCCGATACCCATCAGAGCAGTGCCGGAAACCTCAAGAAACTCATCGGCATTGCCGGGGGTGATGCCCCACTTGATATCTGCGGCGTTCGCGTCGTCCCAACTGGACAATGTTTTGATGTATGCTGCGGCTTCGGTGTAGCCGGCAGCCGCTACCTTGCCGGCAAAAGTGCTGGGCTTTAGATCGCTCAGGAAGGAAACCTTGCCATTGAGCAGGATCATCAGTGAAGATATGGTCTGATCGCTGTAAAGGGTGGATTTGACGTCGGATGCCTTCAGAATTGCGGAGAGCAGGCTGTTGAGCGTGTCTTTTGTTTGCTTTGCGGCTTTTGCGCTCATATTTTCATACACTGCGGAATGGTCGGGCCGTGTCGCATTGAACGCTTCAGCCGCCGTTGCAGCTTCAGCGTTTGACATTGCGCTCGCCGTCATTACGCCGCCGAGGGTTGTCATCACCATCAGGGCGGCCAAGAAAACGGAGAGCAGCTTCTTTGCCTTTTTCATAGCCTTTCACCTCCAGTCATTTTTATCACCTTATTCATAAAACAAGGTGTTGCTCACTCTTTTATTGTGAACAATTTCACTATAATACATTGACCGCATTTTGAAAATGTTTCGTGGGACCTTTCGCAGGATATCGAAGCTTTTTGATTGCTTTTCTAAAGAATTCTATTTTATATAAAAACTTCTGGGGAGTATATGGAAAAATTTTTTGTTCAAAATCAGATGGAAAATCTCATTCTGCTTTCACGCATCATACGCAGTGAAGTGGGCATGTAGTATGCTGCCGGGCGGCCTGTGAGCGAGACTTACTCTTCTGCATTCATGCGTGCGGCATATGGTGCAGAAATAATTTACAAAATAGCTTGCGGAGCAGGGTTTTGTTTTTTATAATAAATACGAATCTGCCCGGAAGGGGAGAGCATCAAGGCCTGAAGGCCCTTCAGGCGGCTATGGAAAGGAACGGTAACCTTCTATGATCCAAATAACCAGCCAGAAAACATTCCATTTATCCACTGAAAAAACAAGCTATCTGTTCCGCGCGCTGCCCTGCGGCAAGCTCGAGCAGCTCTATTATGGCAGGAAGATACCAGCGTGTGAGGAATATACCTTCCTCTATGATAAGCACGCCGCGGGCTACAGCAATACCACGGTTTATGATAAAAAGGATCATCTGTCGCTCGACCATATCCGGCTCGACTATTCTGAATTCGGCAAGGGCGATTACCGACTGCCCGCTATGCAGGTGCGGGCGGAAAACGGAAATTTTAACTGTGATTTTAAATTTCTCGACGCAAAGGTGACGGACACCAAGCCGGAGCTTGCAGGCCTCCCCTCCAGCTACGGAGCGAGCCAGACGCTGACGGTGATCATGGAGGATAAAGCGCTCTGTGCGCAGCTCCATCTGTTTTACACGGTGTTTGAGAATTGCAATGTGATCACCCGCAGCGCGCGGCTGATCAATAACGGCGAAAAAATAATTAAAATCCACTCCCTAATGAGCATGCAGATCGATCTGCCCGCTGGGGATTACACCATGATCTCCTTCGACGGCGCGTGGATACGCGAGCGCTATCAGCACGAGCGCAAGCTCACGGCCGGAGAGTGCTCCATTGGCTCCATCTGCGGCACGAGCTCCAACCGCCACAATCCGTTCTTTGCAATCCGAAAGGGCGATTGCAACGAGCAGGCGGGGGAGTGCTGGGGGATTAACCTCGTCTATTCCGGCAACCATATCGGCCGCGTGGAGGTGGCGCCGCATGGGATGGTGCGCGTGCAGAACGGCATCAACCCGTTCGAATTCGAATGGGCGCTTGCACCGGGCCAATCCTTCGACGCGCCGGAATCGGTGCTCACCTACAGCCATGAGGGTTTAAATGGCATGAGCCGCAATATGCACGCCTTTGTTAAGGAGCATATCGTGCGCGGCGAATGGAAGCACAAGGAGCGCCCGATCGTTGTTAACAATTGGGAGGCGACCTATTTCCAGTTTACAGAGAAGAAAATCCTCGCCATTGCAAAGGAGGGCGCTCGTCTGGGCGCGGAGCTCTTCGTTTTGGACGACGGCTGGTTCGGCAAGCGCAACAGCGACCAATCCTCCCTTGGTGATTGGTGGGTCAATAAAAAGAAGCTCCCCTCCGGCATTGACGGCCTTGCGAGGAAAATCAATGAGATGGGCCTCAAATTCGGCCTGTGGGTGGAGCCGGAGATGGTCAACCCCGACAGCGACCTCTACCGCGCGCACCCGGACTGGGCGATGACGACAAACGACTATGAGCCCACCGAGGGGCGCAACCAGCTTGTGCTGGATTTGACGAACCCGGACGTGCAGCAGTATCTCATCGACACGATCACAGATGTCATTAAGCTCGGCAATATTGAATACATCAAATGGGATATGAACCGCCAGTTCTCCGATGTGTTCGGCCGCACGCTCGGAACCCGCCAGGGCGAATACTTCCACCGCTATTATCTCGGCCTTTACAATATTTTGCAGGCGCTTTGCGACCGCTTTCCGCACGTTCTCTTTGAATCCTGCTCCAGCGGGGGCAACCGCTTCGACCTCGGTATGTTCTGCTACATGCCCCAGTGCTGGACGAGTGATAACACCGACCCGCTTGACAGAATCCGGATTCAGACCGGCACTTCCTATGGATATCCGCAATCTGTCATGACGATGCACGTCAGCGCATCGCCCAGCTTTGCTTCCCTGCGCGTTTCCTCCATTGAAGAGCGATTCAATGTGGCGAGCTTCGGGCTGATGGGTTATGAAATGGATGTGACGAACCTTTCTTCTTTTGACCGGGCGGCGGTTAAAAAACAGATCGCTTTTTATAAGGAGCACCGCAGGCTTTTACAGTTCGGAGAATTTTACCGCATCGGCAATCCGTTCAAAGAGAATACCTGCGCGTGGCAGGTGGTGTCGCCGGACAGGGCGGAGTCCATGCTCGGCTGCTTTATTGACAGGCTCACGCCAAACAGCGGGCCGGACCGGCTCGCTTTCACAGGGCTTGATCCTGAAAAGGTGTATCGCTTTACAGCTCGGCAGCAGCTTTTGAACCTGCGCACCTTCGGTGAAATTATCAACACGCCGCTGCCAAGGAAGTTTGACATGGAGGATGGCAAGGTTTATAATTTGCTGACGGATCATATCCGCCTGCACTCCGAGAAGGAGGAATACACCCTTCCGGGCGCGGCGCTGCTTTATGCAGGCCTTGTGCCCTGTCAGATGTTCGTTCTGAGCGGATATAATGGAAAAACACGTGTGCTGACGGATACGGACTCCCGTGTTTATTATCTGCATGAAACGGCGCGAGAAGAAGAGATCATCGGCGGCGCGGAGGAAACAACGTCGATCGTTCTGCATAAGGCTTCATTCGGCACACAGAGAGAAGAAAAGAATGTTTGAAAGGAATGGATCAGATCATGAGAACCAACCTCCCCCTGAATTTCGGCTGGCGTTATACGCCAGCCTTCGACCCGGCGATGGTTATGCCGGATTTTGATGCGAGCGCATTAGAGTGCGTTGACATCCCACACACCTGCAAGGAGCTTCCCCTCAACTATTTTGACGAGCGGGATTATCAGTTCGTCAGCGGCTACCGCAAGGAGTTTTCCCTGCCCCGGGAGATGAAGCGAAAGGGTAACCGTTTCCTGCTGCATTTTGAGGGCGTGGCCAACGCCGCGAAGGTGTATCTCAACGGCGCGTTCCTTGGTGAACATAAGGGTGGCTACACGGCTTTCACCTTTGACGTGACAGAAACGGTCAAAACGCGCGGCAACGTCCTCGCCGTGGAGGTGGATTCCACGGAGCGGGAGGAAATCCCGCCCTTCGGCAGGGTCGTCGATTATCTCTGCTACGGCGGCATTTACCGCGAGGTCTGGCTTGAATGCGTTAACGAGGTGTATATCGCGGATACCTTCATCCGCACAAAGGATCTGCTGCTTGGCAAAAAGAAGCTGCTCGATATCGACGTAACGTTTTCAGAAAAAACGCAGGGCGATTTAAAGCTTGCATTATATGACGGCGAAAAGCTGATCGCTTCCCGGGCCTGCCCGTTTGAGGCAAAGGTGCTCAATCTCAAATGGCGCGTTTCCGGCGTGACGCTCTGGTCCACCGAACACCCAAAGCTTTATACACTGAAGGTCGTCTATAATGACGGCGCGGATGAAAAATCCTACCGCTTCGGCTTCCGGGAGTGCGAATTCCGTAAGGATGGTTTTTATCTCAACGGCAAAAAGCTCAAAATTCGCGGCCTCAACCGCCATCAGGCGTATCCGTATGTTGGCTATGCGATGCCGGCCTCCGCGCAACGGGCGGATGCCGACCTCTTAAAATTTGAGCTCGGCTGCAACCTTGCGCGCACGTCGCACTACCCGGATTCCACGCACTTCCTCGATCGCTGCGATGAAATCGGCCTGCTCGTGTTTACCGAGATGCCGAGCTGGCAATTCACCGGAGAGGGCGAATGGCGCGAGAACTGCCTGAAAAACGTGGCGGACATGGTCAAACGCGACCGTAACCACCCCTGTGTGATCCTCTGGGGCGTGCGCGTCAACGAAGGGCCGGACTGCGACGAGCTGTATGAAAAGACAAATGCCATCGCCCATTCACTGGACGATACTCGTCAGACGGGCGGTGTGCGCAACTTCCCGCAGAGCCATCTGCTGGAGGATGTGTATACCTACAACGACTTTATCCATTCCGGCGGCAAGATCGCGCTGAACCTGCCCCTGCTTGTGGCAGGGCCAAATGCGCCTTATCTCGTCACGGAACATAACGGGCACATGTATCCAACCAAGAGCTTTGACCGCGAGGAGATCCGTGTGGAGCATGCGCTGCGCCACGCCCGCGTGTTGAACGCGGCCTACGGCAGCAGCCGCACCAGCGGCGCGATCGGTTGGTGCATGGCGGATTACAACACGCACAAGGATTTTGGCAGCGGCGACCGCATCTGCTACCACGGCGTGACGGATATGTTCCGCGTGCCGAAGCTTGCCGCCGCGCTCTATGCCTCCCAGCAGGACGATACGCCAGTGATGGAAATTTCCTCCTCCATGGATATCGGCGAGCATCCGGGCAGCCAGCTTGGGCAGGTTTACGCCTTTACCAACTGCGACTATATCAAGCTCTATAAAAACGGCGTATATGTGAGCACGGCTTACCCGAACAAAAAGGCTTTCCCACACCTGCCGCATCCGCCGGTTTTCACGGATGATTTCATCGGCGACGCGCTCACCGAAAAGGAGCATCTCAACGAGACCGCGGCTAAATTCCTCAAGCCCGCGCTGGTGGCCGGCTCAAAATACGCGTTCTCGATGCCGAAGAAATATTTCCTGATGGCGGGCCTTGGCATCGTCACGAGCGGCATGAAGATTGGCGATATGGTCTCCCTTGTTGAAAAATACATCGGCGGTTGGGGCGACGAGCAAGTTTCTTACCGCTTTGAGGGCTATAAGGACGGGCAGCTTGTTAAAACAGCCGTCAAAACGGCGGTGGCTGAGACAAAGCTCGACGTCCGCGTAGATAATCCGGAGCTTGTGGAGGCGGATACCTATGATGTGACCCGCGTTGCGCTGACGGCCGTTGATCAGAATGGCAACCGCCTGCCCTTTGCGAGCAACGCCGTGACCGTCCATGTGGAGGGCCCCGCAGAGGTGATCGGCCCCAAGAGCTTTGCCCTCATCGGCGGCGACCGCGCCTTCTGGCTGCGCACGAAAGGCGCAAGCGGCGAGGCTGTCGTCACCATTACGGTTGAGCATATGGGAACCTATACCTGCAAGGTGCAGGTGACAAAGCGGCAGTAATGAGATAAATAAAGTATGAATCGTTTTCGCAGCTTCCCATTCCGGGAAGCTGCGATTTTTATTTTTGCCTGCCGAGCGAATTGCATTTGCAGGCTTTTGAAGTTTTCTTTTTTGCATCAGGCTTGACAAATACCCTAGGGAGGTATATTTTATAAATAAACAAATACCCACTATGGGTATTTGGGGAAGGAGGAATGCTTGGTGGATTCCAATCAAGAGAAGGTTGATGTCGAAATAGGATGTGAGAAGTGTTGCCCACGCTATAAAAACAGCCCGCGTGACGAAAAGGCGGTTCGCCTGCTTCAAAACCGGCTGAACCGGATGATCGGCCAGCTCAACGGGATTAAAAATATGGTGGAGGGGAACCGCTACTGCGGCGATATCCTTACACAGGTGGCGGCGGTGGAAAGCGCCTTGCAGAGCTTTGGCTACCTAATCCTCCACGATCACTTGGAAACCTGCGTTGTGGAAGAAATCCGGAAGGGGAACACGCAAATTGTGGAAGAAGCGGTGGATTTGATGAAAAAATTAAAATAGGATATCAGGAAATGGGGTGGAAAGATGCAAACAGAAAAATTCCGTGTGACCGGCATGACCTGCGCCGCATGCAGCGCGCATGTGGAAAAGGCGGTGGCCGCAGTGCCCGGTGTGGAGGAAGTGACAGTCAGCCTGCTGACGAACTCGATGCACGTGGCCTTTGACCGGCCTACCACGGCGCAGGAAATTTGCAGCGCGGTTGCGTCGGCCGGTTATGGGGCGGAGCTGGAAGGCTCTGCCAGGGGGAAGGGCCAAAGCCGTATGGCCGCGCGGGAGGCGTTGGAGGATCATGAAACGCCGAAGCTCATGAAAAGGCTGATCGCTTCCCTATGCCTGCTGCTGCCGCTGATGTATGTGTCAATGGGTCACAAAATGTGGGGCTGGCCCGTTCCAACCGTGTTGGGGGGAAAACCCAATGGCGATCGGTCTGTATGAAATGCTGTTGGCCGGGCTGATTATGGTAATTAATCAGCGATTTTTTATCAGTGGCTTTCAAAGCCTGATGCACGGCGGGCCAAATATGGACACACTGGTATCCATGGGGAGCGTCGCCGCGTTTGGTTATAGTGTAGCGATATTGTTCTCCATGAGCAGCGCCCAGCTCGGCGGCAATTTGGAAGGGGCGGCCCATTATGCGCATGAGCTGTATTTTGAATCGGCCGCAATGATTTTAACGCTCATCACCGTTGGCAAGCTGCTGGAAGCCTACAGCAAGGGCAAAACGACCAACGCCATTAAGGGCCTGATGGATCTTGCCCCGAAAACAGCGCATGTGCTGCGCGGCGCGCAGGAGGCAACCGTGCCGGTGGAAGAGGTGCGCGTGGGCGATACCTTTTTGGTGCGGCCTGGCGAAAGCATTCCAGTGGATGGGCGGGTTTTGGCAGGGGAGAGCGCGGTCAACGAGGCGGCGCTCACCGGCGAGAGCCTGCCGGTGGATAAAGCGCCCGGCAGTTTGGTCAGCGCGGCAACCCTGAACCAGAACGGCGCGCTCACCTGTGTAGCCACCCGCGTCGGCGGCGATACGACGCTCAGCCAGATTATTGAAATGGTGGAGAATGCCGCCGCGACGAAAGCACCGATTGCAAAGGTGGCGGATCGGGTATCCGGCGTGTTCGTGCCGGTGGTGATCGGCATCGCCTTGGTAGCCGGCGCCGCCTGGCTGATTGCAGGAAAAACCTTTGGCTTTGCATTGGCGCGCGCAATCAGCGTGCTCGTCATCAGCTGCCCATGCGCATTGGGGCTTGCAACGCCCGTGGCGATCATGGTGGGCAGCGGGGTAGGCGCTAAAAAGGGCGTGCTGTTCAAAACGGCCTCTGCGCTGGAGGCAACAGGAAAGACGGACTTTGTTGTGTTGGATAAAACCGGGACGGTCACGCAGGGAAAGCCCCAGGTGACCGATCTTCACCCAGCGCCCGGTGTGGCAGAGGCGGAGCTGCTACAAACTGCCGCCGCGCTGGAGGAGAAGAGCGAACACCCGTTGGCACATGCCATTCGGGCAAGAGCGGTCGAAACCGGCCTGCAATATGATTCTACCCGTGCGTTTGCCGCGTTGCCCGGCCACGGCGTACAGGGTGAGATTGGCGGGAAAGCCGCTTTCGGCGGCAACGCCGCCTTGATGCAGGAGAAAAACCTTTTGACCGGCCAGATGAAGCAGGCAGGCGAGGCGCTAGCCAACGAAGGGAAAACGCCGCTTTATTTTGCTCTGGGCGGGCGGCTGCTCGGGATTGTTGCAGTAGCGGACGTGGTAAAGCCGGACAGCGCAGAGGCAATCCGGATACTGAAGCATATGGGCGTGCAGACCGTGATGCTCACCGGCGACAACCGCCGCACGGCAGAGGCGATCGCAGGGCAGATCGGCATTGATGCAGTGGTTGCCGACGTGCTGCCGAATGATAAGGAAGCCGTTGTGCGCAGGCTTTCGGAATATGGGAAGGTGGCCATGGTCGGCGACGGCATCAACGACGCCCCGGCGCTGACCCGCGCAGACGTCGGCATCGCCATCGGAGCAGGGGCGGACGTGGCCCTGGATGCGGCGGACGTTGTGCTGATGAAATCGAGCCTTTTGGATGTGCCGGCCGCAATCCGCCTATCCCGCCAGGTGCTGCGCAACATCCACGAAAACCTGTTTTGGGCGTTTCTTTACAACTGCATCGGGATTCCGATTGCAGCGGGCGCGTTGATCCCCATCTTCGGCCTGCAACTCAATCCAATGTTCGGCGCCGCCGCGATGAGCCTTTCGAGCTTCTGCGTTGTGATGAACGCGCTGCGGCTGAATCTGTTCCACATGCACGCTGCGAAGCGGGATACCAAGCGAAAAAAGATCCCCATGCCGGAGTTCCTATCCGGCTTTCAGGAGAAACAATGCCCGGCCTTTGCGCCGGAAAAAATGGAGGTAACATCAATGAAAAAAACGATTTTGATCGAAGGCATGATGTGCGCGCATTGCCAGATGCATGTGCAGAAGGCGCTCGCCGCAATAGACGGCGTGTGCGCTGTGGATGTGAATCTGGAGGAAAAGAAGGCGACTGTGACGCTTGCCAAGGTTGTGCCGGACCAGGCGATGATGGACGCAGTGACGCAGGCCGGTTATACGCCGGTCAGCTGCTCGGCGGAGTAAAAAGCAAGCAAAGTTACCGCCAGTCGAAAAGCCGCTCCGGGGAAACAAAGCTGTTCTTTTCCCGGAGCGGCTGTTTGTATCTGTTTGAATCCGGAAGGATGCGCTGCGGCCGTAACGTGCGCTTGACACAAAAAAGAATATGATATAAAATGGAATTATACAATATAAAAGTAAATTCGTCTTAATTTTACAATAAATGTATATTTTTGCAAGGCTAATTGTAAACTTTCTGTGAACCCCGGCATTTGTTGCATCATGCAGGGCAACAAACATTGCGTTTTTGCCTATTGGTAGAGAGCTTTTCTCAAATTCAATACCAATAGGAAGTGCAAAGATGACAGAAGAAAATTACCGTTACCGTACAAGCCAGCTTCTGCTCCGGAATCAATTTGAGGGCAGCGGCGCATGGAAAATCCCGATGATACCCAAAGCCGCGTTTGATGAGGAAGAATTCCGGGATCTGCGGCTGATCGGCTTTGATAAAACAAAGCTGGAGGATGAACGGCATTTGGGGCGGATCGTCCATTTTTTCCTCTACGACTACAAGTTTGAGAGGGTGTGGAAGGATCCCGATCATGATATCGAAAAGCTCAAACGGTACCGGGCAGCGCTCTCACCTGATTTTAGCATGTATGTTGAAATGCACCCGCTGATGCAGCTTTATAACACCTTTCGCAACCGTTGGTGCGGGGCGTATTTTGCCTCGGAGGGGATGCGTGTGATCCCCACCGTGAGCTGGGGGGATGAGCGCAGCTTTGCCTTTTGCTTCGAGGGGATTCCAAAGGGGAGCACCGTGGCGGTTTCGACCTATATGGTATCGGAGCACGGGAATCGTGCGGATCAGAAACCGTTTTTCATGAAGGGCTATGAGGAGCTGCTGCGGCGGGTGGAGCCGGAGCGGATTCTCTGCTATCACGAGCCGTTCCCGGAGATGCGGGGCAACATTGTCCCGATCGATTATGAGCTCAGCTCCTGGCGGCATATGGACGACGATGCTTACGTGCCGTCTAAATACGCGAAATATATCTGCGGGCTGGAGCCAGTGCCGCCGGGCTGCGAACTGGTGATTAAGCGCGGCTATGTGATGCGGGACGATGGCTGCCGGATGGGAATGGGCAGCGCCTACGGCGGCAAATGGAAGCCGAGGAAGGAAGAGGACAAGCGTTTTTTGGGGAAGCCGGGGGAGATAAAAGAAACACGGATGCCGAACGGAGATCTTTATGCTACTAAAATTGGAGAAGATGGGCGAGCGGTCAGAGAGAGGCATTATACGGATCACAGGAGACCCGATAAGCATTCTGATCCTCATGATCATGAGATACATTGGGACAACCAAAATGGATTTCCCAAACCACAGAGGCCGATTAATTACCAGAAAGATATTCCAGAATTTAAGTATGTTAGGAGGAAAGAAATGATGGAAACAGTTTATAAAAAAGAAAATTCAGAAGAGAACCGCTTTGAAACAATCAGCGACTTTAAATGGTGTGTCGATTATGGGGGAGAGGTAGAGTTTGAGTGGAAGGGAACTCTTTATACGATCACTCATCCGGAAGGTATGATAAATATTAGCGAAGCCTGGAAGCCGGAAACGGAAAAATGGTGCGCGACGGCGGACGAAGCCCTTGAATATATGATAGACGGTGTCCGGCTTCGGGAGATCATTACACAGGTAGAAGTAAAAGCCAGGACAATATAATAGAGAATTACAAAATTCGAGTGCATGACAGGCCTGTTGAGGGCCTTGCCCAATATCTGTAGATGGCATGCCAAAATTGCATCTGCCGTCGGCCGCGCGGAGAGAAGCTGTTTCTTCCTCTTCACGCGGCCTTTTCATTCATATATTAGAGATTGCGGGCGCGCAATTTCCACGCATTTTGTTTTTTTTGCGGGCCGGTTTGCGGGCAGATCGCACAAACCTTGAAAATTCGTGATTCCGCCGAAATTTTTATGAAATAATTGTTGCTTTTTCCAAATCGGTGTGGTATCATATTCAAGCATGCTGTGTAGGTGTGCAGATATGCGATGATGCAGAAGGTGGCCGCCCCTTGAGGCGGGGAATTTCTGCGGAGTATGTCCGATTTACAAACCGGGCGAAAGAATACTGGCTCGCTTCGGCTGGCCGCAGTTTGTGCTGCGGCGGGTTTTCTGCGGCCAGGCGCGAACAATCGGAACCCGGATCATGTTCTCAGCAGATCCGGTTTTTCAATGCAGCAAGGTGAAACACCCGGCTCAGTGTTCAGATTTTCGCGTTGCCCGCCAACAATGAAGGAGGCGTTCCCCATGGCAGTTAAGGAAAAGATCCGCATCAGGCTCAAGGGCTACGATCACAATCTCGTCGATAAATCGGCGGAGAAGATTGTTGAGACGGCCAGAAACACAGGCGCGCAGGTCTCCGGTCCCGTGCCGCTTCCAACTGAGAAGGAAGTCGTCACCGTGCTTCGTGCCGTGCACAAGTACAAGGATTCCAGAGAGCAGTTCGAGCAGCGCACCCACAAACGGCTTATCGACATTCTCAGACCCTCGAACAAAACCGTCGAGGCTCTGACAGGTCTTGAGCTTCCCGCCGGCGTGGAAATCGAGATTAAGCTGTAAGGCTAATCCGCTTTACATGCCGCAGGTCAAGTTGGCGCAAGCCAACCAATAACCGAAGGAGGAAAGGTAAATGCAAAAAGGTTTGATCGGCAAGAAAATCGGCATGACGCAGCTTTTTGACGAGCAGGGCAATGTTGTCCCCGTTACCGTTATTGAAGCAGGCCCGTGCCCGGTCGTCCAGAAAAAGACGGTCGAAAACGACGGCTACGAAGCCGTGCAGCTCGGTTTTCAGGATGTCAAGGCTCAGCGCGTCAACAAGCCCATGAAGGGCCATTTCGCGAAGGGCAATGTCGCTCCGAAAAAGGTGCTGCGTGAATTCCGTCTCGCGGATATCAGCGCGATGAATGTCGGCGATATCCTGAAGGCTGACGTCTTTGCGGCGGGCGATCACATCGATGTGGTCGGCACCAGCAAAGGAAAAGGCACGGCAGGCGCGATTAAGAGATGGAATTTTTCCCGCCTGAAAGAGTCCCACGGTACCGGCCCGGTCGCAAGGCATGCCGGTTCGCTCGGCGCGTGCAGCGATCCCTCCCGTGTATTCAAAGGCAAGAAGCTTGCGGGCCATCTGGGCGCGGAACGTGTCACAATCCAGAATTTAGACGTTGTCAAGGTGGATGTGGAAAACAACCTCATCGCGGTCAAGGGCGCAGTGCCCGGCCCGAAGAACGGGATTGTCCTGCTCGCCGACAGTGTCAAGAACGCGTAAGGAAGGAGTGGAACAAATGCCTAACGTATCAGTTTTCGACGCCGCCGGCAAAAAGGTGGAAGACCTCGCCCTGAGCGAAGCAATCTTCGGCATCACGCCCAACGTTCCGGCGATGCACCTCATGGTGGTAAGCTATCTGGCAAACCAGCGCCAGGGCACGCAGTCTACCCTTACGCGCTCTGAAGTCAGCGGCGGTGGCAAAAAGCCGTGGCGCCAGAAGGGCTCCGGCCGTGCAAGGCAGGGCTCGACCCGCGCTCCCCAGTGGACGCACGGCGGTATTTCACATGGCCCGAAGCCGCGTGAATACGGCATTTCCGTCAACAAGAAGGTAAAGCGCCTTGCCATGAAGAGCGCGCTTTCCAGCAAGGTTGCGGGCAATGAGCTCGTTGTGCTCGACAAGCTCGCGCTCAGCGAAATTAAGACCAAAGAGGTTGTCAAGGTGCTCGGCGCCCTTCAGACCGGCAAAAAAACGCTCATCGTTCTGCCGGAGAAGGACGACACGGTTTACCGCAGCGCGCGCAACATCGCAGGCGTGAAAACAACGCTTGTCAGCACCCTGAACGTTTACGACATCCTTAACTGCGACACGATTCTTGTCCTCAAGGACGCTGTCGCGAAGATTGAGGAGGTATATGCATGAGCAAGTTAGCACAGGATATCGTCCTGCGCCCGGTCATCACCGAAGAGAGCATGCAGGGCATTGCCTTGAACAAATACACGTTTCAGGTAGCCAAGGATGCCAACAAGGTGGAGATCGCTCAGGCGGTTGAAAAGCTTTTCGGCGTAGAAGTTGAAAAGGTCAATACGATCAATGTCCGCGGCAAGCTCCGCAGGCAAGGCCGTTACGAGGGCTACACAGCCTCTTGGAAAAAGGCGATCGTAACGCTTACGGAAAAGTCCAAGAAGATCGATTTCTTCGACGGCATGATGTAAGAAAAATCCCCTTAAAATACCCGGCGGCGACGTATGGAGCCCGGCATGCTCCGCAAAGCCGCTACGAGGAGAGTGAACCAAATGTCGATTAAAATCTACAATCCGACCACGAACGCACGGCGTAATATGTCGGTAACGGATTACACGGAGCTGTCGAAGAACGGCCCTGAGAGAAGCCTGCTGGCTCCTCTGAACAAAAACTCCGGCCGCAACAGCTACGGCAGGATCACCGTCCGTCACCGCGGCGGCGGCAACCGTAAAAAATACCGTATTATCGATTTCAAGCGCGATAAGTTCGACATGGGCGCACAGGTGCTCAGCATCGAATACGACCCGAACCGTTCCGCCCATATCGCCCTGCTTCAGTATGAAGACGGCGAGAAGCGCTACATCCTCGCTCCCGCGGGCCTGAAGGCCGGCGATACTGTTGAGGCGGGCGCTAACGCGGATATCAAGCCCGGCAACGCACTGCCGCTTGCTAATATCCCGACCGGTACGTTCATCCACAATGTGGAGCTTTATCCCGGCCGTGGCGGGCAGCTGGCCCGCGCAGCGGGCAACGCCGCTCAGCTCATGGCAAAGGAAGGCGCTTATGCGTTGCTCCGTCTGCCCTCCGGCGAGTTGCGTAACGTATCCGTTAACTGCATGGCGACCATTGGCCAGGTAGGCAATGTCGATCATGAGAATGTTAAAATTGGTAAAGCTGGCCGTAAGCGCCACATGGGCTGGAGGCCGACGGTTCGCGGCTCTGTCATGAATCCGAACGACCATCCGCACGGCGGCGGCGAAGGCAAATCCCCGATCGGCCGTCCCGGTCCGGTCACGCCGTGGGGCAAGCCTGCTCTTGGCTACAAGACGCGCGCGAAGAAGAACCGCTCCGACAAGATGATTGTCAAGCGCCGTAACGGCAAGTAGTCGATGAAAGGAGCTTAAGAATTATGGGCAGAAGCGTGAAAAAGGGCCCTTTCGTACAGCCTAAGCTGCTCGAAAGAGTCCAGAAAATGAACGAAGCAGGCGAGAAGATCGTCTTAAAAACTTGGAGCCGCAGCTCCACTATTTTCCCGGACTTCGTCGGCCACACCTTTGCCGTTCACGACGGGCGCAAGCATGTGCCGGTTTATGTGACGGAGGACATGGTTGGCCACAAGCTCGGCGAGTTTGCTCCCACGAGGACCTTCCGGGGCCACGCGGGGTCGAAAACCTCGAATTCCAAATAACGGTCGAAAGGAGTGTGTCAAACATGGAAGCAATGGCTAAGGTTACGCACGTGCGCATTGCGCCGCGCAAGGTGCAGATTGTTCTGGATCTGATCCGTAATCAGCCCGCTGATAAGGCCATGGCAATTCTCAAGCACACGCCCAAGGCCGCGTGTGAAATTCTTGAGAAGCTGCTCAAGTCGGCAATCGCAAACGCTGAGGCAAACAACAATATGGATGTTTCCAGGCTGTATGTGGCGAAGTGCTATGTCTGCCAGGGCCCGACCCTCAAGCGTCTGAGGCCGAGAGCACAGGGGCGCGGATTCCGCATCAACAAGAAAACGTCGCACATCACCCTTGTACTCAAGGAAATGGAATAAGCGAAGAGGAGGTTAAACAATGGGCCAGAAGATTAATCCCACCGGCTTGCGTGTCGGTGTTATTAAGGATTGGGAATCCCGCTGGTATGCGAAGAACGCGGACTTCGGCGATATGCTTGTAGAAGATTATAATCTGCGCGAGTGGCTGCTGACTAAGCTTGCCCCGGCCGGCGTTCCCAAGATCGAGATTGAGCGCGACGCAAACCGTGTGCGTATCAATATCCACTGCGCAAAGCCCGGCATGGTAATCGGCCGCGGTGGCTCCGAGATTGACAAGCTCAAAGCGGAGTGCGAGAAGAAGCTCGGCAAGGACGTTTCTCTGAATATTGTGGAGATTAAGTCCCCCGATCTGAATGCGCAGCTTGTGGCGGAGAGCATCGCTTCCCAGCTCGAACGCCGTATTTCCTTCCGCCGCGCCCTCAAGCAGGCCATCGGCCGCACAATGAAGCTTGGCGCGAAGGGCATCAAAACGCAGGTTTCCGGCCGTTTGGGCGGCGCCGATATCGCCCGTACGGAGCACTATCATGAGGGAACTATCCCGTTGCAGACCATCCGCGCGGATATCGATTACGGCTTTGCTGAGGCAAAGACGACGTATGGCCGCGTTGGCGTGAAGGTCTGGATTTATCGCGGCGAGGTGCTGCATGACAATGCAAACCGCAGGCCGCGCAGGGAAGGAGGAGCTCGATAATGCTGTTACCGAAGCGTGTCAAATACCGCAGGGTGCAAAGAGGCCGTTTGAAAGGCAAGGCTACCCGCGGCAATCAGGTAAACTACGGCGATTTTGGTCTCGTTGCACTCGAGCCCGCCTGGATCACCTCCAATCAGATTGAGGCGGCCCGTATCGCCATGACGCGTTACATTAAGCGCGGCGGCCAGGTTTGGATCAAGATCTTCCCGGATAAGCCGATCACCGAGAAGCCGGCCGAAACCCGCATGGGTTCCGGTAAAGGTTCCCCCGAGTATTGGGTGGCGGTTGTAAAGCCCGGCAGGGTCATGTTTGAGATCGCGGGCGTTGATGAGGAGCTTGCGCGTGAGGCGATGCGCCTTGCGGCCAACAAGCTGCCGATCAAGTGCAAATTTGTAACGAAAGAAGAAACGGGTGGTGAGCAGTAATGAAAGCCAGTGAAATGAGAAAACTGTCCCCCGCGGAGCTTGATGCCAAGCTGATCGAATTAAAGGACGAGCTTTTTAATCTGCGCTTCCAGCAAGCCATAAACCAGCTCGATAACCCGATGCGAATCAATGCCGTCAAGAAGGATATCGCCCGCATCAAAACGATTCAGCGCGATATCGAACTGCACGGCGCGACTTCGTGAGGGAAGGGAGGCTAAAGCATGAGCGAAAGAAACCTCAGAAAAAACGCAGGTGGGTATTGTCACCAGCGATAAGATGGATAAAACCGTGGTTGTTTCCGTAAAGGACAGGGTAAAGCAATCCGCTTTAACAAGAAAAATTGTCAACCGCACTGTGAAGCTCAAGGCACACAGGGATA
>ENA-OQCL01000271-OQCL01000271.1-human-gut-metagenome-genome-assembly--contig:-NODE-271-length-27227-cov-4.992768_pt1 | contig 27227 bp, 34 predicted proteins | sample MGYA00242502_ERZ504586 | MGnify/ENA primary metagenome ERZ504586 (study PRJEB26092, sample SAMD00036316) | human gut metagenome | host: Homo sapiens | study: EMG produced TPA metagenomics assembly of... | reverse complement strand
GTGGTGGTGGGCACCGATGCGCACCACACGAGTGGCGTGGGGCAGTTTGGCGAGGCGCTGGCCGCTCTTGAAGACACGGGGTTCCCGGAGGAGCTTGTGGCCAATACCTCGCTCGAGAAGTACGAGCGGCTGCTGGAGGAATCGCGGCGGGCGTAGGGGCCTTTTCTGGAACGGTCGTATGCCGTCTTGGGGTGGCTCGGGCAACGTGTATGATGGATGGGTATGCGAAAGACGCGCATGATGGCGCGTACGGGCGGGTGCCCGACCTCTGCGAGAAAGGACAGCCTGTGGCTCAGAACGGGTTCGACCAATCCAATCAGAAGGTGTTGGTGTTCGATTTCGGCGCGCAGTACGGGCAGCTCATCGCTCGGCGCGTGCGCGATTTGCATGTGTATTCGGAGATCGTGCCGTGCGACATTTCCGCGGCGGAGGTTGCCGAGATGGCTCCCTCGGCCATCATCCTTTCCGGCGGCCCGGCAAGCGTGTATGCCGAAGATGCTCCTTCCATCGATGCCGGCATCTTCGAGCTGGGTGTTCCGGTGCTGGGATTCTGCTATGGCCATCAGATCATGGCGGTGACGCTCGGCGGTGAGGTCGCTCATTCAGAGGTGGGCGAATACGGGCCGGCAACGCTCGCCTGCGATAACGAGTCTGCGCTCTTCAAAGGCACGCCCATGGAGCAGACCGTATGGATGAGCCATCGCGACGCGGTGAGCCGCGTTCCGGAGGGTTTCGTCGTGACGGGCAGGACCGATGTGTGCCCCGTGGCGGCGATGGAGTGCCCCGAGAGGAAGCTCTATTCCACGCAGTTCCACCCCGAGGTGCGCCATACGGAGCATGGCCAGCAGATTCTCAAGAACTTCCTGTTCGGTGTCTGCGGTTTGGTTGAGGACTGGACCATGGACAATCTGGCCGAGCAGAAGGTGGCCGAGATTCGCGAGCAGGTGGGCGATGATCGCGTGATCCTGGCGCTTTCCGGCGGCGTGGACTCCTCCGTGGTGGCGGCGCTCGGCGCGCGCGCCATCGGCAAGCAGATGACCTGCGTGTTCGTGAATCACGGGCTTTTGCGTAAGGGCGAGCCCGAGCAGGTGGAGGAGGTCTTCACGAAGCAGTTCGATGTGGACTTCATCCACGTGCATGCCGAGGACCGCTATGCTGAGCTCTTGGCCGGCGTGACCGATCCCGAGCAGAAGCGCCGCATCATCGGCACGCAGTTCTGGAATGAGTTCTTCGCCGTGGCGAAGCAGCTCGAGGAGGACGGGCGCCCGGTGAAGTACCTGGCGCAGGGCACCATCTATCCTGACATCATCGAGAGCGGCGCGCGCAAGACGGGCGGCAAGGCGTCGACCATCAAGAGCCACCACAACCTGATCCCGTTCCCTGAGGGTGTGCATTTCGACCTGATCGAGCCCTTGGACCACTTCTTCAAGGACGAGGTGCGTGAGCTTGGTCTGGCGCTGGGTCTGCCGGAGCACATCGTGTACCGTCAGCCCTTCCCGGGGCCGGGCCTGGCGATTCGCATCATCGGTGCCGTGGATCCCGAGAAGCTTAGCATCCTGAAGGACGCCGACGCTATCGTGCGTGAGGAGCTCGACGCGTACAACCAACGTCTGTTTGAGGAGACCGGCGAGCGCAACAGCGAGCATAGCTGCTGGCAGTACTTCTGCGTGCTGCCGGACATCCGGTCGGTTGGTGTGATGGGCGACGAGCGTACCTACGCGCGGCCTGTGATCCTGCGCGCCGTCGAGTCGAGCGATGCCATGACTGCGGACTGGGCGAAGCTGCCGTACGATGTTCTGGCGCGGATTTCCGGCCGCATCGTGGCAGAGGTGCCGGGCGTAAACCGTGTCGCGTATGACATCACGTCGAAGCCCCCCGCGACGATCGAGTGGGAGTGATTTTCGGGGTCTGACGCTTCGCAACGCCTTCCTCCAAAAACTAACATTTCCGCAGGTCAAGAAAGGGTTTCGTCTGATTCGGACGGAACCCTTTCTCACAGAGAAAAACGCTCAGAACAGGATTATTTGTGGCAACTTTTGTGGCACCCGAGAGGGCGAAGAAGAACCAAGCGGAAGGTTAGAGGAGGCTCGAAATGGCCGAGAATTGGAAAGATCTGGAAGACGCCGAGGACCTCGCCTATTTCAGGGCGGAGCTCGTGGAGATCTCCCCGGAGAGTTTCACCCTCGAGGAGAAGAGGCAGATTCTCGAAGATATGTGGAAGACATCCTCAGACATCGAGAACAGGATGCGCGAGGACTTCGCGAAGCTCGATGAGGTGAGTCAGACGAAGCTTCTCGACAGCCTCGGGACATCCGGCTACCGCGACCGGGATTGGTGGTACCGGATGCTCATGGACGGCCCGAAGCACCGCGACAAGCCGACTATATAGACAACGGCGCCCCCGCATCACCAAGGATGCGGGGGCGTTTCATGAGCGCGCGCTAAAGCAATGTGGCGCTACGAATCGAGCTTGCCGACCAGCCAAAGCAACGGCATGAACGGCAGCATGCCCAGGCACAACAGCACTGCGAGCGCCGTGGCCACGCCCCAGGCGACGTCCTCCCGCGTCACAGCAGGATCTCGTTCACGCGGGTCTGCACGGCATCGTAGAGCGACCCCAGGCGGCGCTTTCGCTCCGCACCGTTGCCGTAGTCGCCGCGGATCACCGCACGCGCGAGCGCCTCGACGTCCGCGCCGCCGGACGACCCGCCGGAGCCATCGGCGCCCAGCATCTCGTTCACGCGCGCCTGGACCTCCGCGTAGCGCGACCCAAGAGCGGCCTTGCGCGCCGCGCCGTTGCCGAACTCGCCCGCGATGACGCGCCGCGCGAGCTCCGCGACCGTACCGCTGGGTGCGGAAGTCTCGCCGCCGGATGGAGCCGTCGCCCCGCCCGTGATGCGCGCCTTCAGCGCCGCCCACTTGGGCGCGGCCACGTAGGGCGCAGGGCAGAGCTTCCCCGTCACGTCGTAATGGCGGATGACGCCGGAGGAGCCGATGCCGTACTTGGCCATGAGCTTCTGCACCAGCCAGGCAAGCTTGGTGATTTCCGTCCCGCTGTAGTCCTCGCCGGCGGAGACCACCTCGATGCCGATTGCCCGGCAGTTCATGTCCCAGTTGCCCGCGTGCCAGGCGGTGTCGCCCTCGGCGACGCTCTGGTAGATCTCCGGGGAAATGTCATCCACGAAATAGTGGGCGCTCGCCCCCTGGCCCTCGTTGCGCGAGAAGTAGGTCGCGTTGTTGCGCGCGCTCGCCGTGGTGCCCGTGTAGTGGACCACGATGCGGTCGATCGCGCGGGAGCGCCCGCGCGTCATGTGGTCAGATCCGCACTGCTTGAAGAGGATGCTATACGCCATCGGGCACCTCCTCGAAGCCGCCGTCCTCGCCCTCGCCGGGCTCCCAGTCGTCGGGAGCAGCAGCCTCGACGCCCTCGCCGTGCAGCTCCTCCCAGCGCTTCCGCTCGTCATCGGGCGCGTTCGCGCCAGCCACGTCGGCGAACTCCGCCGTCACGAAATCACTCATCGGCGAGCCCCTTCCTCTCTGCGGTCGCGGCGCCCAGCTCCGCCATGACAGGCGAGAGCACCGCCATCACGAGCGCCACCACCACGGCGCGCCACGTGGGCTCCAGCACCGCACAGCCGACGAGCATGTCGATGTTCGCGACGATCACGCCCAAGACGCCCTGCACGACCGTGCGCAAGAGCCTCCACTGCCATTCGTTCGAAGTAAGAAACGTATCCACGGCTATCCCTTCCTCAAGTTGTCAATCTCCGCCTTCACCACCGCGACGTCCTGCTCCAACGCGTAGGTGCGCTCAATCAGGCAGTTGTGCTTCTCGACCTGCCTCGTGAGGTTGTCGATCTTCACCTCCATGACCGCACGGCTGCGCGAGTTGGAAACGAGCACGCCGATCAAGGTGAGGACGCCCGTCACCAGCGCAGCAATTACCGACTCCACACGCACCTCCTTTCCAGACAGGCTCGCCCCGTCTGGAAAGGAGTGTCCGCTACGGTCACAAATGGGCTATTCAACTGGGGAAATGGACGAACCGTCGCGTTTCGTCACTTCACAAAACGGTTCACAACGAAGAAAGGTTAGGCGTCTGCGAAGCGACAGCCCTCATCATCTGCCTCATCCGAAAAGCCGCCTTCGGCGTAGCCCTTTTCGATGAGCCACTCGATCATCGCCTCGTAAACGTCGTGCTCGGTTTGCCACTCGAAAATGTCGGCATCGTCGGTGTAATCAAGCTGCGCGGAGTTCGGAAAGTAAGACTTGAGGATCCTGGTCGTTTTGACGTTCATGTCTTCGACCAGAGACCTCTGTTTCTCTCCGGGGAGCTTCCTGAACTCCTCCTCGCTCACACCGTGCATGAGAAGCGTGTTGAAGAAATGCGTGCGAGATCCAATCCGCTCCCGCTCGTGCATGCGATAAGGGAAGTAGGCGGGATTCAGGTAATGCTCAAGCCAGTGATCGCGAACCTCCGGGTGCTCCATGATGTCGATTTTGAGCGTCCACAGGTACTTGCCGCGAAGGAAATCGGGATGAACGTCGATCGCCCTGGCAATCTCGTCGAGAAGCTGGGGCGTGATCTCGTTGTCGGCTATAGCCCGCTGAACCGTGCGGATGTCGTAGGGGATGGAGCCTTCTCGCTCGGGGTTCGTAAGCGCCCTCACGGATAACCCGCGCCGATGGATGACGTCCTTGAGCCATATTCCGTCGATGGGTTGCTTCGATTTCTTTTTCGTCAAAAGCGCTCCTAAAGGTATACGACATTTATGTCGTAAGTACCATCTTACACTTTCTGACACTCCGAAATAGACTTGGTTTATCAGGTGTTATAACAGCTGCCGGAAAAGACCATTTCGCCGAACTCGTCTCGCATGCAACGGGAGGCGCGAAAGCACACCCAAGGAGACCACCATGTGGAGCATCAAGGAAGAGGAAATGCCGCAAATCAGCGAGACGGAGCCCTGCACCCTGGCGAGCATGTCGCAGACGACCATGCCGGGCATCATAAGCGCGGAAGCATGCGCCTCCAAGCGTGCGATGGAGATCCTGAGCCTTCAGGCGGACGAGACGGAAGCCCGTCTCGCCAATGAGAATCTCACGCCCGAGCAGTTCAATACTCTCATCAAAGAGCGCAGGGAGATAAGGCAGACCGTGTGCGACCAGGCGAACCGGTCTATGTTCAAAAGCTGGCAATTCTGGCTCTGCGCTGTCGCGATTCTCACGACGGGGGTCGCCGTAGGAAAAAGGTCGTAGTAAAGAAAACGCCCCGCCCCTCGCGCCGCCCGCACGGCAGGTTCGTCCCCAGTGGCATCCGGCGGCGCGTCCACCCCTCCGGCACATGCGGCGCAGGCGCCGCACGCGCCGGAGGGGTGCCTGTTAAGAGCTCTTCGCGGTGAGGTACCCGGCGCCGCCCACGCCGTCGATCCTCATGTACTGGTAGCCCGCGCGCGAGCTCGCGTAGGTCGTGCCCGCCCCGCCCACGAGGGACGTGCACTGGTAGAACGTCTGGAAGCCTGACACGCCGGACGCGGGCAGCGACCAGTCGGCGTCGGCCCAGATCGTCGCGAGCGAGCCGCACCCACCGAAGGTGTAGGCAAGGTCCTCGAGCGAGGAGGGGTCGAGCCCGGAGAGGTCGATCTCCGTGAGCCCCGAGCAGCTGTTGAAGGTGTGCTGCATCTCGCGCACGCCGCTGAGGTTCCCCATCCCCGTCACGTCGGTGATCGACTGGTGCCCGTAGAACCAGTAGTTCGTGTTCACGTGGTCGTAGGCCGCCATGTCGGAGGCGATCTCCACCGCCTCCACGTCGTGCCGGTGGTCGTACCAGGGCTGGTAGCCGACGGAGTTGTACCGTGCGTTCGCGCACAGGCGCCCCGACGACACGAGCTCCCGCCCCGCCTCGGGCTCGGCCGCGGCCGTCAGCACGAGCCCCCCGTCGGCGTAGAGGAAGCACCGGAACCACTCGCGCCGGTCGTCGGCGGGGTCGGTCAGCACGCCGTCCGCCCCGTAGCTGAGCTCGTTGTGGTTGTCCATCTGCTCGGGCACGTAGCCTTGCCCGCCCACGAGCCTGCTGCAGCCGCTGAACATGAGCGACCCGCTCGTGGCGGACGAGGTGAACCCGTCCGCCCAGATCGTCTCGAGCGAGGGGCAGCTCACGAACATCTGGTTCATGCTGGTCGCGCCGGAGAGCTCCTCGAAGCCCTCCACCTCCACGAGGTTCTCGAACCCGTGGAAGAGGTAGCTGGCGTTCGTGAGCCCGCCCTCGGAGAAGTCGCCGTCGAAGACGACGCGCGTCACGGAGAGCTTCACGTCGTCCCACGGCCGCGCGCTCGCCGAGCCGTAGCCCGCGGGGTCCACCTCCCAGGCGTCCAGGATCACCGCGCCGGGCACGTCGGAGGAGCGCCCGTCGCGGTAGTTGAACTCGAGCGTGCCGTCCGCGAGCAGGATCGCGCGCATCTTCACGCCCACGTCCCACGAGAGAGCGAGTATCGCCGGAGCCATCTCGGAGGGCCTGTAGGTCTCGGTGAGCCCGTTCTGCGCGCGGATCGCGTCGGCGATGCCGTCGAATACGGTGTCCGAGATCACGCCCGTGCCCGTGCCGGCGAGCGCCTGGAGCGGCGCCGCCGCCTTGGTGCCGTCGAGCGCCAGCACCGCCGCCGCCATCTCGGAGGGAAGGTAGGTGTCGGTGCCGCCGTTCTGGACGCGGATCGCGTTGGCGATGTCGGTGAGCACGGACCTCTGTATCGTCCCCACGGCCATCAGAACTCCACCTCGCTCAGGTCGTCAAGGGCGGCGATCGCCTGGTCGACGTACTGCTTCGTCGCGTAGGCCGAGAGGTCGGGCGTCGCGCCCGGCGCGCCGTCCTCGCCGTCGGCACCGGGTGCGCCCTGCGGCCCCTGCTCGCCGGTCTCTCCCTTGAGGCCCGAGAAGGCGAACGCGAACGTGCGCGCCCCCGGCGTGCCGCCGAGCGTCACGGTCACCGACGGCGTGCCCGTGGAGGCGTCCACCGTGGCGGTCGCCCCTGTGATCTCGGCGTCCGCGCCGTCCTGCCCGTCGGTGCCCGGCGCGCCGTCGGCGCCGTCCTCTCCGCGCAGCCCCTCGAGCTGCTCGGAGGTGAAGTCCGCGTAGGTGAAGGCGTCGCCCTTCGGGCCGCGCAGGTCCGCCGAGCTCGTGCCGCTCGCGCTCGTCACGGTGAGCACGGAGCCGGACCACGAGTGCGTGCAGCCGACGCCGTCGGCCCCGTCAGCCCCCGGCGCGCCGTCCTGCCCGTCCTCGCCGTCGGAGCCCGGAGGCCCCTGCAAGCCCTGCGGGCCCCTCAGCGCTTCGAGTTGTGCCGAGGTGAAGTCCTGATACGTGAACGGGTCGCCCTTGTCGCCCTTCTCGCCGCGAAGGGCCTCGATCTCGTCCTCCGTGAGGTCGTCGAACGTCATCCTGTCGCCCTTGGGCCCGCGCAGGGCCTCCAGCTGATCGGCGGTGAAGTCGGCGTACTCGAAGGGGTCCCCCTTGTCGCCCTTCTCCCCGTCGTCGCCCTTGTCTCCCTTGGGGCCGTGAGTCAGCGTCGCCGTGGTTGTGCCCGTGGCGTCGGTGACCGTCACCACCGCGCCCGCCTCGGTCTGCTCGACCTTCGCAGTGGGGCTCACGCCGTCGGCGCCGTCCTCGCCGTCCGCGCCGGGCGCGGCCGTCCTCTCCGTCGGCTCCCGGCAGGCCGGTCGGCGCCGTCGAGTCGCGCGCGCAGCCGCCTCCAGCAGCTCGTCCTTCGCCTGCGTCGCGGCGGCTGCGGCCGCGTTGGCGGCGGCGACCGCGCCGGACGCGCCCTGCGCCGCCTCGACCGCCTGTCCCGCCGTGGCCACCGCGCCCTGGGCCGTCGTCACGGCCTCCTGCGCCTTGGCACGCGTCGGCGATGACGCCGTCCGCGTCCTCGAACTTCTTGAGCGCGTCGAGGAAGAGCGAGTACCCGTCCGAGCCCCCGCCCTCGCCGCCGCCGAGCGCGGGCCCCACCAGCACCGTGAAGCTCAGAGACGACAGCGCCCGCTCGTCCCAGGAGACCATGACCTGGGCGTCCACGGTGCCCTCGGCGCGCGCCATCGCCGCCGGCCAGAACACGCGGAACTTCCCGGTCTCCGCGTCCACCTCCTCCAGCGGCTCGCAGCCGCGCACGCGCAGCTCGCGGTGGCGCCACAGGAGGTAGAGCGAGGCCCCCGTCAGGTCCACCGCCTCTCCGCCGCGCGTCACCGAGAGCGCGATCCCGCGCCCCTCCGCGTCCGCCGGCGATGCCGCGAACGGCCCCGCGAAGGGCGCGTCGCACTCGTCCCAGACCACCTCGCGCAGCCCGTCGCCGTCCAGCGGGAACGTGCTCTCGTCACTCATGTCAGAACTCCTCGCTCCCCAGGTCCTCGTAGGACGCCACCGTGTCCGACGCCGTCGCCGCCGTCTCCTCGACCGCCGTCACGCGCGCCGCCACGTCGGCAGACGCCGCCCACGTCGTGCGCTCGACCGTGCCCAGCGTGAGCCGCACCGCGGGCGCGCCCTCGCCGAGCTCGCGCACGCGACGTACGCAGCGGGCGCGCAGGTGCCACTCGGGCGAGCGGGAGGAGTCGATGACCGCCACGTCGTCGCCCAGCCGCACGCCCGCGCCCCCGTCAACGGCCGCGACGTCCACCTCGTAGGAGACGCGCGGCTCGCACGCGGCCGCGAGCGCAGCTTGGGTCAGCGTCTTGAGCTCCGCCGCGTCCTCGCAGTCCGGGAACACCACGTGCCCGAAGCGGTGAGCCTTCGCCGCCGCGCCGTCGGGCGCCCCACACCAGGCGCGCGGCGTCGTCGCCCACCCAGTTCGCGCCCCGTTCACGGAGCCGAAGGTCAGCCGCCGCGTGAACCCGCCCGTGGGCGCGCCCGTCTCGTCGTAGATGGGCAGGCCCTTCCCGTAGCCGTAGAGCGCCGTGAACACCTCGTCCTCGAGCACCGTGCGCGTGCACGCCGCGAGCGTCTTGCCGTGGCTGAAGCGAGCCCCGCGCCACGCGCCCCGCCGCGCCGGGAGGTTCACCGTCCGCGAGCTCACGCGCCCGCCGGAAACCGCGATCACGGCCTCGGCCTCGCCGCCCCACACCTCCTCGACGCGCCGGAGGGCCGCGAGCGCGTTCACGTGGTAGAGCAGGCACCCGCGCTCCGTCGCGCCCACGCCGACGTCGCCGACCGTCCAGCGCGTGTGAGCGAGGACCGCCGCCAGAGCCTCGGAGGCCGTCTTGGCCACCAGCTGCTCCTCCTCGACGAAGTCGCCCAGGAGCTCGCAGAGCGATGACTCGGCGTAGACGTGCGCGGGCGCGCCCAGCGGCTCGTCGGTGCGCACCACCACGTGCTCGCGCCACACGCCGTCCGTCGGGTCGCGCCACAGCAGCCGCTCGCCCTTCTCGGGGGGCGAGCGCGCAGTCGAACTCGATCGTGTCCTCGCCGCCGACCTCCTCGACGTGCGTGATCCCGCCCACCGTAGGCAGGATCCCCAGCCGCTCGTCGAAGCGGTCGAAGAGGTAGAGCGTCGGCACCATCTAAAGCCACCTCTCCACCCACGCCACCGTGTGCGCCGAGCACCCGGAGATGGTCAGGGAATGGGGTCCCGGAGAAAGCGAGAAGAACGTGCTCTCCACCGCGACGCCCGACGCCGCGTCCATGCCGTCAACGGTCACGGCCTCGGATGCGAAGTCCATCACCACCACGTCACCGGCGGCGAAGTCGCGCTCCACGAGCACGTAGCGCCCCAGCCCGTCCGCCACCTTCACCGACGACCCCGCGAGCGCCGTCAGCGTCACCACGGGCCACGTCTCCCACGTGCCGCCGACCGTGAGCGTGCCCGCCGCGCTCGACTTCCCCTCGCCGTACGCCACCGGGTCGAAGCACGTGAACGCGAGCTCGCAGGAGCCGTCCTCGAAGAGCGAGTCCCAGTCCGAGGCGTCCGTCACCACGGCGTCGCGCCACGAGAGCCCCGGCTCCCCGGGCAGCTCGAGCTCGGCTCCCGAGGGCGCCACGAGCCACCCGTACAGCTCGTGTCGGATCGCGCTGCGTTCCTCCGCCGTGAGCGTCACGCCCGCATCCAGGAAGAGCCGCACCCGCAGCACCCTCGGCGGAAGCTCGCAGCCCAAGAGCGCCGCGCCCGGCCGCCCCGGCACCGCGAGCGCCCGCGGCGAGAGCGCGTGGCCCGCCGGCTCCACCAGCTCGGCCGTCACGTACGGCGAGAGGTCGTGCCCGTTGTACACGATGGAGCTCACAGCCCGGCCCCCGCGCCGCCCCGTAGGCCCGTCGCGCGTCGCTGCTGCTCGCGCCCCACTGTGGTCGGTCTCCGCGGAGCCCGCCCGCTGCTCGCGCGGCTCCCTGAGCCGCGCGCTGCAGCGGGTTGCTCCTGCGCACCACGTCGCGGTCGTCCACGCCGCGACCGGCCCTAACCCTGTCCGCCAAAGTCGATCACCACCGTCAGAATCAGCGTGAACCCCCAGAGCCAGCGCCCGGAGCCGTCGCGGCCCTCGGCGCCGAGCCCCCGGAGTCCACGGCCGCCACCCTGCAGCGCCAGCCCTCGCCGGAGCCCGTCCAGCTGTCGCGGCGCAGGTCGCGCTCCACCGCGCGGCACGTCGCCTCGGCGTCGCGCTCCGCCTCGCAGCACACGAGCACGTCCACGGGCACCCGCCCGCGCTCCGTGCCGTCAGCGAGCCGCGCCTCGCGCTCGAGCGCGCCCTGCGTCAGCACGATCGGCTCGCAGCAGGCGCGCGCCGGGGGTCGGCGAGCAGAACGCGTTGCCGTAGCCCAGCGCGCGGAGCAGCGCGGCCGCCGCGCCGGCGACCCCGCCGCCCTCGGCGTCCCAGTCGTCCGGCACGTGCGCGCCCAGGGCCTCGTCGCATGCCATCATCCCACCTCCAGCTCCCAGTGGTGCACCTGGCCGCGCACCACGCAGCAGCGCCGGCACGCCTTTGACCAGCATCGAGGGCCCCGGCCCCCTATCAGCACGCGCGCCCCTGCCGGCACCTCGAGGGCGCCCTCGCTGTTCACCGCGTCCACGAACACCGTCCCGTGCCCCGCGTCGGCCGAGCGGTGCGCGTCGGAGACGACCCCCCATCCGCGCGCTCGAACCTCACGTGGCGCACCAGGCGGCTCTCGCCGCGCCCGCCGCCCTCCGCGGGCAGGAACACCAGCATGTCGTCGGGCAAGAGCCTCCTGGGTATCGGCCTCAGGTACCTCATCGGCGCACCCCCGAGAAGCAGAGGCCCGTCCCCGCGAGCTCGGCGAGCGCGGCCTCCCGCGCCACCTCCGAGCCGGTCGTCCCCCCGTCGCGGTAGTTAGTCACCGAGAAGGACCCTATTGAGAAGCCGCCCACGCGCCCCTCGCCGTACTCGGCGAAGGCGTCGGCCGCCGCGCAGACGGCGCGCCGCCAGGCGTCCGCCACGCCCTCCTCCCAGTCCTCGGCAACGTCACGCGCGCCCGTGAGCGCCCCCACGCAGCGCACCGCTGCCGGCAGCGCCTCCGCGAGGGCCTCCGCCGTGAGCGCCCCGCCGTAGCCGTCCCTGGTAGAAGCCGAAGGAGAGCGGGCGCGGGGCCGCAGCCCGCCGCGCCCGTCAGCCCCTCGCTCACGCCAGCGGCGCGCAGGAGACGTGCACGCCGTCCAGCTTGTTGTCCAGAAGCTCCACGATGCCGTACTTGCGGTACTTCATCATGTAGCTGTCCAGGTTCTCCAGCTCGTCCGGCGAGAAAACCCTCGACGCCACGTGCTTGTCGAACTTGATGACGGCGGACTTCTCCACCACCATGTAGTTGATCGGCGCGCCCGCGCCCACGAGCTCGTAGTACGAGGACAGGCTGCCCGAGGCGGGCGAGGCCACCGGCGTGTACGTGCTCCCCGAGAGCGTGTAGTACGTCTTGCCGCTCACGATCGAGGAGTCCTCGGTCTGCACGTACTCGCCCTCGGCGCGGGAGTACCCGAACTGGTCCTCCTCGCCCGAGTTCAGCGCGATGGCCGAGAAGAACCGCGTCTGCGGCACCTCCACCACGCGGCTGAAGCGCTCGAGCACGCGGTTGCTGCGCGCGGGATTCGCGAGCGAGAAGTCGTCCAGCACGCCCTTGAGCGTCGGCGTGATGAACAGGATGCGGCTGCCCGTCGTCACCTCCGCCTCGTCCATCGCGTTCGTCGCCGCGCGCAGGCTCGCCAGCACGTCCTCGGCGTCCGCGTCCGAGAAGTCCTCGACGGCGGGCGCCACGCCCTCGTGCCCCGCGATCTCGGAGAACGTGAAGGCGTCCGCCTCCGGCGCCACCTGCGTGCGCTGGAGCTCGGAGCCCGCCGCCACGAAGCAGTCGAGCACGCCCGCCTCCTCGACGTCCATCACGTCCGCGAGCAGCCTGATCCCGCGGTCGTAGTTGAACGTCTTGGTCTCGAACTCGTAGGTGATCGAGCCCGTCTTGTAGCCCACGTTGCGCGTGTAGTCGCCGAGCCCCGAGACCTCGATCTTCGGGACCATGATCTCCCTGGCGTTGCGCCCCGCGCGCGCCATGCGGCGCGGGCTGTTCAGGCACGTCGAGCACGCGGCCCTCTTGTAGACCTCGTCCAGGACGGCCGTGTAGTTCTTCGTGTAGGCAATCGAATTGGCCATCGGTTACTCCTCGTCTCCCTCGATGCCGGCGATCTTCCGCCAGCGCTTCATCTGCGCGCCCTCGTCAGATGCGGCGCCCGCGTTGGGCAGCCCCGTCGCGCCCGTCTGCGCGGGAGCAGCCACGCCGGCACCGAACAGCCACGGCTCGGCCGCCTTCAGCTTCTCGATGTCGTTGTCGTAATCACCGAGGAGGGCGCGGGCGGCCTTGACGTTGCGCGCCCCCGCGAGCTGCAGCTCGAATCCGACGCGCTCCTCGTCGCCGCGACGACGCAGCTCGTCCATCTCGGCACGCAGTTTCTCGGCGCCCTCGGCGGTCTTTGCCGCCTCGGCGATCTCGCCCTCGAGCGCTGCGATTCTTTCGTCGCGCTCCGCGAGCGCCGCCTCGTAGTCTTTCTGCGCCCGCTCTACTGCGCTGCCGCCGTCGCTCGCGCCCTGGGGTACCGCCGTTACCGCTGCCTGCGTTGCCTGGTCGCCCTGCGCCTGCGGCTCACCCGCGACCTGCGCCTGCGCGGCCGCGCCATCGTTCTCGCCACCCATGAAAAGGCCCGCCTTTCTCCTCGGGCGGGCAAAGAAATAGCCCGCACCCATCAGATGGGTACAGGCTATTTGGGTGTCACAAGGCTACCAGTTGGCCCAATACGGGAGATTCTACGTGGCTAGCGATCCAACTGAGTTGGTTCAGTCTCTGCTGAACGCCCACTCATTCAGATGAACGCATTTCAGTTCGCGGCCAACTTGGGGGTCTATATGAGATATCCAGAGAACGGATGCCCGATATTGAGGGCGAAACTCCGCACACGCGTTAAGGGTCAAATGAAATGAAAACAGTTAAAACCTAGAAGAAGCCGGCGTATAGCGATCGATACCGTCTGAGGGCGGAGACCTCCGCGGTAGACCCCCATCTCAGCGCTCGGCGGAATATGCGGGCCCAGTCCTTCCATCCGTACGACCAAGGTTTTGGGCTGCATTCGAAATGCACGACCCTCACGCTTTCTTCGTCCACGATGCCCAGCTTCAGGTATCTTGCCAGGCAGTCGGAGAAAAGGTTGTACGTCTCGGGGAGATGGAGTCTCCTTTCGCCCGACCAGTCCGGATAGGCTAGCTGGACAACATCCTGATCGCCTATTCCGGCGTATTCCGCAAGCTCCTCTTCCCTCAGCCCGCCGAGCAAGTCGAGCATGCGGTCGGTCTCACCCTCTTCCGGCTCGATCACCATCAGACCGGAGTTGAGATCAATCCAGTCGGGGTGGCATCCCTGCCCGGCAACAACCGCCGACATATGGGGCCAGGTCGAAAAGCGCGTCGATGTTGCGGACGACCATCATGTCGGCATCCAGCAGGACAATCTTCGACCAGTCGGTCTGCGAGAATATCCGGAGCTTAAGGAAGGACCTGTTCCAATGGCTGAACCCGCCGACGTCGTTCAGCCTCTTCACACTATCGGGAACAGTGACCTCGTCGAGCACGGAGACGCTTATGCCGTTGCGTTCTAAGAGGGCCCTCTGATCCGCTCCCAAGCCCTTGTCTGCGAAAACGGTGAGCGGAACGCAGGAGGAGACCCCCCTTCAGAGAGCGCGCAAGGGCGATGACCCCTGGCAGATACCCCCCCCCTGCTGTAGAATGTGCCGTAGGTGATCGGTGGCTTTCCACCCCTCGTAGACAGGCATCGCGTTCCCTTTCTTTCTCTTCAATTTGTCCGATTTTGCCTAGTTACCTTGACCTGTTAATCATGCCGAAGATGATTCCACGCTCCTGAAAGTTTGCGGATATCCCGAGGTAGACCGCCAAATAAACGAGAAGGTAGGCCAGCCCGAGGAGGACCAGCTGGACCCAGTCCAGGCAGCCGACCGGCATGAGGGCCCGGACGGCGACGAAGGCGGCGGCAACGACCACGAGGGGGGCTCCGCAGGAAGCGACCTCCCGCCAGAACAGCTTCATGTCGAGCCCCGCCCTTGCCTGGTAGTACCAGTTCATCACGATGCCGTTGCCCAGGAACATGCAGACCCCGCTCGACACCGCTGACCCCACGGTCCCCCAGCGCGGGACCACGAAGACGGAGACGAGTATGTTGACGGCGGCGAGCGCGAGGTAGACCTTGCCCCTGAAGGCGTACCTGTTCATGACCTGAAGAATGGTCAGCCCGAGGTTCTGTATCAGGTCCACCGTGAGCGGGATCATGACCGCCACCGCCACCCAGAAAGCGTCCCCATAGCCCTGCCCGGCCCACAGGGAGACGAAATCCCTACCGAGCACTAGGAATCCGCCCAGTATCAAGAACAGGACGGCGAACGCGACGCGGCCGACGCGCGCGAAGAGCGCCGAGACCTCCCCCAGGTCCGCCGGAGCAGACCAGGTCCGACACGCGCTGGAAGAACACGCCGCTTATCGCCATCCCGGCGGACATGTACGTGCTGTATATCTGGGCCCCGATCCCGTAGACGGCAACGGTGCCCGCCCCGTTGAAGTACCCCACGATGAGCTTTCCGGAGTTCCAGAACACCTGGTCGGCGACAGTAACCATGACGATGCCGACGGAGAAGGCGAAAAGACCTTTCAGCAGTCCCTTGTCCCAGCCGTGGAACGTCGCCCTCACGTGGAGGATGTTGTCCGCGTACAGCCTCTGCAGGGCGGCACAAAGAGCGTTCATGGACAGCACCACGATCGTAATCACAAGGGCATTGTGAAAGATGCTCCCAAGCGCCAGCACCAGGACGGGTTGCACGACCAGGGTAAGCAGCTGCGTCCCCTTGAGGAAGACGAACCGCTCGTTCGCGTTGATCGCGGCGATGCTCACCGTGTTGTTGAAGGTGACCGCGGTGTTGACCGCGAGCACCATGACCATGGCCGCGAGCTCGTCGAGCTGCGCAGCCGAGAAGGACCCCGCGTAGACGGAACGAAGGACAGGGACGAGGAGCGCCGCGACAGCTATGGCAACAACGGACAGAATCAAGTAGATACGCCTGGCCATCGCAAGCGTGCTCTCCATCATCCTCTCGTCTCCTGCGGCCTTGTAGATGCCGTAGTACCTAGCGACGCCCGCCGACAGGACGCTGTTGATGGAAACGATGTACGCCATAATCGAACCTACGAGTTGGTAAAGCCCATACTCGTCCCGGCCTATAACCGACAGAAGGAGGGGGACGTAGGCGAGGTTAACGGCAACTTGCACGACGGTATAGGCGTAAGAGACGATGACTCCCCGCTGCCTGCGGAGGGACCGTCGATTCTCTTCATCGGCCGCTCTGCCCGCTTTCGATTTGGTCTTCACTTTATAAACAACTCCCGAATCGATTCCCAGACATTTTAAGCATCCGCTTGATTCTGAATTGGATGTAGTAGGTTCTCCAGTGCCCGCCCACGACCAACCTGAAGGAAAGAGACCGCGCCATGATCTCGGTCGAGAGGTAGGGGTTCTCTCGCCAGCTCGGGAATCTCTCATCCATCCATCCGAACAGCCTGCCCCTCAGCTCGGCGTCGGGCCCGCATTCTTGAATAATCCTTATCCCGTTCCAGTACAGAATGTGAACGATGGAAAGCCATTCGACCTCGTACCGGTAGGGCTTTAACCGGCTTCCAAGCATAGACTCCATCGCATCGAAAGCGGCAACAATGTCCATCATCGATGAGCGTGGCGGCGCGCCCAGGGTGCTTGTGGGGCGCCTGACGTAACGATAGACCGACAGCCCGACGCTCGACGCAGAGCCAATCGCAACTAGAAAAGACACAGCAGTCGCGAGGTCCTCGCCAATCCTCACCCCTTGGACGAAATCTACTTCAGAGCGCCGCAGGGCCTGAACCCTGTACACCTGCCTCCACAGGGAATCACTGCAGAAGATTCCCTGTCGCAGGTCGATTGGGAGAACACCACCAACCCATACGTCATTCCTGTTCAAAACTGAACCATCAGGGGAGACCACGTCATAGTTGAAGCAAAGGATATCCGAATCGAAATCCTCCAAGATGTCAATCAGGCTCGCAAAGGCGACGCCATCGACGTAATCGTCTGAATCCATAAAGAGAACGAACTCGCCACGTGCGCGCTCGAGGCCGTAGCGCCGTGCAGAGCTCTGCCCGCCGTTGGCCTTCCGGTACACAGAAATGTCCAGTCCGCTCCCATCGGTAATCGCATTCAGTTCGTAGGACGAATCATCGTCTGACCCATCGTCGACAACAATGACCTCTAGCTTCGCCCCCCTCCCGCAGTCCAGCGACGAGATACAGCGCTCGAAGTAGGGGGCCTCGGTGTTGAAGAAGGGAATGACGACGGAGAGTGTCCTCACTGGGACCACCCCATCAGCACGTCAGCTATGTGCACGCTTGCGCGCCCGTTGCCGTACAGGTTGGACGCATGGGACGTGACAGCGTGCTCCGCCGAGTCGTCCAGCAGGCACGAGAACTCCCGGCAGACCGTATCCTCGTTAGTTCCAACGAGCCTGAGTATTCCGGCCTCGAAGCGCTCGGAGCGCTCGGTGGCGTCGCGCATGAAGAGGACGGGCTCGCCGGGCGAAGAGACCTCCTCTTGAATGCCTGCGGAAGCGCTGAAGTTAGCGCGCAGCTTCGTCATAAAAATATGATAGTTGTTGGTAATATCGAGCAGACGAGTGGTACCAATGTGATTGGCTTCGAAAAGGCACCTATCTACAACCACCATATCGTCATGAAGATTCTCGGTCGTATAAACCTCAATAGACGCGAGCCGTGCATTTATGTAGATACCTTCGTCAGTAAACACAGGAATAGTTTCCGTTATGGCAAGACTGTATAAACTTTTTATCATCATTTATCATTATCTCCGACCTTTGTCCTCAGCCAAGCAACGAGAGGACTAAGGTTCCTCAGGGATATACATGCCTGAGCAATGGCGATTGGGACAACGAGCTGCCGAGGAGCACCCGGACAACGCTGCATGAGACGTTCCCGCCGAAGCTGGAACTCCCTGACCTCCGGCGAAAGCCAAGATCCATCGAAATGATGGATAGCATGGGTATTTTCCGTGATATTGAGATGCTTCGTCCGATAGTCCTTAGGACAGAAGTAGTCCTGAGGATAGAGAGTAAAGCCCGCGACAGTCTGTTTTTCACCGTTGAGAACGAGGCCCTCCTTGAGACAGGCTTCGGTTATGTAGACGACATTCGTGGTCGTGTCATAGGATCCATCCTCCCTTAAAAAGGAGCGTTCATCGTAGTCCCTAAGCCACCGCTTGAAAAGCGGGAATGAATCCCGACAGGCCATCAGGCCTGTCGGGATTCGAGTCTCTGACTCGAATCCCGACAGAGCATCTTCAAATAGAAAGTCATCAAGAGGCGCAAGCAGCTCAACATCCGTATCCATATAGAAGCCGCCCTCGTTGACCAACACCCAGAGACGTGCGTAGTCGCTCACGAAGGCCCATTTTCCGGCTTCGTAGGCCTCTCGGCAGTAGCGGTTACAAGTGACATCGAAGTTGGTCTCATCCCAGCGTTTGATTTCGTAGTCGGGACAATATCGCCTCCACGATTCAAGGCACCTTTCGGCTAAAGCTGGAAGCGGATTATTCCCAAACCAGATATAATGAATTTTTTTTTGGTATCAAAAATTAGCTCCAATCGATAATCCATTTGCTAGGCAATGCCAAGCAAAATCGAGGTATATGGGAGCGGCTGCGTTGAAAGCCCTGCAAGACGAAGCACACTAAGAAACGAAAAGCGCAGGACATCACCACTATTACCAGACCGAGAGGAATGCGGTTCGCAACCGGATAAGAGAGCGTAATTCCGACATGAGGAATCGCAAATACCGTGCAGTACGCCGTCATCCTCGATATCGTGTTATCGAGACCGCTCAACACGAAGAGGGGCAGCGATAGAATTACGAGATAGCAAAGAGACACGCCCATCGGACGCCTCTTAACATCGACTTCGCATATCATTAGAATCGATCCGATTGAAAGCGCGACGAAGAATAGCGCCTCTGATGTCCCGTATTCGTCACCTTCGTGCGTGGCATAGGCAAGCAGCCTCCCTATGCCATCGAGGCCAGTAAAAAGGCTCGCGATCTCACGGAAAAACGCAACGCACACAAGCCCGGCGACAGCCGAAAGAAGCATCAGCGGCTGCGACCATTTTCGATAATGCCAGTCACAATCGGCCGCATCGCGATGAAAAAACATATGCCACAACAGCCAGAAAACGATTCCGACGATTGCGGATGTGTGAGTTAGAGCTGCGAGCGCTTCAAAAATGATGGCACGGTAGCGTCTTCCATCCATGACATCCAGAACCGAAAGCGCCACAAGTCCTATAGCGATTGACTGCCTCATCATATTCAAGCTGGGTATGTAGAGGGTCAGCATCCAAAGAAGCATCGGGAGTCCGAAATGCTTCCTGCAGGTTTTCCTGGCAACAATGAGCACAGGAACTGCGACTGCAAGCTCAATGACGAAGAAATAGGCGAACTGAGAGCCGAAGAGCTTTATAGCTGCATATGAGATTAAAGCATAGAGCGGCGCGATGTCCCAGTAGCTGCCGTTGAGCGCATCGAGATACGCGGAGAAGTTGTTCGCGTAAAGCCCTTGTTGGTACATAAACAGACCGTATCCGCCGGTATCCGTCCCAATGCTAATATCCCTTGCGCCTGCAAGAATACAAAGGGGAACGAGCGCCAACAGACAGACAGCGACGGACAAAACGCGTCCGTGGCGAACCTTCTCTGCATATCCTCCGATTTCAAACAGGGCTGTCGAGATAAAGAAGGTAATGAGATAGGGAGCCAAGATCTATCGACCTCCCCTCAGCCGCTCAATCGCATAGCGCAATCTTGAAATAAACCAGACGGAGTGAAGCCGCCCGGAAGCGAGGAGTCTGGCGGTCAACCTCGTGTGCGGAGCGTACGAGGAAAGACCGGATGGGTCAGAAGCACACAACGAGAGGCAATGAGAACAGGCAGCGGCTTCAAGGCCTTCACGCGAGTCGCGGAATTTCCGGCCATCACAGTAATGCAGTGCGAAGTGGCAGATCTCCTCGACGCATCTCGATGCTAGCTGCGAGCTTAGCCCTCCCGAAGAGACCCCGAGGTCCCATTTACCAGCGAAACTTTCCAGATAAGCATGGACCTTCTCCATGTCATCAAGGTACGAGCGCCCTATGTTGAGGCTGATGCTAGAGTCATTGCTTCGATAGAAATAGAGGGCCTCTGGAACAAATACGGCGGATTCTGCGCAATCATAAATTAGGGCAGACTGAACGGCGTCCTCTCCCATGTTGAGATGTCCAAACGCATCGAAACGAGCTTCAAGACCGATGCAGTGCCTTGCGACAGCCTTGAACCACATTGCATTCATGCGGTTCGTCGAACAAAATATATTACGAATCTCGTCCGCTTTGTAGAAACGAGATGGCTCCAGAGGGGGATATAGCGGATCGGAGAATTCTTTGCTTCGGGAATACCCATAGAAAATTACATCTGCACCACTGCAACAAATCGCATCATTTACTATGGAGAGAGCATCCTGACGAAGCATATCGTCACTGTCGAGGGAAATAATATACTTGCCATGGGAAGCGGCAAACCCTGCTCTTCGCGCACCGAGAAGGCCTTTGTTTTCTTGGTTGAGGAGAACTACAGGATGGGCAAAATCCTGTTTAAACTCTTGGCAAAGCGTCAAACTAGAATCGGTCGATCCGTCATTCACGAGGACAACCTCAAAATCCGGAAAATCGAGGGATCTAAGCGAATTGAGGCACTCCGGCAAATACCTCTCTACGTTGAACACAGGTATGACAATAGAGAATCTCAAATTCCGCACCCCTTATAAAGCATGTCAAGCTGCGCCCCAAGGTCTTCGAGGGAGAAGCCTGCCGTGCACACAGCGGCAGCAGAATGCTCCGAGCCCCCCTCATCGCGGGATGCTCCTCGCTCGGCAAGAGTAAGGATGGTGCGCTCCCAAATCCCTCCACAATCAAGTGGAAGATACTCGATAAGCCCCGCTACATCTGCTTCGCGTGACACGGCTTCGGATACTGCACAGGGCAATCCATTAGCCTGGGCCTCAACGAGGGATATGGGGAGACCCTCGTAAAAACTCGGCATCAGAAGCACATCGGCGGCACTGTAGTATCGCCAAACATCGCCAACCGTACCGACAAAGTGCACAAAGGGCAGCACGCCCATACTCCTCGCCTCTTCGCGCAGAGAGCTTGTCTCGGAACCTTCACCGACGAGCACAAGGTGGGTGTCTATGCTCGTATTACGGAGCTTGCCCAAGATAGACAGCGCGAACAGAGTGTTCTTTACGGGTATGCCAGCGCCAACGAGCACAAGTGCAATCGCTCCCTCCGCAATACCGAGTTGGTTACGTGTGATGCATCTATCCTCGGTGGAGAAGGCGAAACGACTGACGTCTATTCCATTCCGTACGATGCTGTAAGGCTTCGAACCAAAAAGCCAATCACCCGCAGCTCTAGAGCATGCAACTCTATCCGTGGGAGCATCGGCGAATCTCCTCTTGAGAGCGACATCGGCAAAGTGCTTGCACAATTCGTCACTTCCGAGTGACGAACTGTGCGAGTGGACAACTCGCATGGTCACCCCTGCGCGTTGCGCAACCTCGGCATAAAGCAAAGCAACTCCATTGTTTCCGTGAATGTGAACAACGTCCGGCGAAATATCTCGTATACGCGCACATAGAACATTGCTGGCCAATACAAGGTCGAGAGGGTTAGCGTGCTTTGAAATGAGGCTTTCCACCTCGAGGCCAAGACCATCACCCTCGACAGCACCTATCGACAGTACGCGACACTTGTAGGGTCTATGATCAAGTGCCGATGAGGCGTTAAGGATGAAGCGCTTGACGCCGCCCATGCCCAAGTCCCATCTCGGAACTACGTGGAGGACGCGTTTTTCCTCGCATCTGCTCGGCCATTTTGGCATTGTCATTTCAGCTCACCGATGCCCTACTAGAACATCCACTATCCTCTCGCTCGCGCGCCCGTCACCGTAGGGGTTGGAGGCGCGCGACATCGCCTCGTACTCTCCGGGGTCGTCCAGCAGGCGCGAGAACTCCCGGTAGACCGTCCCCTCGTCAGTGCCGACGAGCCTGAGCGTGCCGGCCTCGACGCCCTCGGGCCGCTCGGTGGTGTCGCGCATGACGAGGACGGGCTTGCCCAGCGAGGGCGCCTCCTCCTGGATGCCACCCGAGTCGGTGAGGATGAGGTGGCTCCTCGCCATGAAGTTGTGGAAGTCCACGACCTCGAGCGGGTCGATGATGCGCAGCCTATCGAAGCCGTCGAGCTCCTCGTGGGCGGCGCGGCGCACCCGCGGGTTCATGTGTATGGGGTAGACGGCCTTCGTATCTGGATGCTCCTCCATGACGCGGCGGATGGCGCGGAACATGCGGTGCATGGGCTCTCCCAGGTTCTCGCGGCGGTGGGCCGTGATGAGCACGAGCCTGCTGCCCTCGGCCCAGTCGAGGACGGGATGGCTGTAATCTGCTCGTACCGTGTGGCGCAGGGCGTCGATGCCGGTGTTGCCCGTGACGAAGATGCGCTCCTCGGGCTTCGCCTCGTCGAGGAGGTTTTTCCTGCTCATCTCCGTAGGAGCGAAGTACCATCTCGACACCACGTCCACAGCCTGGCGGTTGAACTCCTCCGGCCAGGGGCTCGCGAGGTTCCTCGTGCGCAGGCCCGCCTCCACGTGCCCGACGGGTATCTGCAGGTAGAACGACGCCAGCGCCGCCGCGAAGGAAGTGCTTGTGTCGCCGTGGACGAGCACGCAGTCGGGCTGTTCCTCCTCCAGAACCGGCTTGATCCTCAGCAGCACGTCGCACGTCACGTCGAAGAGGGTCTGACCCGGCTTCATCACGTGAAGGTCGTGGTCGGGGACCACGCCGAACACGCCCAGAACCTGGTCGAGCATCTCGCGGTGCTGGCCCGTGACGCAGACGGCCGTCTCGAACTCATCGGGCCGCGACTGCAGCTCCCTGACGAGCGGGCACATCTTGATGGCCTCCGGGCGGGTGCCGAAGACCAACATCACCTTCATCTTTCTCATCGATTCCTCCTCCGGGCCCGCTCCGCCTCGCGCAGGATTCGGAAGAAGCGGGCGTTGCCGACTACGTATCTCTTAACGAGCCTCCTAGGCTCTTGGGCCATGCGGAACAGCCACTCCAGGTTGGCGCGCTGCATCCACATCGGCGCGCGGGGGATGCAGCCGCTCACGACGTCGAAGGTGCCCCCGACGCCGACGAAGGCCCCCGTGGCGCCGAGCTCGCGGAAGCGCTCGATGAGGCGCTCCTTCTTCGGGCTCGTGATGCCCACGAACACGATCGCGGGGGCGCGCCCTATGACCTCCTCGGCAACTGAATCGAACTCGTCATCCCCGAAGTAGCCGTCGCGGCAGCCCGCCACGGGGAGGGACGGGAAGTCGCGGCAGAGTGCCTCAGCCGCCTTGGCGACGACCTCCGCCTTGGCGCCGAGCAGGTAGACCGGGTAGCCCTTGCGCTCCGCGAGGGCGCAGAGCTCATGCATGAGGTCCACGCCGGCGACGCGCTCCGGCACGTCGACGCCCAGCCTCCCGGCCGCCATAACCATGGAGGCCCCGTCGGCGTTCACAACCTCGCAGCGGCGGACGCATGCGTCCATCCACGGGTCGTCGCGCATCTGCAGCAGCTTGTCGGCGTTCACCCCGATGAGGTGGGCGAACCGCCCCCCGGAGACGATGCGGTCCGTCGCCTCGACGGTCTGGCCCATCGTCCAGGGGTCGATGGGCGCGCCGAGCACCTCGACGCGCCCCGGGAGATCGGTGCGGTAGTCCATGTCAGCTCCCCTGCGCGGTGAGCACGCAGCCCACGGTCTGGACGATCAGCTTGAAGTCGGCCCACAGGCTGCACTTCCTGATGTAGAGCAGGTCGAGCTCGACCCACTCGTCGAAGGTGATTGAGTCGCGGTCCCTCCTCGTCTGCCAGTAGCAGGTGAGCCCCTGCTTGACCGAGAGTCGCTGCATCTGGCGCGCCGTGTACTCGGCGACCTCGCAGGGCAGCGCCGGCCTTGGGCCCACGACCGAGAGATCGCCCCTGAGCACGTTTACGAACTGCGGCAGCTCGTCGAGCGACACCTTCCGGATGGCGCTGCCCACGCGCGTCACGCGCGGGTCGTCGTGCAGCTTGAACACCGGCCCGGTCTTCTCGTTGAGCGACTTCAGCTCGGCGAGGCGCTCCTCGGCGTCCGCCACCATGGAGCGGAACTTGTACATGCGGAACTCGCGGCCGTCCCTCCCGACGCGCGTCTGCGCGAAGATGACGGGGCCGTCCGGGTCGTCGAGCTTGATGGCGACGGCTATCAGGGCGTAGAGCCAGCTCAGGCCCACGAGCGCGGCGAGGCTGAACGCGACGTCGAACGCGCGCTTGATGAAGCGGTATGCGTAGCGGCCCGCACGCAGGCGCTCTGCCGCCGCCTCGGCCTCCGTGTCTATTTGGCAATCGCCTTCTCCGTACGCGTACGCCGCGGCGCCCTCGCGCGCGGCCGTCCCCAGCGGCGTCACCTGCGCCGCCTCATCGCTCACCGGGGGCATGGAGCGTGCCCCGCCCCCCCCTCGATTTCCGAGGGCATCCTGCTGTCCGCAGCTTCCATCGAAAAAGATCCCGACCCCGATCCCGTGTCCTTCAGTTCCTCAAATGCATCAGCGCTTCCGCGCCTCCCGTCAGCTCTTGAACGGAACGTCCAGCGGCGCCTGCTCGGTGAACTCCTCTCCCGGGCCCCCGACCGCGACCTCGCAGCGCCTGCGGTGGCGGTCCACCTTGGAGATGCGCGCCTCCTGGCCCACGAGCGGCCCGTCCGTCACGTGCAGCGCGCCGTCCACGATCGCGGCGGTGGAGCTGCGGATGACGTGCTGGGCGTCGGAGGCGCCCCTCGTACCAGGCGGCCACCTCGTCGGAGAGGGGCGCCCAGGAGCGCGACTCGGTGCCCACGAGCTCCACCGGGAGCGTCAGGCGGGACACCGCCTTGGCCAGCCCCGCCGCGTCCGCCGAGATGGCGAAGGCGTATCCGCGGTACATGTTCACGGGCTCCAGGAACCACGTGCCGCCCCGCTTCATCCAGCGCTCCTTGCGCAGCACGAAGGCGTCCCTGAGGAGCGAGGGGGGCACGAGCCTCTTCAGCTCGGCGCAGATCGAGGCCTCGCGGCCCTGCGGCATGCGCAGCAGGTACCAGCGCTCGCGGCCCCGGGGCGTGCGCCTGCCGCAGGGCAGGCCGGCGGACAGGATGCCGCCGCGCGCGGCGCTCCTCGTCGGCTTCTGCTTGGTCGCCGTGGGCATCCCTGTCCCCCTTCCCCGGAGCCGCGTCCCGGGGCCGGGGCGCGAAAACGTACACCTTTTCAGCCGGCGGGTTTCCGCTGGTCGGGGCGGGTGCGGGAAGTTGTGGAGCAGGCGTTTTGTCGACCGGGGTCGGCAGGGGGGCGTGTATAATGTCGGTGTTTGAAAGTGTTTGAAAAGGTGTACTTTTTTACGCAGCGGGAAACCCGGGTTTACCTGCGGTTACGCTGCTTTGCCGGCCTGTCTTCGGGAGCCCCCTTCGCCTTGTCCTCCCGGAGCCACTTGTCGAAGGTCGATACGGACACCTTCAGCCTCGACGCGGCCTCCGACCTCGTGATGTGCCCCGCCAGGTAGCTCTCGCGGGTCGATTTGTACGTCCCGGGGCGGCGCTTGCGGGGACGTCCGAACCTCACGCCGCGCGCCCTCGCGGCCTCGATGCCCTCGCGCTGCCGCTGGTGTATGCTCTCGCGCTCCACCTGCGCCACGTAGGAGAGCAGCTGCAGCACGATGTCGGATATGAGCGCGCCGGTGACGCCGCCCCGGTCCTCGCGGGTGTCCAGAAGCGGCATGTCCAGCACCACCACGTCCGCGCGGATGTCCTTGGTGATGTCCCGGCAACGCTCGCTTTGCCCGCGAACAGGCTAAAGGCTCCTTGCTTTCGGGCGCGGGCGTCTGCTTACGCAGCCGCCAGGGCAATTTCACTTTGAAATTGCCCTGGATATGGACGGGGCATAAGTCCCGGCGGGCTTTTAGAGCGTTTTGCGCCTGAAATTATCGCTTAACGGCGAAGTAAATTCGCCTTGCGATAATTTCGCGGTGCGGGTTTTCCATGAAAATCCGCACCGCGCGTTGAGATATTTTCAATATCAAAACGCTCTAAAAAACGCTCATGGACCAAGGCTGCGGCATATGGCATGCCGGTCTTGGTCCATGAGCGCTTTTTATTTGTGGAACGGATCCGTTCTTCGAGAGCCGTCAGCTGTTCAGCCCAGCACCTTGCTGCCGTTAAAGGCGATGCTCACCACTTCATAGGTGACGCGGCCGCGCGGGATTTCCACCGTGACCTCGTCGCCTTCTTCCTTGCCCAGCAAAGCCTGGCCCACAGGCGAGAGAAAAGAGATGGACCCCTTGCTTGGATCGGCCTCGTCCGGGCCGAGGATGGTAAAGTTACGGCTTTCGCCGCTGTCCACATCCTCCACTTCCACGGTGGAGCCGAAGATGACTTTGTCGCCGCTGAGTTTGTCCAGGTCAACGACCTGATAGAGCGCCAGGCGCGATTCAATATATTTGATGCGCGCCTCGGCCATGCCCTGGCGCTCGCGCGCGGCGTCGTAGCCCGCGTTTTCGCGCAGGTCGCCTTCTTCTCTGGCTTCTTTGATGGCCTGGATGATGGCCGGGCGCTCGCTCTTCAGGCGGGCCAGCTCTTCTTCCAGGTTTTTTATAGCCTTGCACGGAAATGGGAATGCTTGTCATGTCCAACCTCACAGCGCACAAAAAAAAGCCTCCGCTGCCGGGCAGCGGAGCACCTGCGCGATTTTTTTGCTGAAAAAAACTTTTGGAGTGCGGCAGACGCAGCAAAAACCCTCACCGGCTAAAACCGATCGAGGGACATCAGCGTGACTGCGGACTCACCATAACCGTTGCCCGCGTTGTGGTCAAGCTCCGGAAGATTTTTTCACAACAATGGAGGATGATGGGCCGGTGCGGCCTTCCGGGCTTGCGCGCCGGGGGCGCGGCGTATATGCTGAAAAGGATGTAAGAACCGCGCTCCGGCGCGTTATCGTAGCTCACGGGATGCCATGAAAAAACTACCTGCGTTACCTGGGGCCCATTCTGATCACCGCTATTTTTCTGTTGGCGGTCTATCTTCTGTATAATAAGCTCAAAGCCTACAGCATCGCCCAGATCCGAGAGAGCATCCTGCAGATTTCCTATGGCCGTATCGGCCTCTCTCTGGTTCTCATGGTCATCAATTATATGATCCTGGTGGGCTATGACTGGCTGGCGCTCAAAGCCATCCATAAGCAACTGCCCCTGCCGCGCGTGGCCCTGGTTTCCTTTGTGGGCCAGGCCGTCAGCTATAATTTCGGCGCGCTGCTGGGCGGCACCAGCGTGCGCTACCGTTTCTATTCGGCCTGGGGTTTTTCCCTGACGGACATCGTGCGTCTGGTGCTCATGCTGGCCGTGACCTTCTGGGTGGGCGCGCTGGGCCTGTGCGGGATCATCTTCATGATCGCCCCGCCGGTGATTCCCGACGAGTTGTTGAGGCACATGCCCATCGCGGATGTGCGTATTCTGGGCGTGATTCTGTTTATGGTCGC
>ENA-OQCL01000270-OQCL01000270.1-human-gut-metagenome-genome-assembly--contig:-NODE-270-length-27235-cov-5.290763_pt1 | contig 27235 bp, 27 predicted proteins | sample MGYA00242502_ERZ504586 | MGnify/ENA primary metagenome ERZ504586 (study PRJEB26092, sample SAMD00036316) | human gut metagenome | host: Homo sapiens | study: EMG produced TPA metagenomics assembly of... | reverse complement strand
GGAGGAGGAAGAGGCCGCCTCCCTCGCGGAGGAGGTCTGCCAGACAAATGCCCTGCGGCAGGAAACGGAAGGAGAAATTCTCCGGGAGGTGGAGCGTCAGCTCGATGAACACCCACAGCGCCGCTTCGACCGCGTGCTGGTTGTGGCCGGCGAGGGCTGGCACCCCGGCGTGCTCGGTATCGTCGCCGCTCGGTTGGTGGAAACCTATGGCCGGCCAAGCATTGTAATCACAACAGACGGCGGCCAAGCGAAGGGCTCCGGCCGCAGTATCGAAGGCTTTTCCATCTATGACGCGCTGGAAGCTTCTAAAGACACGCTGCTCCACTTTGGCGGCCACACGCTTGCCGCCGGTTTGGAGCTTGAAAGCGGGAATGTGGACGCCTTTCGCAGCCGCATCAACGGCTATGCCGCTCAATCGGAGCTTCCTTTTCCCGAGTTGCGGCTCGACTGCCGCTTAAACCCCGTTTATCTCACGCTTGATATGATCGATGCGGTCGGCGCGCTTGAGCCTTTCGGCGCAGGAAACCCGCAGCCGCTGTTCGGCCTGTTTCGTATGCGGCTGGAGGCAGTGCAGCCCGTGGGCGGCGGCAAGCATCTGCGCCTGCGTTTTTCACGCGGGGAGACGCAGGTCACCGCGATGCGGTTTCACGTTACACCCGATGAATTCCCCTACCGTATTGGGGATGTGGTGGATTTAGCAGTGCGCGCGGCGCGCAATGAGTTCCGGGGAAAGGCGGATGTTTCCGTTCAGATCCATGCGATGCGCCTTTCCGGAATAGATGAGGACGCGCTCTTCCAGGCTGAGCGGCTTTACGAGGCATATCGCCGCGGTGAGCTGCATACGGTGGAGGAAGCCGCCCTTGCCCTGCCCTCCCGGGAGCAGACGGCGCATGCCTACCGGATGCTGCGCGCAAATGCGGGTTGGCGATTTGGCGCGGAAATGCTCTGCCTGCGCCTCGCGGGCAAGGGCGGAAATTTCTGCCAAGTGCAGGTTTCCCTTGACGCGATGGAGGAGCTTCATCTGATCCAAAAAAACAACGAGGGGAATTTTATCCTCCCACCGGATACAATAAAGGTAAATCTCGATGATTCTTTGATTTTACAACGCCTGCGGGCGATTGGAGGCGATCAACATGGCGGAAGAAAAAAAGAGGCCTGAGGCTGCTCTGCACGACAGCCTGCCGGTGATCCGCAATGATGCTGTGGTGAAGCAAAAAGAGGGCGCGACCGCCCCACAAAAGGGCGACGGCTACATCGCCCTGCGCGAACTGCTCGCCAAAAGCTTCACACCCGAAGAAATCGCCGAGGTGGATGGAGCCTATGCGCTCGCACGACAATCGCACGAGGGGCAGCACCGCTATTCAGGCGAGCCCTATATCATCCACCCGATCTGCGTAGCGCGCATCCTTGCGGAGATGGGGATGGATAAGGAATCTGTGATCGCCGCGCTCCTGCATGATGTGGTGGAGGATACGGACGAAACCTTAGCGGATATCACCGCGAAATTCGGCAAGACCATCGCCCACCTTGTGGATGGTGTGACAAAGCTCGGCAAGGTGCCGCTTTCCACCAAGGAGGAACAGCAGGCGGAGAATATCCGCAAGATGCTCCTTGCCATGTCTCAGGATATCCGCGTGATCATCATTAAGCTGGCCGACCGGCTGCATAATATGCGCACTTTAAATTTTAAGCCCGAGCAGAAGCGGCGCGACACGGCGCTGGAAACGCTTGAAATCTATGCCCCCATCGCGCATCGGCTCGGCATTCGCGCCATCAAGGAGGAGCTGGAGGATCTCGCCATCAGCTATCTCGACCCGGTTGCCTACCATGAGATCGAAGAATCCATCCAGCTTCAGGGCAACGCGCGGCGGGAATTCCTGGAGGAGATCAAAGCGCGCATCCAGGCCCGCGTGGATCAGGTGGTGCCCGGCGCGCGCATTGACGGGCGCATCAAGAGTGTGCATGGCATCTACCGCAAGATGTATATGCAAAACCACAATTTTGATGAAATCTATGATATCTATGCCGTGCGCATCATCGTCGATTCTGTGATTGACTGCTACAACTGCCTGGGCATCATCCACGATATGTTCCGCCCGATCCCCGGCCGGTTCAAAGATTATATCTCCACGCCGAAGCCGAATATGTATCAATCGCTGCACACCACGGTGATCGGCAAGGAGGGCGTGCCGTTTGAAGTGCAGATCCGCACATGGGAGATGCACTACACAGCGGAATACGGCATCGCGGCGCACTGGAAATACAAGCTTGGTATGTCCGGCAAGGATAAATTTGAGGAGCGGCTCGCCTGGATCCGTCAGCTGCTTGAAAACCAAAAGGACAGCGAAAATGTGGAGGACATCGTCCAGACGATCAAGAGCGACCTCGTGCCGGACGACGTGTTCGTTTTCACCCCGCGCGGCGACGTAATCAACCTGCCCACCGGCGCAACGGTAATTGACTTCGCCTATGCCATCCATTCCGCAGTCGGCAACCGCATGGTTGGCGCAAAAGTGGATGGCAGGATCGTCCCGCTCGACTATCAGGTGAAAACCGGCGAGATTGTGGAGGTGCTCACCTCCGCCCAGCCGGGCAAGGGCCCCAGCCGCGATTGGTTGAAAATAGTGCGCACCAGCGAGGCGCGTGGCAAAATTCGCGCTTGGTATAAGAAGGAAAAGCGCGAGGAAAATATCATCGAGGGCAAGGCGGAGCTGGAGCGGGAATTCCGGCGCAACAATATCCGCCTTGCGGATGATGCGCTCAAAGAGTTCCTGCAAAAAATCGCGGACCGGCAGCACTGCAACTCCCTGGAAGATTTCTACGCTGCTATCGGCTACGGCGGCATCTCCGTCATCCGCATGATGCCGTCGATTAAAGAAGCGTATTATAAGCTCGTCAAGGCGAATCAACCGCCCGAGGTAATTATTACGCCGCCGAAAAAGCGTGTAAAGAGCAGCGAGGGCGTGATCGTGGAGGGCATCGACAATTGCTTAATCAAATTCGCCCGGTGTTGCAGCCCTCTGCCCGGCGATCAGATCATCGGCTTTATCACACGCGGGCATGGCGTTTCCATCCATAAGAGGGATTGCACGAACGTGCCGCAGGTTATCGCCCTGTGCAACGAGCCGGAGCGCTGGATCAACGCCTATTGGGATAAAAATGTGAAGGAAGAATTTAAATCCTCCCTGCTCATCACCTGCCTCGACGCGTGGGGCTTCTTGCGGATGTGTCCGGCCAGCTTGCCAATATGCACGTCATGATTCATTCCATGAACACGCGATGAACTCAAAGATGGGGCGTTGTACGCTGACGATGACAATCACGGTGGACGGCGTGGAACACATGCGCAGCGTAATGGCAAAGGTTTCAAAGATTGACGGCGTGTTAAAAGTAGACCGGTCATAGCTTGCCATAAGGAGAAAAAAACATGTGGAAATTGCTTGCCGTCGGCCTGGACGGCGCGTTGGGCGCGATCCTGCGCTACCTGATCAGCCTGCTGCCCTTGAAGGGCAGTTTTCCGGTTTGGACCCTGCTGACGAACCTGCTCGGCGCTGTGGCCATCGGGTTTATCGCGGGAGCATCCGCCCGTGGCAGAATGCAGGATGTAGCGGCTCTCTTCTGGAAAACAGGGGTCTGCGGCGGGTTTACCACCTTTTCCACCTTTTCGCTGGAGGCGTTTTCTCTTTTGGAAAACGGCAACAGAGGGTTAGGGGCTCTCTACATCCTGCTCAGCATTCTGCTCTGCTTGGGCGGAATTGCCCTTGGACAGGCTGCCGCAGGCGCACTGCTGAAAACGGCCGCTACATAACGGCAAAAGCTGATATTTCAAAAAAGAAGGGAGCTGCGCCATGCCGCAGGAACGCATTGATAAACTGATCGCCTCCCAAGGCGCGCTTTCGCGCAGCGATGTGCGCAGGCTCGTCAAAAGCGGCGCTATTGCCCTCAATGGCAGCCCCGTGCGGGATGCCGGGCAAAAAGCCGATCCAGAAGCGGATCAAATCACTGTTTCCGGCCGGCCTCTTTTTATTTCCAAATATCTTTATCTCATGCTCGATAAACCCGCAGGCGTCGTGTCCGCGAGCCGGGATGCAGACAAAAAACCGTGATCGATCTGGTGCCCTCCGCGCTGCGTCGGGATGGATTGTTCCCCGCCGGGCGGCTTGATAAGGATACGACCGGCTTTGTATTGATTACAAACGACGGTGAATTTGCCCACCGGATTCTTTCGCCTAAAAACGCATATCTCCAAAAGCCTATCTCGCGCGGCTCGCGCGCCTGTGGACGGCCGGTCGATTGAAGCGTTCCGCTCAGGGCTTGTGCTCGCTGACGGCACGCGCTGCATGGAGGCGGGGCTGCAAATTTTAGAGGACGATGAAACTCCGCTGGCCGAGGTGGTGCTCCATGAGGGGAGATATCATCAGATCAAGCGGATGTTTGCCGCGCTCGGCAACGAGGTCATCGCTCTGCGCCGTGTTAAAATGGGCGACCTCCCGCTCGATGAAACGCTTGGGCCGGGCGGGTGCAGAAAAATAACGGCAGAAGAATTGCAAAAAATAATCCAGGCGGTTAACGGATGAATCCGGACCGGCATCCAAAACGTGCCCGACACAAGTGAAAGGAGGCCCATGGCGATGAAATGTATTCCATCTGAACATACCTTGAAAAACGGATCTGTCATTATCGCGCGCAGTTTATGCGCCGCAGACGCGGAGCAGGCGCTTGCGCATCGAGTTCGCGTCTGTGGAGAAAGCGACAATTTATCCCGTTATCCGGACGAAATCCGAATAACGCCGGAGGAGGAACGTACCATTCTGCAAAAGCAGGAGGAAAACCCGAAAGGCATTCTGCTCGGCGCGTTTGTGGAGAACCAACTGGTTGCGATGGCAAGCGTGCTTCCTGTGTCCGATTCGCACGAACGATACCGGCACCGGGGCGGTTTCGGCATCAGCGTCCTCCAGGGCTATTGGAATCAGGGAATTGCCAGTCTCCTGATCCCTCGGGTGTTAGAATGCGCCCATCAGGCCGGTTATGAGCAGGTCGAGCTGGAGGTGCTAACGGACAATGAAAAGGCCATATCTCTTTATCAGAGACATGGCTTCCGAGAATATGGATGCAGGCCCCATGATGTGAAAATGCGGGACGGCTCCTACCGAGACGCGCTTTTGATGCTCCGGCCGCTGTAATGTACACATTGGATCACGGCGGCGTTCCACAAAGCGCAAATCACAAAAAAATGAGAGGGCAAAGCCAGCATGAAACTCTTTCTCAACGGCGGTGGGGACGGGCCCCAAGCCGCCCTGGCATACCAACGCTTCAGCGAAATCATCGACCACGCAAAGCCCTTGTTATATATTCCGCTTGCTATGGAGCCGGAGCGATACCCTGGCTGCCTTGCATGGATTACAGAGGAATTCAAAGAGCTAAGACTTGCCGGGATCAACATGGTCTCTTCCATGGAAGAACTGTATCGGACGGATTTCGCGAATTATTGCGCGCTTTTTCTCGGCGGTGGAAACACCTATCGGCTGTTAGCCGGATTGAAAGCAAGCGGCTGCTTTGAAAAAATTGCCGATTATATCCGTCACGACGGCGTTGTATTCGGCGGCAGCGCGGGCGCGATCCTCTTCGGCGCGGATATCGATAGCTGCGCATGCGACGACAACAATGGCACTGATTTGACGGATACCGCAGGCTTCGATGTGCTAAACGGCCTCTCCCTCCTATGCCACTATACAAACCGTTCGGCGGAAAAGGACCGGCAGAGCACAGAGTATCTTCTGGCCCTCTCAAAGCAGAGAGCCATCCTTGCGCTGCCGGAGGAAGACACGATTTGCATCAACGGGGCAGAAATCGAAGTGATCGGCGCCCGACCCTATTATGTATTCAAAAACGGAGAGCGAATCCAAAGAAAAATTTCATCGCATCAGAGAACAGTGGAATCAAACGAATCGTTCGCCGCCTGTGTAAAAGATGCCGGCCTCCAAAGCTTCTCTGGCTCGACAAGTTGAAAGCCGGGAATTTATGTATTCCCGGCTTTGTCTTCTCTCTCCCGCGGGCCAAGGCCAAAGCTGACGGACAGCGCGCGGTTGATGCGGTTCATATCATCGGGTGCAAGGTTTCCCATTCGCTCGCGCAGGCGGCGTTTGTCCAGCGTGCGCACCTGCTCCAGCAAAACAATGGAATCCTTGGCCAGCCCACAATCGTTTGCATGCACCTGAATGTGCGTAGGCAGATTGGTTTTATACTTCTGGCTGGTGATGGCGGCGGCGATAACCGTTGGGCTGAACTTATTGCCCACATCATTTTGCACGATCAGCACCGGACGGACGCCGCCCTGCTCGGAGCCGACCACAGGGCTTAAATCCGCGTAATAGATATCTCCCCGTTTGATTGTCACGTTTCATCACTCTCCAAAGGAATTTGGTTTTTGTATTTCTATTTTTGACCAGCCACGGCGCAATTAAACATTTGGATTGAATTTCGGGGAGCAAAAATTCAAGCGCCGATTTTTCCTATAGATTTTGTGCAGCGTATATTCGATACAATACAGTGTATTCCATCCGGCCGGAATTGTGAAAAGAGGGCTGTTGCAAAATGCTTTGCATTTTGCAACAGCCCCTGGTCTCTGCGTATTTTTTTATGAAGCGGAGTAGGGGCGCACTATGTGCGCCCGCGGGCGGTCAAGGGCCGCCCTTATTATGGTAAATATTGCTGTGAATTCTGCAAGGCTGTTCATCTGCTAATTCGCCTTGATCTCCTTGAAATTGGTAAACGTCGCCTCCAGTTTGCACACTGGAACGGAAATAGACAACAGCGCGCCCGTTTCCCCATCCTGTACCAGCTCGAACGCACCGGATTTCGACTCACCCTCATAGTGCCACTGGCCGTCCTTTTCCGTAATTTCAAGCGATTCCAGCCGCGCGAGCGATTCAATGGAATTCACCACCGCCGCGCCTAAAGCGGATTGCGGAAATTGTGACAGATCAACATCGAACGCCATCGATTGATATTCAACACGATAGGTGTCGCCATTCCAAATGATCGTAACGCCGTTAAACATTTTCGGCTCTGTCACCCGGATTTCACAGGAGAGCAGCGCATGGCGGACGATATGCGCTTTGATCGTCTGCTCGGAGATCACCGCCGTCATATCCGCCTCAAATTCCGCAGGCAGGGCGGGCGGCTGACCCTTTCCTCCACCCTCGCCCTTGCCGCCGCATGCGGGCAGCAGGAGCAGGCAAACAAACAGCAGGCAAAGCCATTTCGCCTTTTTCATCACGCAACCATCCTTCCAAAAGGCGGCTATCCGCCAAACCGTTTGAGCAGAACGGCCAATTCCTCCGCCATCAGCGAGGGCGTCATGCCGCACATGGAATAATGCTTTGCAGCGACATCCCCTGCCAATCCGTGAAGATAAACCGCTGCTGCGGCCGCTCTGAGCGGTTCCATTCCCTGTGCCGCAAGGGAGGCAAGCATACCCGCGAGCAAATCGCCGCTGCCGCCCTGCGCCATACCGGGATTGCCCGTTCGGTTGACGAAAAGGGAGGCTGCGTTTTCTCCGGCAATTACGGTATTCGCGCCTTTCAGCACCAGTGTAACGCCATATTCCCGCGCGAACCTGCGCGCCGCACCCGTGCGGTCCGCCTGAATTTCCGCCGCTGTGCAGCCACACAGCCGCGCCATCTCGCCAGGGTGAGGCGTAAGAAGCAACGGAGCCTTTCTGTTCTTTAGCATATCTATATGCGCGGCGGCGATATTTATGCCGTCCGCATCGAGAATGACCGGGCAGGAAGCCTCTTCCAGAAGCCTTTCCACCAGGAATACCGTATCCTCATTTACACCGAGCCCGCAGCCAATGAGCACCGCGCTCGCTTTGTTCAACGCCGCGCGTAGTTCGGGCAGAGCCGCCTGTGCAAACGTCCCCTCACGGTTTTCATGCAGCGGCAGCAGCAATGGCTCCGTCAGCTTTGAAGCAACCGCCGCATATGCCCCTTCCGGAAAAGCGGCAGTAACCAGCCCTGCGCCCATGGCAACCGCGCCTTTTGCCGCCAAAACGGCAGCCCCCGGCATCCTGCGGCTGCCGCACACGCTTAGCAGATGGCCGTAATCACCCTTATTAGAAATCGGATCGCGCGGCGTAAAGCACTTGCGCACCGCATCTTCCTCAATCGAAAAAAGCATACCGTCCTCATCCTCATAGCAGCCCTCCGGGATGCCAATGCGCACCACGCTCACCTCCCCGCTCAATGCAGCCGCCGGATAGAGCACATGGGCTGGTTTGAGCGTGGAAATTGCCGCCGTGCAGTCGGCATGGAACGCGTACTCCGGCGCAAGGCTCACGTCGCAGTTGACGCCGCTTGGCAAATCCACAGCAATCTTCAACGCAGGCGAAGCGGACATCGCTTCAAACAGCCGGGCGGTCTGTGCATTCGGATCCCCGTAAAATCCAATTCCAAACACCGCATCCACAAGTACCTGCGCCGTGCGCAGCTTTTCCAACGCCAAATCGCGCTGCGTTTCATAGTTCACGACTTCAATCGGCAGCGCGGTCATGCGCGTGTACATCTCCAGTGCATCCGCAGCAACCGGATGCCCCGCCGCAAGAACAACGCTCACCTCAGCGCCCTTGTCATACAGCTTACGTGCAATCACGAAGCCGTCGCCGCCGTTTTTGCCTTTTTCCACATACAACGGTGGCAGCTGTATTGGATTTCCAGCGTAATCTGTGCTTTTTCTGCAACAAAACGCGCGCAGGCGGAGCCCGCGTTTTCCATCAACCGCAGATAGTCAAGCCCCGTATCCACGGCTCGCTCCTCAACCGCGCGAATCTGCGCGGCGGTTAAAATTCTCATGACGTTACCCCCTTGCGATTTAGAACAAGTGTAGCACGGTTATGATAAAAATGCAATTGGCACACATGGGAATAAAAATGCCGGGCGAAACCGCTCCATTCAAAGCGGCTCCACCCAGCAGGGTATCGTATCCTATGCTATTGCATATTACGCTTCGTATCTCCGGGCTTGCAGGTATAAACCCATTCCATCCGGTCGCCCGCCTGTAGCTTATATTGATTGGCGGCCATATTCGGGAACACACCGTTCACCTGATAAAGCCATCCGCTTTGGGGAAAGCTCTGTTCCCCCCGCAGCTTTTCATTCAGGCCGTTGATGGAGCGGACATAGCCATGCTTTTCACTAAGCGGAATTTTCTGCTCTTTCAGCACTTTTTTTAGCACGTCGAGCACAGTTTCACCCTCTGCAATGGGAACCGCGCTGTTTTCATAAATCACGCCGTTGGCCGGTACGATTCCGCTGTAGCCAGGCCAGTTCTGAATGCCGTTCGCCACAGCATTGCGGCAGGTGACGGCAAGCGCTACCGTCGCCTGCTTGGGTGAAACGGCGGCAGTTTCCTGCGGCCTTTCCGTGGTGGGCGCCACAGCCGTTGGCTCAGGCTTCACCGCCCGAGTTGCCGTTTCCCCTATACCCTGGCCCGCGGTAACAGCGCTGTGCGAGTCGGAGCCTCCGATGCTTTCGCTGGGAAAGGTGGAAGCGGATACGGCCGGCTTGGCATCCGCTTGCGAGGTGATCTGATATCCAAAATCAGAAACAGCCTGCGTATCCGCCTGCGTTTCCGGCCCTTCCATGATGCCACATCCCGCCGCCAACAATAGGAGCAGCAGGGTAATGCATAGCGCCAAAAAACGCCGGTAGCTTCTCTCTTTATTCATCGCCGCTCATCCGCTTTCTGCTCACCATCAGCGCACCGGCAGAGAGGAGCGCCAGCGAAGCAATCCCTGCCACTGCCAGGCCGGAGCCTGTGGATGGATTTCCCGGATTATCCATTTCCGTTCCGCTTTCCTGCACACTGTCTGTCTGGGGTTGGGTAGCAGGCAATGCTGTTGGTTCTGCTGTGCTTGCCGTTTCAGAGGATTCTGGCTCTCGTGTTAAATCGGACAAATCATAAAACGCTGTGCCGTTCTCCACGAAGCGCGCATAAGCCTCCAGCGCACTCAGCGATTGATAGGTTGTCAAGCTGTTGGAGCTGCCGTCCCATGCGCGCATACCGCCATCCGGGTTGACGAAGGTAAGCAGCGCATCCAGCATGGTTTTTCCGTTTTTCACATATTCCGGCCCGCAAGGGTCAATCCTCAGTGCGGTCAGGCCTACAATAGCCATCGAGATCGTTTCCGCGCTGTCGCTTCCCATAAAGCCAAAACCTGCCGTCTCTACATTTTGATTGGCCTTCAGGAAGGCGAGCGCCCGCTCAATCACACCCGCAGTTTTCTCCTCCGCCTGATAAGGCGCAAGCGCTGCGAGAACCGGCCCCGTCGTGTCTATGCTTCCATCAACCGAATAGGGGTCCTCCGGATTGACACGAAGCGCATAATTAAAGCCGCCATCCTCCCGTTGTGCACTGCAAAGCGCGTCCACCGCGGCCTTGCGCACCGTTTCCGGAAGCTCATACCGCATGGAATCCATTGCAAGCAGCGCAAAAGAAACGCCGTCCGTATAAATCTCCCGCGTGAAATCCGTTTGGGCGATGGCTTCTATCAAATCATGCCCGCCCACATTGCGGGCATCTCCTCCCGCCGCGGCAACCGCCAGCGCGATACGCGCATAGTCGCTTAAATAGAGCTGCGAAAAATTCGCCCTAACCACGCCGTCGATGTACTGCAAATAATCCCCATCAATTTGGTAACCGCCTCTTGCAAGGGCGAAAGCCGCCCAATCCACGATGTTGTCCGGCTCCTGATCCGCCGGATCTACGGCCACATTTTTCAGCAGCCAATTGGCTGCTCCATCCGCTGCGCTTGCACGCCCGATAGCGATTGCGCCCGCCGCTGTGCTAACGGTGATGCACAGCGCGAGGAGCAAGGAGAGAATGGGTTTCCATGTCTTTTTCATGTTGTCCGACTCCTTCAAATTATATTACGATAAAGGAAAAGCGAGCCCTTTTCGGGCTCGCAAAGTATTGGGACAAAGCCTGGAAAGGAAAACTCCTCCTGTGCTCCATCACCGCATACTTCCTCTCCCGCCGAAAGGAATGATACATTTCTAGGGAAACAGCGGTTTCCCCGGGCGCACGGCAGGTCTCCTGGCTCGAAATCATCCGCCTTCTCCATGCCTTCCCAGACAGGTTGTCCAGTGGCCAGGATCTGTGGCAAGCATAAAGCCGGCCGCAATCTCCTGAAAAGCGTCTGCAAGCCACGCATGGCGGCCTGCATTTTTCATATCTCTACGGATACAAAATCACGCTTTCCCGGCTTTTATGCATCATACACATGCGCAGCAAGCCGGTGGGGAATTTGTCCTTCACACAGTAGCGGGGGCTGTCACGGATTCACACCGTGTTCCCTTTTCATCCGCCCCCGCCGCATTGCGCAGGGGCGGAACCGATACGCCATATTCTATTTTTCATCTATCATTGCCGCGTAGAATTCCGTTTTATGGTAAACTTTTGCCCCAACACATTGGCACATCCCTGGGGAACGCACAGCGGCGCATTCGCCTGCTGCGGCACATCCTTCTCTGCAACAGGCGTGAGCACCGGGCTCTGCCCCGCAGGCCAGAAGGCCGGATGCTTTCCACAGCCTGCACAACGGTTTGCGCCGCGCAAGCCCTCTACCTTCGCACAGAGATCGGCAAAAATCTCCGCCGGGCTTTCATAGTCCATGCCACGGCTCTCCATGCAGTCGTTCGCCAGCGCCTGAATCATCTGCCAGCCCTCAAACCCACACAGCGGCCGGAACGCTTTGCGCACCACGCCAAGCTTTCGCTGGGCGGAAAGATAGGTGCCGTCGGTTTCCGCAAAAATGCTCCCGGGCAGCACAACATCCGCGCGGCCAGCCGTATCCGTCAGGTAAACATCCTGCACTGCCAGGAATTCCGCATTCTGCGTGCAGGCCTCCGGCAGCATCTCCCCAAAGGAGATAACTGCCTTGATCGTTGTCCAGTCAATCTGGGAAGCGGGCTTCACCCCCAGCAGGGAAAGGCCCTGGCTGTTTGCACCAGGTTTCAGGACGATTAAGCCGTCGCGCGCATGGCCGATATGGCCGGATTTTTTGGCGAGTGATGCTGCCAGCACGGCAGCCTGCCGCGACACCTGCGCATCGTGATAAACAATCATCGCTTTTTTTGCACCGCGATAAATTGCGGCCGCTTGCGCCGCCTCGCCCGTGGCCTCCGGATTTTGGAGCGCCTCAAGCATCGCTGTGAGGAAAGCTGTTTCATCCGTCTGAAAATGCCACTGTGCGAAATCGTCAAACCAAGTCCGGTTCGGGCCGATCAGCATGAGCTTTGATCCCTGCTTCACCGCTTTGCGGATACGCACACCCGCCATTGTTGTGGAAAGCGCCGGAGTCGCCCCAATGAGCAGGATCACATCCGTGCCGTTGAGCTCCTCGAAGGTGTTCAGGGAAGCGTCGATGCCCAGCGCCTCTTTCACACCGCTCTCCATTAGGCCGAAGGAGCAGAGGTTCTCGGTGCCGAGTGCCTCGTTTGCATAGCGCTTGGCCAGATACGCCTCCTCGCAGGTAGAGCGCTCGGAAACCGTGACGGCAACCGCTCCACTTCCATACCGGCTGATGATATCCGCCATGCGCTCACTGACGCAGCCAACCGCTTCATTAAACGGCACCTGGATCAACGCCCCATTTTCCCGCAGCAGCGGCATTTTCAGCCTACCCTCTTCCTGCGCCGCGCCAAAGCCAAAACGCCCACCGGCGCAAAGCATGCCGCTCTCCCCCACAGGCAGAGCGCGCGTCATCATATCGCCGCGCGTACGCAGGTCGACAGGGCAGCCCATGGAGCAGAAGGAACAAGTGGTCAGCGTGGATTTTTCCCCCACCGGCACACTCTTTTGAATTGGCTGAAGCTCCCGCAGCGCACCCGTCGGGCAAACCGCCACACACTGGCCGCAGGAGATACAGTCCGTCTGTTCGAGCTTCCGGCCAAATTCCGGCGCGACCACCGTATCAAAGCCGCGGCTGACAAGGCCCAAAGCCGTCCGCCCCATTGCCTCGTCGCACACGCGCACACACAGGCCGCAGAGGATGCATTTATCGGCGTTTCGCTCGATAAACGGATGCGTCTGCTCCTGTGGACGGGTATGCTTTTCGCCCTCAAAGCGGGCGGGCGCAACCTCGTATTCGTTCGCATAGTGCAAAAGCTTGCATTCAAAAGAATCGTGGCAGCCGCATTCCAGGCATCGAGAGGCCTCCCGCTTTGCCAGCTCCTGCGTATAGCCAAGATCAATCTCTTTAAAGTTTGTTCTCCGCTCTTCGGGGGAAAGGTGCGGCATCTGCACGCGTGCTTTCCGCTCCCGGTCCGCAAGCATTTCCGGCGTGACGGTGCGCTCCACCACATAAGGCTTGCGGTAAGCAACGGCAGCGCCCTGGAGGAAGTGATCGATTACCTTCGCCGCCTTCCCGGCCTCGCCGATGGCCGCAATCGCAATATCCGCGCCTTTATTCGTCGCGTCGCCCACTGCGAACACGCCGGGGAGGGAGGTGGAAAACGTGCTTTCATCCGCAGCGATCGTGCCGCGCTTTGTCAGCTCCAGCGCTTCAAAGCCCTCCGGATTCGTCCATTGGCCGATCGCCATGATGACGGTGTCGAGCGGCAAATCCTCAAACGCGCCCTCCACTGGAACCGGCCTGCGCCGGCCGCTCGCATCCGGTTCGCCGAGCGCCATCTGCTGAAGCCGCACGCCGCGCACAGAGCCGCCCGCACCCAAAATCTCCACGGGATTCGTCAGAAATTTGAAGGCGACACCCTCTTCCTCCGCCTGTGCAATCTCTAACGCATCCGCAGGCATCTCATCGCGCGTGCGGCGGTAGATGATATACACTTCCTTTGCGCCCATACGCACCGCGGTGCGGCAGGCGTCCATCGCCGTGTTGCCGCCGCCAACGACCGCTACGCGCTCGCCGATCCCAGAGGGCTCGTTGAGCGCCACATGGCGCAAAAAGTCGATGCCGCCCATCACGCCGTTGAGGGACTCGCCCGGCACGCGCATAGAGCTCGACGTCCACGCGCCGATGGCGACCAGCACCGCATCGCTGCCCTCGCGCAGCTCATCGAGCGTTACGCCGTCGCCAATTTTGGCGTTGTTGATCATGGTAACTCCTAGATTTGCGATCGCTGCGATCTCCTGATCGAGCACCTCCTTGGGCAGACGGTATTGCGGGATGCCGTAGCGCAGCATGCCGCCCATCTTGGGCATAGCGTCATAAATTGCCACGGAATGGCCCATCGTCCGCAGGAAATAGGCCGCGGTCAGGCCCGCGGGACCGCCGCCTACAATGGATATTTTTCGATGTGTATCCGGCGCGCATTCGGGTTGATACGGTGCCCAGCTGCGCAGATCAAGATCCGCCGCAAAGCTCTTCAGATGTGCGATCGCAATGGGATCCTCCACCATCTTGCGGCGGCAAGCCTGCTCGCATGGATGCGGGCAGATGCGCCCAATAGAGGCGGGCAACGGCACCTTCTCCTTGATAAGCTTAACCGCTTCCCGATACTGCCCGTTTGCAATCAGGCCGACATAGCCCTGGCAGTCCGTCCCCGCAGGGCAGTTGAGGGAGCAGGGCGCTTTGCAATCGCCCTCGTGGTCAGAGAGCAGCAGCTCCAGCGCCACCTTGCGCGCCTGTTTGGCCCGTTCGCCCTGCGTATGGATCACCATGCCGTCCGCCGCCTTGGTGGCGCAGGCGCGGGCAAGCTTCGGGCTGCCTTCAACTTCCACCACGCATAGCCCGCAGGCGCCGTAGGCCTCTACGCGCGCGTCATGGCACAGCGTGGGGATTTCAATGCCGTTTTCCCGGGCAATCTGGAGGATTGTCGCGCCCTCCTGCGCTTCGATCTCATAACCATCTATGTTCACACGAATTTTCATGATAATAACCAACCTTTCTCCGCAAAACGGCTAGTCTACAAGGACTGCGCCAAACCGGCAGGCTGCCTTGCACTTGCCGCACTTGATGCAGATCTCCGGATCGATCACATGGGGCTTTTTGACCTCGCCGGAAATGGCCTTGACCGGGCAGTTGCGTGCGCACAGCGTGCAACCGGTGCACACATCAGGGTCAATCCGGTAGGAGATCAGCGCCGCGCATTGGTGCGCCGGGCATTTCTTTTCCCGGATATGCGCCTCATATTCCTTGCGGAAATACCGGATCGTTGTGAGCACCGGATTCGGCGCCGTCTGGCCGAGGCCGCAGAGCGCGCCGTCCTTAATGCTGGCGCACAGCTCTTCGAGCAGTTCGACATCGCCTTCTTTTCCCTCTCCATTGACAATACGGGTGAGAATTTCGAGCATCCGCTTTGTACCCAGCCGGCAGTGCACGCACTTGCCGCAGGACTCCTTGGCGGTGAAATCGAGGAAAAAGCGCGCCATCTCTACCATACAGGTGGTTTCATCCATGACGACCATGCCGCCGGAGCCCATGATCGCGCCTGTCGCACCCAAGGCTTTATAATCAATGATGGTATCGAGCTTTTCCGCTGGGATACAGCCGCCGGAGGGGCCGCCCATCTGCACAGCCTTGAATTCCCGATCACCGCGAATGCCGCCGCCGATGCCGAAAATGACGTCCCGCAGGGTTTTGCCCATCGGGATTTCCACCAGACCGCCCTTTTTAATCTTGCCCGTGAGGGCGAAAACCTTAGTGCCCTTGCTGTCCGGCGTGCCCATGGAGGCAAAAGCCTCGCCGCCGTTTAACAAAATCCATGGGACGTTTGCAAACGTTTCAACGTTATTAATATTCGATGGCTTGTGCCAATAGCCGCTCGCCGCGGGGAATGGCGGCTTGAGCCGCGGCATGCCGCGCTGGCCCTCGAGCGATTCGATCAGCGCCGTCTCCTCGCCACAGACAAACGCACCCGCGCCCTCCTTGATGCGCATCCGGCAGGAAAAGCCGGAGCCGAGGATGTTGTCGCCCAAAAAGCCTTGTTCCTCCGCCTGGCGGATCGCATTGCGCAGCCGCTTGACCGCAAGCGGATATTCCGCACGCACATAGACAACCATCTCGGAAGCCCCAATCGCATAGGCGGCGATCAGCATGCCTTCAATCAGGTTGTGCGGGTCGCCTTCGATCACCGCGCGATCCATAAACGCACCGGGGTCGCCCTCATCCGCATTGCAAATGAGGTATTTCGGCTGGGCCTGCTCTTTGCGCGCCGCATTCCATTTAAACCAGGTGGGAAAGCCCGCGCCGCCGCGCCCCTTCAGGCCGGAAACCTTGATGGTTTCAATCACATCCTCCGGCGCCATGGAGGCGAGCGCTTTGCGAATGGAGCTGTAGCCGCCGTCCGCGAGATAATCCTCGATTTTCTCCGGGTTGATCACGCCACAATGCCGCAGCGCGATGCGCGTCTGCTGGTCGAGAAACGCCTTGTCGTCATCCGTGATCATAAGCGCGGCCAAGGCGCTTTGATCGCCTGTTTCCACCGCCTTTGCAATGGTAGGAACATCCTTTTCCTGCACGCGCACAAGCCTTGTGAGCGCGCCGCTCTCTTCATAAATATCTACAATCGGCTCGAGATAACACATGCCGATGCAGCCTGCGATCGTCAGCTCGTGCGCTGTGCCTGAAAGCGCCTGTGCCAGCGCGTCATAAACGCGCCCAGCGCCCGCCGCGATGCCGCAGCTGCCCTGCCCGACTACAATTTTCATGATTGCGGACCTCCCTTTTGCTCCGATGCACGCGCCTTCAGCTCCCGCAGGATTTTTTTTGTTTTCTCCGGTGTAAGGGTGCCGTAGGTCTCATCGTTTATCATCATCACGGGCGAAAGGCTACAGCAGCCAAGGCATGCCACATCTTTGAGTGTAAATAGGCCGTCCGAGGTAGTTTCGCCGTCGTGAATTCCCAACTCCTCCACGATCGCCTGCTCGATCATCTGAGAGCCATTGACGTGACACGCCGTTCCCTGGCAGAGCATGATCAGATATTTCCCCACCGGCTGGAAACGGAACTGCGCGTAGAAAGTTGCCACGCCAAACACCTTCGCAGGCTTTACGCCCGTCTGCTGCGCAATATGACGCAGCACATCCTGCGGAAGATACCCATAGATTTCCTGCGCTTTTTGCAAAATGGTAATCAGGCTGCCCGGCACACTGGCATATTCGTCCAGCACGCCGTCCAAAAGCGTCAGATCGCTTTCCTGTTTCTGTTCACAGCAACAACTCAAAACAAATTGCCTCCTTCAAAAAACGGCTTATTTCGCCGTTTGCATTTCAAAAAAAGCGAACAATCCGCATCCGGTGGGCAATACCGCAGGGTGCGCATGGATTGTTCGTCTCTAGCCTCGTGTTTTATTATACATAGTTTTAGGGGCGCTTTCAAGCATTTCGGCATCAATTACCAGAACCATGGCCGATTTTAGTAGACCTGTACGGAAAAGGCCGTGTTGCCGCCCCATGGTTTTCACATCAGATGGAATCAAGGGGCTAAGGTGTAGGAAATTGAACTTGACCGAACCCATCCGGGGGGTGCAAAAAGGCCGGATGCACGCCCGCTTGCGCACATCCGACCCTTTCACAGGCTCACAGACTGGCTATGCCGTTTTCTTTTAATTTTTTGGAAATTGCGGAATTCTTGCTCGTTGGCGGTGAATGGAATGCCGTCTTTCCGCAAAATTGCCTCCAACGCATGCTCCACACACCGGTTCTGCGAGGATGCGCTGATGCACAGGGATACCGCTTGCCCGCAACCGACTGCGGAAGCTGTCATCCCGCCTCCGCCCGCACCAAGATACATCTCAAAACGGTTGAGCTTCTTTTCCACCACCGGCGCCGGCTTCTGAAATCCAAGATTCGATAGCGTTGTCGTCATCCCTGTGCCCGCAATCACACGGTAAACCCGGCGGATCATGAATTCCTTCACCACACGCGGCGTATAGCGGATAAAAATATGATTGGCCGTTTTCACCGTGGCGGCGATGCCGGAGAGCAGCCGGTCGCGTTGCGTCGCCTCCCGCACCTGCCGATGTATGCAGCGCAGCGCCTGCTCCATATCAGCTACCACAGGGATGCGCACATTGACATAGTATGAAAAATTGCGCTGTGTAACGGAGCCGAAAAACGGGCGCAGATTGATCGGAATGGAGAGGGAAACATCCGGCGCGCCTTTTGGGATTTGCACACCGAGCGCAATCGCCAGGAACAACGCCGCGGCCAAATAGTCATTCACTGTGAAGCCCTCCGGCTTTATCCTGCCCTTGATGCCGCCCAGATCAATGGAGAAGCAGGTCAGCCGCACATAGTCGCCATCCGGTAGAAGACGGAAACGGTACGCCTGCTTTTCCACAAAGGAGGCGTTTTTCGTCCTGTCAAAGTTGCGTAGGTAATCGTCGTCCAGCTCGGCCTCTGAGGCCGGGGCCGCCGCGCATGGCTCTCGGCCCTCCATGCGTACACAATAATCCTCTAACAACTGCTGTAAATACGCAATTGCCGCGCCTGCATCCGCATTGGCGTGGAATACGTCCATGGTAATTCTGTTGCCCTCGCAGTAAATTCGAAAGGCGGGCTTAGCGGTATCATACAGCTCTGGCAGCGTGAGATACGGCTCCTCTCGCCCGATAATATCCAAATCTTTTGCCGGAACATGCACATAGCCCAAAAACGTTTTTTTCAGATGCGTATACAGGACGGGAAACCGCGGCCTGAGCGCCCGGACGGACACACCAAGCACCTGCGCATCCACCGCCTCAGTTAAAACGGCGCACAAGCGAAATAGATACCCGCGCCTACCGAAGCTCAGCGCCGGATAGAGCATCGAAACGGCATCCAGCCGCTCATACGGCACAGACATATGACCATCCTTTCACCCGGCAGCACAGAATCGGTCAGGCAGTCGTGTCTGCCTGGCGAATATACATGGAGCGGTTGCCGGACTCTTTTTCCACCATCGTTAAGGTGCTATCCTCAATCGAATAGGTATAGCTTTTCGTGATGCTCTTGCTGTAAATGGAATAATTGATCGTAAGGGTATTATCCTCCCCGATGGAATATGTTCCCTTTACCGAGCCTGTAAACGGGATGTTGACGACCGGCACGGTGAAATTCGCATAGGTCAGCTCCACAATCCCCTCTTCCTGAAATTCATAGCCGCTCATATTGGAGGAATCCATCCATTTGCCCAGCAGCTTCTTCTCCGGGCCAGCACAGGCGGTCAGCGCCGTCAACATCAGGATTGCAGCTAGGAGCAACGCAAGCAGTTTCCATACATTTTTTCATTTCATATCCATCCTTCCAGCAGCGGAGCCCCGACCAATAAAAGCAGGGCTGTTCACCGCTTTTTTCTTATTTATTATACGGGATACATACAAAAAAGTCCATCCATTTCTAAGCCTGTGCTTTTCAAGAAAAACACAAAACTCCCGGCAGAAGATTTCTGCCGGGAGGGAACAATAAAAAGGCTTTTATACCGCTTCCATGGAGGCACAAATCGCATCCACCATTGCATCCACATCGGGCATTTGCTCCTTTTTCAACGCAGAGCGGATTTCCAGCGGCTCGCAGACGAGCGCCATATTCTTCATGCCCTCCACCTGCTTTTTCATCAGGTTCGCCGCCGCAGGCGCCCAAGAGCCGTTGCCGATGATCGCCACCTTACGGTTTTGCAGGTTGAGCGCCGCCATCTCATGGAGAAGGCCGTGCATTCCGTAATAAATTCCCATGTTATAGGTGGGCGAAGCGAGCACCATATGGCTCAAACGGAACATCTCTGCAATGATCTCGGAGGGATGCGTTTTGGAAACATCGAAAACGCTCAGGTTTGCAATCCCGCGCTGCGCCAGCTTGCCTGCAAGCAGATCCACCGCATTTTCCGTATTGCCATACATAGAGGCATAGGCCAGCACCACACCGGGCTCCTCCGGGATATATTTGCTCCACCGATCATACTTATCCAGAATATAACCGAGATCCTCGCGCCAAACTGGGCCATGCAGCGGACAAATCATTTTTACATCGACACCGCCAAGCTTTTTCAGGGTGGCCTGCACCTGCGGGCCATATTTGCCCACAATATTGGCATAATACCGGCGCGCTTCCGAAAGGTAGATCCGCTCAAAATCCTTTTCGTCGCTGAAAATATCCCCATCATGCGCACCGAATGAGCCAAAGGCATCCGCCGCAAAGAGGATGCCCTGGCTCTCCTCAAATGCCAACATCACTTCCGGCCAATGCACCATAGGGGCAAAATAAAACTGCAATGTGTGCGCGCCCAGCGGTAGCGAGTCGCCCTCGCGCACCTCTATGCAGCGATCGTCCAGTGAAAAATCATAAAACTGGCGGATCATTTGAAATGTTTTTTGATTGCCTACAATTTTCATTTCCGGATAGCGGCGCGCAAGCTCCTCAATGTTAGCGCAGTGATCCGGCTCCATATGGTTTACCACTAGATAATCAATCGCGCGCCCTGCCAGCAGACGATCCATATTCTCAAAAAACTGCCGGGTGATTGCCGCATCTACCGTATCCATTAAAGCTACTTTATCATCTAAAATCAGGTAGGAATTATAGGCTACGCCCTGCGGCAGTGGAAACATATTTTCAAACAACGCTAGACGTCTGTCGTTGCCACCCACCCAGTGAATTCCAGGTGAAATTTCCCTTGTGTAATCCATACGATTCAGCCTCCAAATTCAGCATGATCTCTGTGCATTATGTTAGCTTATCCTAACAAGGCTCATTTTACGCCAATTTCAGGAAAAAGTCAAACTGTAATGCGTAAAAACACAACCTCCCGCAAAGAAAAAATATACAACAGCTGGCGTTTCGCGCCGACAGGCATTTTTCCAATGCTTCAAACTCTGTTTGAAGCTCTAACCTCTGCGAAATGAGCGGCGTAGCCACAGGCCATCAGCCCGAATCAATGGCTCAATGTTCTTCACAACCCTCAAAATCTTTGATTTTGCCAGCGTTTTGTAAAGTTATTATGCCACACTCCCCCAGCCCTCAATCACGCCCAAGCCGGTTTGCGGCAAAAATAAACCACCGTATTTTCCGAAGAAAAACCGGCGGTTCACTTCCACTGCGCGCTGGGGGGCTAAGAGAGAACCGGGGCAAGACGTGTTTCCGCTTTTGCAAACGAAAACACGTCACAGTTCTTCTCGCGCAGTTCTTTGGCTGAAATACACACAACATCGCGGCAGGCGCCGCCGGCGAGGCGGACGCGTTCACGCAGCGTATCCATTGCTTTTGCAGCGTGCCGCCCATCATATAAAAGCAGGCCTGAAATCGCCCTGCCGCGCAAGTCCACCTTATGCAAAAAGGCGTTTACTGCGGGCACCGGGCTGCCATGCCAAACAGGAGTGGCCAAAATAACCGTATCATACGCATCAAAATCGATTTCAAACGGATCGATTTGCGACCCCAGGCCCCTGGAGGCCAGATAGGAGCCAACCGTAGCGGCGGAAAGCACGCCTCGATCATAGCGCTCGCGCAGTTCCAAAACGTCCACTTCCCCCTCCCGTGCAGAAGCTTCACAGAGCGAGCGAATATTTTTTTGATTGGAATAGTAAACCAATAATGTTTTCAAAAGATACACTCCCCTAATGAGAAACGTTTTTTACAGGACGGCCTAACGGATGGCCGATCCCATTCTTCCCATATTAATCGGCCTTCGACGCGTTTGCGGGCTCCCCTTCCACAACGCGGCGCGCCCACTCACCGATGAAGGCAAACACAGCCTTCCGATCAGTCTCGTTGAGGATTTCATGCCGATCACCAGGATAGAGCTTAAGCGTCACATCGCCATGCCCCGTCTTTTTGAGATCCCGGTAAACCTGCCGCACACCCTTTCCATAATCGCCCACCGGATCCATCTCACCGGAGATGAGCAGGATCGGGAGCGGATAGGGCACTTTTTGATACCATTTCGGCGCAGACACATGCTTGAGCAGGCTGAACAAATCGCGGTAACCCGCCGCGGTAAATAAGAAACCGCACCAGGGATCTTGAAGATAGCGATCAACGATCTCCTCCTCTTTTGTCAGCCAGTCGAAAGCCGTGCGCGGCGAATCGCATTTTTATTATAGCTGCCAAAGGCGAGGCGGTTGATGAATTCGCTGCGGTAACGGCTGCCACGGCGCTTCGCCACAAAGGAAGCGAGGCCCACCGCAATCCCGGCCGCTGGGTTTTCGCCGCTTGTGCCGCAATAAATGGCGCCGCTGATCTCATTGCCATAGAGCTCTGTATAATAGCGGGCGGCAAAGGAGCCCATGCTGTGCCCAAAAATAAGGATGGGCCGCCCGGGGTATGCCTTGCGCGCCAGATCTGTTACCTGCTTTGCATCCCGGGCAAAGGCCTTCCAGCCGTTTTCCTCGCCAAAATAGCCCAGCTCCTCGTCGCTTTTCGCGCTTTACCATGCCCTACATGGTCATTTGCAAACACAGCAAAACCCTGCCCGCATAGATAGGATGCAAACGCATCATATCGTGCGATATGTTCCGCCATGCCGTGCAAAATCTGAATCACAGCGGTTACCTCCCTCTCCTCCGAGGGAGCCCAGCTCTTCGCATAAATATCGGAAAGGCCGGTAACCGATGGAAAGAAATATTCCCTCGTAACAATATCCATGCGGAATGCCTCCTAAAAAATCTGTTTGATCCATGTGATAAGATAGGCACAATCCAACTTGTTGAGCAGATCCGGTGACATGCTCATTGGAACCTTTTGTTATTATAGCACGCGATTACAAAATTGTAACCCTTTTGTTACAAATTTGTAGTAATAGACAAATTAAAGGGCTCTTTTTTTACAAAAAAGACCCGTTTCATGCCTTATTCGCATAAAACGGGCCTAAAAAATTACAATCCGTTACAAATGTTCTTTTCCCTTTTGCAGACGCTGCGCCAGCTCCCCGGAGGGACGAACGCTGACCGTCCGGTAAGTATCATAAATCACTTTGCCGGGCCGCGCGCCCTGCGGCTTTCGCAGCATGCGCACCGGCGTATAATCCACCGGCACGGAGGAGGATTCCCGCGCCCGGCTGAACCATGCGGCAAGCTGGGCGGCCTGAAGGAGCGCCTGCTCGCTCGGCTCCCGCCCGCCGGTAACCAGAATCACATGCGAGCCAGGGATGTTTTTGGTATGCAGCCATAAATTCTCTTTTGCTGCCGTTTTTAACGAGAGCTTATCGTTCTGCACATTATTGCGGCCGACTAGCACAGTAAAGCCGTCATCCGTGCAAAATTCCATCGGCGGCAGCGCTTTGGGGGCTTTTTGTTTTGCGCCGTTTGCGCCCCGCCTGATTTTTCAGATAACCGCTTGACGCAAGCTCCTCCCGAATCTCCAACAGCTCCCGCTCCGATTGGGAGCGGCTCAGCGCGTCAAACACGCTCTCCATATATTGCAGCTCCTGTTCGCCGGCGGCAATCTGCCCGGTAAGCACCTTCTGAGCCGTCTGCGCCTTGCGGTATTCTTTATAATACTTTTGCGCATTGTGCGCGGGCGACAGGGCAGGGTCCGCCGGGATGCGCAAAAGGCGGTTGCCATCATAATAATTTTCCACTTCATAAAACGGAGCGCCCTTTTCCAGCGCATATTGGTAGGCATTGATCAGCTCCGCGCGAATGCGCAGCGCTTCCCGGTCCTCGCTGGCTGCAAGCTCAGCGCGCTGCGCGTTGAGGCGGCGCGTAATGCGCTCCATGGTGCTCGTAACCAGGCGAAATAAATCCTGCGCCCGCTGTTTAGTGCGTTCCGCACGGTCGCGCTCCGTGTAAAAATCATCGAGCAGCGGGGAGAGCGCCGTATACGCACGAGTCCGCATTAGCGCACCATATTGACGAATGGAAAAAAAATCGCAAAATTCAACAGGCTTTTTCTCCTGATCGAGCACCATCTCCGGCTCCGCCCGGCCTTCCCGCACCCGTGTGCATAGCGCCTCCAGCTCCTGCGTCAGCGCCTGCTTCTGCTGCAAATCCAAAGAAGAAACGGGAAGATCCTCCCCTGCCGTGCGGAACGCAAGCTCCCGGCAAACGATGGGCGAAACACCCTGTAGGGAATGCAACAGCGCCGTGGAAAGGCGCGTATCCCCCTCCAGCAGGATTCGCCTATAAGCATCCTCCGCTCGCTCCTCCAGGAAATTCCCCTTTTCTTGAGCGGGCGGCAACTCATAAGGCGTGCCAGGCAAAATCTCGCGGACGGAAGATTTCGTGGCGTCAATCCGTTTGACCGCATCGACCACAACACCGTTTTCATTCAACAGGATAATGTTGCTGTGGCGCGCCATGATCTCGATGCACAGGCTCGGATGCACCCGGTCGCCAATCTCGTTGCTCGCGTCGAAATCGAGAAATAACACGCGGTCCAGCCCCACCTGACGCAAGCCGGTGAGCACTGCGCCAACGAGCGTTTTTCGCAGGAGCATGCAGAGCATCGGCGGCTTCTGCGGGTTATCCGGCGCATAGTTCGTAAAATGCAGCCGCGGGCTATTGGAGCGCACGCTGAGCAGCAGCTTCAAGGCCCCGGTATGGGAGCCTGCGCCCGCCCGGCTGCGCAGCGAGAGCACCAGCTCCTCCCGGGAAGGCTGGCTGACCTTTTCCACCCGGGCGCCGAGCGCCTCGCGCTCGATTTCCTGTTTTAAAAAATGCAAAAAAATTCCATCAAGCGCCATTACAATGACTCCTTGCCATCAAATTGAATCCATGTCACCGGATTCTCCTGCCGGATGCGCACCACACGGATGCCAGGAAACCGGGCGGATAGCTTACGCGCCAGCACGTCAACTATAGGATTCTCTGTTTCATAATGCCCCGCCGCAAGCAGCGTAAGCCCTCTCTGCTGCGCCGCCAAAAATTTCGTGATGGCTTGCGTCGCCGGTCACATAAGCATCCGCGCCTGCCGCCTGTGCATCTGCCATCAAATCGGCGCCCGCGCCGCCGCAAACTGCTACACGGGTGATTTCCCTCCCTTTGTTGGCCGCAGCCATCCGGACCGCCGCGTGCAAACGGCGGCTGACAGAGCCTGCAAGCGCCTGCGCATCCATGGGCTCTACGCTGCCAATCCGCAGCAGGGGCGCTCCTTCTTGGGCGGGAACCGCCTCCACGGCGGATAACCCCAGCTTCTCCGCTAACACATCATTTACGCCGCCTTGCGCCACATCCAGGCTGGTATGCGCACAAACTGCGCTCATCCCTGCCTGTGCAAGCAAATAAACGGGCTCTTGCGCCAAAAATTGCTTTTGCGCATGAAAGATCACTGGATGATGGCTAATAAACAGCTGCGCGCCGGCCTCCCGCGCCATTTGAACCGCCTCTGGCGTCATATCGAGAGCAACGGCGAGCGTATCCACCCGCTGCTTCGGATCTCCCACCAGTAGGCCGCTATTATCCCAGCTTTCCTGCCGGTCAAAGGGCGCGATTGTATTGAAATAATCATAAAAAATCCTTTACACAAAGCATTCTGCCAAACCCGTTCCTTTCGCTGGTCATTGACAAAGCCCCTTACAGAGCGTTTATTCCATTGATCCAATCACTGGTTCTGCCATTTTACGCATTGCCCCGCCTATCTCGGCGGCCGCCGCTTCCAGCCGGGCGCATTCTTGCTGCGACCGGCGCGACCTGCGCAAAGCCTCTACGCGGGTGAGCAGGCGCTGATGCTGCCTGTTCAAATAGATAAGCGCTGCTTCGCTATGGCACTCCGGCAGCCTGCCCAAATACGGAAGGCCGGGTGAACAAGCTGTGGGCGCCCCCGTATATTGCGCGCACAGGGCAATATAGAAATGGGAGCCATCCTGCACGGCGTTTTCCTTTAAAATTGAAAACCCATTTTTATAGAGAAACCGGCGCACATCCTCCGCGTGCGTCATCGGCTGGAGGATCAGCCGCTTCCCCTCATTTCGCAGCCAGGGCGCACGCGCAAGGATGGCTGCAATCAATTCGCCGCCCATCCCGGCAATGACAATATCCTGCGCCCAATCCGGAGCAATTTCGTCAAGCCCATCCGACAGGCAGGCGACGATCCGATCCTCTAAATGATAGCGCCGGATTGCCTGACGCGCATTTTCCAGCGGCATTTCACGCAGATCGGACACAACCGCGCGAGGGCATTTGCCGGAAAGAACCAATGCCACGGGCAGATAGGCGTGATCCGTGCCGATATCGGCAACGGCGGCGCCATCCCGCACAAAATCCGCTACCATTTGGAGCCGAGGGCAAAGGGGCCGGTTCAGAGGAAACACATGCATTTCGCCGCCTCCTTTTATTGTCTTCCGTATAAATCCAAAAACTAGGAGCCTCATGATACAAGGAAAAACCGCCCGGCAAACGTCGGGCGGTTTCAAAGCCTTGCTGCCTATGGCCATCTTTTTTGCACCGGGCAGTTTGGAACTTATTCCTTACCGGCAAGATACGCGTTGATCTCCTTCACCAGCGCGTCGGCGTCTACGCCATGCACCATACAGGCCTGCTCCACGGTTTCGCCGCGGGAGGCAGGGCATCCGAGGCAATGCATGCCCATATTCAAAAAATAAACAGCCGTTTCACGATCCAGATCCAAAATATCGCCAACGGTCATATTTTTATCAATCTGCGCCATTTGGTATTCCTCCTTTACTTACGTGCTTGTCTTATTATAATCCCTTGGCGCGCCGAATGCAATACATTCTATTTTCCTGTTTTTCGGCTTTGTCATACTTTTGTCATCCGCTTTTCTCATAATCTTTTATTTTTGCACACAAAATCGTAACATTTTGCAGGTATACTAAAACCAAGTTAAATACAAGCGCTTTTCGCTTACGATCCCCTCGAAAGAGGGTTCTAATATTTCTACTTTTTCATTTTTTCTCTCCTTTTTCCCTCATTTTGCAAAATGGGCGCCGATTTTTCGGCGCCCATTTTGTTTTTTGTCGCTTTCAGCATGAGCCCCCCGGTTCTACCGGGAGTAGGTAAAAAAGCCTTGGCAAATAAATTAATGGAAGCGAGTAGTAAATCAAAAGAAACGGATTTTTCCTCCAGAAAAAATTTCACAAGAGGAAATATACAAAAACCTGAGAATCGTTGTAAGCTTTAAACCAGACAAGTATAACTGATTTACCAGTTGCAGGGCGAGCGATGCGATGATATTTTTCAGTGCCCCCTCTGGGGTCTGTGCAAACCACTAGTTTACTAATGGTTTTGATTTTTTTAATATATCCCAATAGTAGATAATACTGTCTTGCAAATTGAACATGAATTCAGAATTATGTTAGTGCATTTCTACAAAATGTGTGTTCAGTATAATTTTTTATAAC
>ENA-OQCL01000269-OQCL01000269.1-human-gut-metagenome-genome-assembly--contig:-NODE-269-length-27260-cov-6.773007_pt1 | contig 27260 bp, 24 predicted proteins | sample MGYA00242502_ERZ504586 | MGnify/ENA primary metagenome ERZ504586 (study PRJEB26092, sample SAMD00036316) | human gut metagenome | host: Homo sapiens | study: EMG produced TPA metagenomics assembly of... | reverse complement strand
GGGTGGTGGCGCCCCCGTGAGGTTTCGGGACCCGCCCGCCTCTCCCACTCGCGTGGGAGGTGCCACTCGGCCGCTAAGGTGTCCGCTTCGCGGACTTATTTCATCACTCGCCCCAGGGGCGAGGGGTTTGGGCTGGCAGAAGTCTGGCCCAGTAAAAGTTTTATGCCTCGCTCTTTTGTAAAGAGCGGGGCATAACTTTTTAATCTTGGGGCCTCGCCCTTAGGGCGGCCAGGAGCTCCGCGACGGTGCGGCCCAGGAGCGGGTGACGCAGGGCGGGGGCTATTTGGGCGAGGGGCTCCAGCACAAAGGCGCGCTCGGGGATGCCGGGGTGGGGGAGGATGAGCTCCGGGGTGTCCAGGATCTCGTCCTCGTAAAACAGCAGGTCCAGATCCAGGGTCCGGGGCCCCCAGTGAATGAGGCGCTCCCGGTGCGCCGCCTGCTCGATTTTTTTGCAGCTCGTGCAGCAGCTCCAGGGGATAGAGCAGCGTGTCCAGAGCCAGGCAGCCGTTCAGAAAGTCTCCTTGCTCCACGCCGCCGAAGGGCTTCGTCTCAATGAAGTCCGATACCTCGCCAACGCGGCAGTCCGGCAGGGCGCGCAGGGCCTCTACCGCGCCCTCAAGATAGGCCCGCCTGTCGCCCAGGTTCGAGCCCAGAGCCACGTATGCCCTGTGCCAGCGCCGATCTATGCGCACGGAGACGCTCTCCAGCGGCAGGCCTACAGGCGCCCAGGGCTTCTTCAGCTCAAAGCTCAGACCCTCTATGAGCGGCCAGCGCAGCAGCACGGCCCGCGCCGTCTGCTCCGCCGCGGCCTCTATGAGTTTCCAGGTGTGTTCCTTCAGATAGGCCGTCACGAATTCGCAGACCTTGCCGTAGTGTACCGAGGCTGCCAGCTCGTCGCCGAGCCCCGCCCGCCGCGTGCTGAGGTACAGCCGCATCGAGACGAGGAATTTCTGCCCCAGCCGCGTCTCCTCGGGGAAGACGCCGTGGTTCGCAAAGACCTCCAGCCCGTCTATCCTTATCTCGTCAAGCCCCTTCACCGGGCCTCGCCTCCCTGCGTATCGCCAGCGCCATCCGCGCTGCGCGGAGATTTTCCTTTACATCGTGCACCCGCACGAAGGCCGCGCCCCGCAGTACGCCTATCGCCGTCGTGGCGAGGGTGCCCTCCAGCCGCTCCTCCACGGGCAGGCCCAGGCTCAGCCCAATGACCGACTTGCGCGAGGCTGCCAGCAGGACGGGGCAGCCCAGGGCGGCCAGCTCGTCCAGCCTGTGCATGGCCGTGAGGTTCTGCTCGCAGCTCTTGGCAAAGCCTATGCCCGGGTCGAGGATGATGCGCTCCCGCGCTATGCCCGCTGCGGCGGCCAGGTCCAGCGTGCCGCGCAGGTCTTCCAGCAGCTCCGGCATGAAGTCGCTGTATTCCGCGCTCTTGCGGTTGTGCATGAGGCAGCAGGCAGCGCCGCTTTGCGCGATGAGCCGCGCCATCTCGCCGCCGTCGTACCTGAGGCCCCAGATGTCGTTTACCATGTCAGCCCCGGCTTCGAGGGCGAGGCGCGCCGTCTCGTGCCGGTAGGTGTCCACGGAGACGGGCAGGCCCGTCTCGCGCTTCACGGCGGCTATCACGGGCAGCACGCGCGCGGCCTCCTCCTCGGCGCCCACGGGCCTGTGGCCCGGGCGGGTGGACTCGCCGCCTATGTCGATGATGGCCGCGCCCTCGGCGGCCATTTTGGCCGCCTGACGGAGCGCCGCGTCCCGCTCCAGCCAGCGCCCGCCGTCGGAGAAGGAGTCCGGCGTCACGTTCAGGATGCCCATGACGTAGACGCCGTTTTCAGTGTCGAATTCCCGGTTTCCTATGCGCATGGCTCACCTGCCCAGCATGTGCCAGAAGGCCTCGCGCAGGGCGCCGTCCGTCTCAAAGACGCCGCGCGCCGCGGTGGTGACGGTCTTGGAGCCGGGCTTTTTGATGCCGCGCATGGTCATGCACATGTGCTCGGCCTCGACAAAGACCATGACGCCCTTCGGAGCGAGCTTTTCCATGAAGGCGTCGGCTATCTGCGCGGTCATGCGCTCCTGGAGCTGGAGGCGCTTGGCGTAGACCTCGACGGTGCGGGCTATCTTGCTCAGGCCTACGACCTCGCCCTGCGGGATGTAGGCCACCGCCGCCGTGCCGTAGAAGGGCAGCAGGTGGTGCTCGCACATCGAGTAGAAGCGTATGTCCTTCTCCAGCACGATGCCGCTCTCCTCCACGCGGAAGCGGACGCCCAGGTGCTCCCCGGCGTCCTCGCCGTAGCCGGCGCAGAGCTCCTCATACATCCTCGCTATCCTGTCCGGCGTCTCCACCAGGCCCTCGCGGGCCGGGTCCTCGCCCATGCCCTCAAGCAGCAGGCGCACGCCCTGTTTTATCTTTTCTGCATCCATTTTCAAATGGGTCTCCTTATCCAAACACTTTGCCGTAGTAGTTGTCGTAAACGATGGTCTTGGAATACGCGTACATCTGCCTTATCTCGTCCACCATGTCCTGCACGTAGCCCTCCGGCGGCTCCGGCGCGCCCTCGGCGGGGGTGAAGACGCCGGTGGAGGCGTTGTAGCGCCCGTAGTCGGAGATGAAGCTGTAGTTGCGGAAGGCGGCGAAGTCCTGGCCCTCCCAGAGTATGTCCCGGCCCATGAGCAGGCGGGAGTCGAACTCCACGCCGAAGAGATTGAGGAGCGTCGGCAGGATGTCGCTGCTCTCGCAGTATTTGTCCACATACACGGGCTCTTCCATCTCCGAGCACCAGAGGATGAGCGTCGAGTGTTCAAGGTCAAAGGCGGGGTCTAGCTCCTTGCCGGCGATGGACTCTATGTCCACAAGGTCCAGGCCGTAGGGGTAGTGGTCGGCGGAGATGACGATGACCGTGTCGTCCAGTATGCCCGCCTCGTCGAGCGAGTCTATGAGATATTCGACGGCGAGGTCGAGATCCATTTGGCTGGCTATATAGGCCTGGGCGGGGCGGGTGTAGTCCGTGAGATCCTGCACCGCGTCCTTGTAGCGGCTGCAAATGTCGTGCCCGCCGCCGAAGACGTAGTCCATGTGGCCGCTGATGGACATTATATAGATGTTGAAGGGCTCCCGGCCGATGTAGTCGTCCACGGTGTTGCGCACGAGGTCGAGGTCCGAGGTGGGCAGCAGCCAGGGCTCGTCCAGCTCTATGCCCCGGGTGTTGGCGCGGAACTCGTAGCCGAGGTTCGGCAGGGTCTCGTTGCGGCTGTAATAGGTGTACTGCCCGCCGTGATAGGCGATGGAGGTGTATCCGAGCGGATTGAGCACATTGCCCATGGCGTAGGGCATGTAGCTGCCCTTGGAGGCGAGCATGTACTGCTTGGAGCTGTTCTGCATGAGGCCGGTCAGGGTTATGAACTCGCCGCCCGTCGTCGAGGCGGCGGTGATGGGGCAGTAGAAGTTTTCAAAGACGAAGCCCGAATGTGCCAGAGCGTACAGCGTGGGCGTGTGTACCTCGTCCAGTGCCCAGGTCGAGAAGCTCTCGGCGCAGATCCAGACGAGGTTCTTGCCGCGGAACATGCCCGTGTACTCGTTCGTCCAGCTCGGCTCCGACTGCGACACGAACTCGTGGACGGCGAGGATGTCGCTGTCCCACTCGTTTGCCATGAGCGCCTCAAAGTCTATGTCAAGCACCTGCGGCTCGGGGGTGAAGACCTCGGGCGTGGGTGTGGGAGCGGGGGTCGGCGTGGGTAAAGGCGTGGGCGTCGGCTCCGGGGCTGGCGCGGCGCTCTCCCGGGCCTCGCGCAGGCGCGCGGCGTCCTCCAGGGCCTGGGCGGCGTCTATGCGCTGCGCCGTCAGCAGGCCGAAATTTGCAACGCCGGTGTCCATGACAAAGCCCTCGCCGTAGCTGAGCGAGAGCGGCACGGCCCCGCCCGTGCACAGCCGCACTCCCGCCGAGGCGGCCAGCTGGAGGGCCAGGAAGAGCAGGAGCGGCAGCAGCTTTCGCCGCCCGCGCAGGCCCTCCGGCGCGAGGCGTTTGCCAAAGACCAGCCAGAGGACGAAGGGCGCCAGCATCAGCAGTATCTCCGGCAGGCAGCGGACTATGCCCCGCAGGGCCTCCCGCCAGTAGCCCGTGAGCGCGCCGCCGGCGACGCCGAGCATGCCGACGCTCAGATACTCGCTGAAGATGTCGTGATACACCGCGTGGATGCCGAAAAACAGGGCCAGCAGCCCCAGGAACACCGCTGTCGCCGCGCGGAAGAAGCGCGCGCCGCCCAGCGCGGCCAAAAAGCAGAGCAAAAAGCCCGCCGCCAGCGAAAAGAGCGCCGTAAAGAGCAGGCCCGCCGCCGTAAAGCCGGAGTGGAAGGCCTTGAAGACCAGCTCCAGCCAGAGCAGCGCGGCGGGCAGGCAGAGCAGCGCGGCCGCAAAGCCGCGCCCTCTCTCAGTATTCGTTGAAGCCGTATTCGTAGGGGATGGTGAGGTTCGCTCCAGTAAAGCTGCCCTCGAGTTTCGAGATTGTGCGTTCATATTCCTCGCTGCCCTCCTCGTAGGGGACGGGCTGGTAGTTGTTGCCGTCCACAACGCCGGAAGAGGCGCAGGGGATGAGCTTCAGGTTCGTCACGGAGACGGAGCCGTCCACATCCCGGGTGACCTCCAGCTTGGCGATGACGGTGTCCTTGTCGCGGGGATTGGTGTTGCCGCCGAAGGACCAGTTGCCCATGGAGTAGAATATGTAGTGGTCGTTGTAGACCTCGATGGGCTGGAGCGTGTGCGGGTGCGAGCCGTAGACGACGTCGGCGCCAGCGTCGATGGCGGCGTGGCCCTGTTCGAGCTGCAGGGCATTCACGTCATAGGCGCCCTCGTCGCCCCAGTGCAGGGCGGCGATGATGAACTCGGCCCCGGCCTCCTTGAGCGCGGCGATGCCCGCCTGTATCTGCGCTACCTTGCCGAAGGAAACGGCGTAGACGCCGATCTTGAGGCCCGATTCCGTCTCGTATATCGTGTACTCGTCGCGGCCCGCGTAGCCTATGCCCGCGGCGTCGAGCGTGGCCTTCGTGTCCGCGTAGCCCTGCTCGCCGTAGTCCTCGACGTGGTTGTTGCCGAGGGTGACGAATTCCACGCTGCCCAGCGTGAGGATGTCCACATACGAGGGCGGGGCGCGGAAGGTGAAGTTCTTGTCCGCAGGCACGTCGTAGTCCGAGAGCACGCACTCGAAGTTAGCCATCGTGAAGTCGTCGCCCTCAAAATACTGTATGGTCTTTTCAAAGACGTAGCCGAGGTTGTCTGCCGTGACCACGTTCTGGTAGGCGACGGAGGAGTTCCGGTAATACGGCACGGCGTCTGGGGTGATGTCCCCGATGAAGCTGATGTTGAAGACCTCGGGCTCCGGCGTCGGCGTGGGCTGGGCGCTCTCGGAGGGCGCGGCGCTCTCGTCCGTCTCGTTCCCGGCGGACATGGAGGGCGGCCTCGTCGGCCCGTCCGTCTCGGCTGCGGCGGCCGCCTCGCCGAAGTGCAGGCTCCCGCCCATGAGCACGAAGAAGGCGCACAGCAGCACCGCCAGCAGGGATTTAAGCAGTTTATCTATATCACTCGCCCGCTTTCATAGCAAGGTAGGCGTTTATGAAGCCGTCAATGTCGCCGTCCATGACCGCGTTGATGTTGCCGTTCTCAAAGCCCGTCCTCGCGTCCTTGGCGAGGGTGTAGGGCATGAAGACGTAGCTGCGGATGGCGCTGCCGAAGTCTATCTTCATCTGGACGCCCTTGATGTCCGATATCTTCTCCAGGTGCTCGCGCTCCTTTATCTCCGCGAGCTTGGCGCGGAGCATCTCGCGACAGTTTTCAAGGTTCTGGAAGTGGCTGCGCTCGACCTGGCTGGAGACGACGATGCCGGTGGGGATGTGCGTGAGACGGACGGCGGAGGAGGTCTTGTTGACCTTCTGCCCGCCCGCGCCGGAGGAGCGGAAAACGTCCATCTTGATGTCCTCGTCGCGCAGCTCGATGTCGCCCGTGTCGGTTATCTCGGGCATGACCTCGACGGCGGCAAAGCTCGTCTGGCGGCGGCCGGAGGCGTCGAAGGGGGAGATGCGCACGAGACGGTGTACGCCGTGCTCGCTCTTGAGATAGCCGTAGGCGTTCTCGCCCTCGATCTTGATGGTGGCGGACTTGATGCCCGCCTCCTCGCCGTCCTGCCAGTCCATGAGCGTGTAGGTGTAGCCGTGGCGCTCGGCCCAGCGGGTGTACATGCGGTAGAGCATCTGGGCCCAGTCCTGGGCCTCGGTGCCGCCGGCGCCGGGGTGGATGGAGAGTATGACGTTGTTCGCGTCGTACTCGCCGGCGAGCAGGGTGGAGAGGCGCATGGCCTCGAGGTCGCCCTCAAGCTTGGCGTAGTCCGACTCCAGCTCGGCGAGCATGGAGTCGTCGTTCTCCTCGAGCGCCATCTCGCAGATGACCATGAGGTCGTCCCAGGTGGAGCAGAGCTTCTCGTACTTCTCGCACTTTTGCTGGAGCTGTTTCATGCGTTTTGTACCTTCTGGCTCCTGTCCAGGTCGTTCCAGAAGCCCTCCTTCGCGCTCTCGGCTTCGAGCTCGGCTATCTCCGAGCGCGCGTCGTCCAGTTTGAGCGCCGAGCCCAGCCCCGTCGAGCGTGGGCTTCATGTTGTTCAGTTTGACCTTATATTCTTCAAATTCAAGCATATCTTCAACCGCTTTCCCAAAAAAATTAGCCCTACTATTATATCCATAACTTCACTGCTTGTAAATAGGTATCGTGTTGCGAAAAGGCGTGAAGCATGATATATTGGAAAAAACAGCAAGTCAACAGATAATTGCGCCGGCGCAACCAAAGCGCCCCGCCGTAAGATACGGTGGGGTTGGGCAGTCTCCGCAGCGCTCGCGCTCATCCTCGCGGCCACCATCACCGCCTGGGCCTTACACGACGGAGGTGAGAGGGAAAATGAGATAATTTTTAAGGAAGAGGATATGCAGGAAGAAGTAATAACAGACTTTGAGAATTACTGTTTTCTGCTTTTCTTGCATTAAGTGTGCCTGTGTCAGCATTTGCAGCTACACAGAGAGCCACAAACAGAGTTAATGTTACGACGGAGCCGAACACAACAGCAACCATAGGAACGTCCCTTTCAATGGAGGCTGACGAGACGGTCACTATCAACTGCACATACTCGCCCAGGACGGCGGATGTGGACTTCGGCCTTATCACCCCTCGCGGCACATTCGTTTTTGTAGAGGGCGAAGACGGCAGCTGCAACCAAACCATACAGGTGAGCCAAACAGGCGATTATTATTTTGCAGTCCGCAACAACAGCAGCAATGACGTGGAAGTATTGGGATATGCATATTATTACCAGTCTGTGGGGTTGTCTTTTTCTCCAAGCCTCAGCTTTCCTGCGGGGGCATCCTTATCAATAACCCCAGTATTTATCATATCCGCATGAGTCATAATGCTTATAAAGGGTTTTATACATGATAATACCTCATATGTCAAAAAAGGAAAGAGTTATCACAATTCTGCTTGCGGTCCTTCTCCTGGCTTCGTTAATCATAACGGCTTGCTCTATGAACGAGATCAGAAAACTGAAATTCCGCTTGGACCGCGCCGATTATGATTTGTTATTCAGCATCGATCTTGTTGCGTCCGACCTTTTCGCAACAGAGATTCCGTCAAAATCGGACGAAACACTGACGAGATACTTGACCAACGCATATTCCCACTTGGCTGAGTGCAGCATTTTGTTCCCGATTTCATCATACGCCGACAATAGCAGCCTTTATGATGCGCTGAAATTACTGGAAGAATATTTGGAGCGCATACAAGAGTCGGGCGCCCTGATCGATGATGAACTGGGGCTGGATACATATGATGCGATACACTATATGTGCGACGATCTGGCTTCGCAGGAGCGCGCCGGCCGGGTGGTGGAGCTTCTTGAAGAGTGCGTCGGCATGGCCGGCGCCTAGTTCCAGAGCGCAAGTCTGACGCCGTACGCATATCAAGAATTTGCAGAACTTGCCGCGAGCATACGACAACAGAGCAAAAAGGCAGACCGGGCGGCCGTTTCAGGGCTGCCCGGCCTGCTTTTTCACGGGACGATTTCAGGGAAATTCAGGCCGGGCCAGAAAAAACTTCTTTTCCCATCTATTATTTTTGTGAAGCATTTGGTATAATGTCAGCGGAGCGGGTCCACGACCCAGCAAGAGAGAGAGGAAGATTGAATTGATCTCACACGGTAAAGAGGTAAAGGTGTTCGCCGGCAACTCCAACGTCCCCCTTGCCCAGGCCATCTGCGACCGGCTGAGCAAGAAGCTCGGCGACTGCAAGGTCTCCGCCTTTGCTGACGGGGAAGTCTCGCTTGAGCTCAGGGAGCCGGTGCGCGGCGCGGACGCCTTTATAGTCCAGTCCACCTGCAAGCCCGTGAACGACAGCCTCATGGAGCTGCTCGTCATGATCGACGCGATGAAGCGCGCCTCCGCCGGGCGCATCACCGCCGTCATCCCGTACTTCGGCTATGCGCGGCAGGACCGCAAGGCCAAGAGCCGCGACCCCATCTCCGCCAAGCTCGTAGCCAACCTCATCACCGAGGCCGGCGCGGACCGCGTCCTCACCATGGACCTCCACGCCGCCCAGATCCAGGGCTTCTTTGATATCCCGGTCGATAACCTCTTCGGAGCGCCCATCCTCGGCAACTACTATCTTAAGCAGTTCGGCCGCGGCAACGAGGACTTCATGGTCGTCTCGCCGGACGTGGGCAGCGTCGCGCGCGCCCGCGCCTTCGCGCAGAAGCTGGATATGCCGCTCGCCATCGTTGACAAGCGCCGCCAGAAGGCAAATTCCTCCGAGGTCATGAATATAATAGGCGACGTGCGCGGCAAGAACGTCATCCTGCTCGACGACATGGTCGATACCGCGGGCAGCCTCTGCCACGCGGCGGACGCCCTCGTGGACATCGGCGGCGCGAAGGAGATATATGCCTGCGCTTCGCACGGCGTGCTCTCCGGCCCCGCCCTTGAGAGGATAGAGAAGAGCCCCATCAAGGAGCTCATCCTCCTCGACACCATCCCCTATCCGAAGGACAAGCCCCAGTGCGGCAAGATACGCTATCTCTCCGTCGCGCCCATATTCGCCGAGGCGATAGAGCGCATCTACGAGGAAGTCTCCATCTCCTCGCTCTTCGACTGAGATGCTGTTCGGAGCGAGGGGCGGCGCGAGCTGGATACTCGTCTTCCTGGGAAACCCCGGCCCGAAGTATGCGGGCACGCGGCACAACGCCGGCTTCATGGCGGGCGAGGCCCTTGCGAAGAAGCTCGGCGTCAAGATAAACCGCGCGCGCTGGCGCGCGCTGACCGCGACTGCGGAGCTCGGCGGGCAGAAGGTCCTGCTGATGCTGCCGCAGACGCTTATGAACCTCTCCGGCGAGGCCGTAGGCCCGGCGGCGAAGTTTTACAAGGTGCCGCCGGAGCGGATAATCGTCTTTTCAGACGAGATGGCCCTGACGCCGGGCAGCCTGCGCATACGCACGGGCGGCAGCGCGGGCGGGCACAACGGCCTGAAGAGCGTCATCGCCGCCCTGGGCACCGACCAGTTCCCGCGCGTGCGCCTGGGCGTGGGCGAGCCGCCGCACCCGGATTACGACACGGCGGATTGGGTCCTCGGCGTGCCGAAGGGGAAGGACGCGGAGCTCCTTGCGGACGCCGCGAAGCGCGCGGCGGAAGCCGCGGAATGTTACGTGACCGAAGGCCCGGAGCGGGCCATGAGCAGATATAACCGCAAAGCCTAGCAATATCCGCGCACACCCGGGGCAGACCCGGGCTGCGCCAAATGTCAGGGGGGAAATGTGTGAACAGAAAATGCATTGCGATGCTCCTCGCGGGCGGGCAGGGTTCGAGGCTCTACGCGCTCACGAAGGACGTGGCAAAACCCAGCGTTCCCTTTGGCGGGAAATACCGCATCATAGACTTCCCGCTGTCCAACTGCGCGAATTCCGGCATAGACGTGGTAGGCGTGCTCACACAGTACAGGCCGCTCCAGCTCAACAGCTACATAGGCAGCGGCCAGGCCTATGACCTCGACAGCTCCGACGGCGGCGTTTTTATCCTGCCTCCGTACCAGAGCGCGGGGGAGAAGGGCTCCTGGTTCTCCGGCACGGCCAACGCTATCTACCAGAATATCGCCTTCATCGAGAACTACGAGCCCGAAAACGTGCTCATCCTCTCCGGAGACCACATCTATAAAATGGATTACTCCGACATGCTCAGGCAGCACGTGGAAAACGGCGCGGACTGCACCATAGCCGTCATCCAGGTCTCGATGGAGGAGGCCTCGCGTTTCGGCATCCTCTCCACGGGCGAGGACGGCTTCATAAACGAATTTGAGGAGAAGCCCAAGCAGCCGAAATCGGACCTCGCCTCCATGGGCATCTACATTTTCAATTGGAAGAAGCTGCGCGAGTACCTCATTGCGGACGAGGCCGACCCGAACTCCTCCAAGGACTTCGGCAAGAACATCATCCCGAAGATGCTCGCCGACGGGCAGAAGCTGTGGCCCTACCGCTTCGCGGGCTACTGGCGTGACGTCGGTACCATCGTGAGCCTCTGGGATGCGAACATGGATATGCTCTCGCCGACGCTCATAAACCTCTACGACCCGGACTGGCCTATCCGCTCCAAGAGCCCCATAAAGCCGCCGCACTATGCGGGGCCGGACTCTAAGATAGTCCATTCCATCGTGACCGAGGGCTGCGAGATAGAGGGCCGAGTGGAGAACAGCGTCCTTTCGAGCTCAGTGCGCGTGGGCAAGGGCGCGAACGTCGTTTACAGCATCCTCATGCCGGGCGCCGTCGTTGAGGACGGGGCCGAGGTCAAATACGCCATCATTGGCGAGAACACCGTGGTCCACGCGGGCGCGAAGGTCGGCTCCGAGCCGGACGGCTCCGAGGAGTGGAACGTCGCGACCTGCGGCCCGGGCGTCGAGATAGGCGCCGGAGCGGTGATAAAGGCGGGGGCCATGATCTACGACAGCGTGCCCGCCGGGGAAGGAGGCGGAGACTGATGGTCGATCTGCACGGAATAATCCTCGCTGACCGCTCCGCGGTCGGGCTCAACGAGCTGGTAATGTGCCGCACCTCGGCGTCCCTGCCATTTGCGGGGCGGTACAGGCTCATAGACTTTGCGCTCTCCTCGCTGCAGAACGCGGGCGTGCACGACGTCGGCGTCATCATGCAGCAGGACTACCAGTCGCTGCTGGACCACATCGGCAGCGGCAAGGAGTGGGACATGAGCCGCAAGCGCGGCGGCCTGCGCCTTCTGCCGCCCTTCGGCCGCCAGAGCGGCATGGGCGGGTATGTCAGCGTCATAGACGCGCTGCTCGCCGTGGAGGGCTACATCCGCGATATAAAGCAGAACTACATCTACCTTGTCCACGGCAGCCTTGCCGTGAACCTCGACCTCGGCGCGCTCATGCGCGCGCACGTGAAGTCCGGCGCGGACGTGACGGCGGTCTGCACCCCCGGCACGCCGAAGGAGACGCACCACCGCTTCGTGACGGATGAGAACGGCCGCGTGACCCAGCTGCTCTTCCGCCGCAGCGGCCCCGGCCCGGGGCACGCGGCTCTGGAGGCCTACATCATGTCCCGCGACGTGCTGCTGGACCTCCTGGAGCGCTGCGACAGCGCGATGAACCGCCGCTTCCACCGCGACGGCCTGGGCGGACTCATGGAGGCCGGCGGCAGCATCAACGTCTATATGCACGAGGGCTACGCTGTGAACATCGCGGACGTGATGGGTTATTATGAGGCCAGCATGGATATGCTGAACGCAAAGAACCGCGGCGAGCTCTTCCCCGAGGACAGGCCGGTCCACACCAAGGGCCGCGCGGACGTCTCCACCTACTACGGCGACGGGGCGAAGGTCACGAACTGCCTGGTGGCGGACGGCTGCTTTATCGAGGGCGAGGTCGAAAACTGCGTCATCTTCCGCGGCGTGCGCATAGAGCAGGGCGCGGTGCTGAAAAACTGCATCATCATGCAGGACAGCGTGATAGGCCCCGGCGCGAAGCTGGACTACATCATCTGCGACAAGGATGTGAGCGTAGACGGCGGCGTGACGCTGGCAGGCAGCCCCAAGCTGCCCCTGGTGGTTCCCAAGGGGAGCAAAATCTAAGTTAACGGACAGGAGTTTCTATGACGACAGGACAGATTTCCAGAGACGAGATGCGCGGCGCGCTTGAAGATAAGCTCTGCGCACACTTTGCCGTGACGGGCGAGGAGGCCACCGACGAACAGGTCTTCCAGGCCTCGGCCATGGTCATACGCGAGATAATGAGCCGCCTGCTGGCCTTTGAGAAGCGCGAGCAGCCGGAAAAGGAGGTCCACTACCTCTCCATGGAGTTCCTCATGGGCAGGAGCCTCATGAAGAACGCCTATAACCTCGGCGTGGCCGAGGCGCTGACGGGCGCCCTGGAGGACATGGGCCGCAACGCCTCCGACATCTTCGAGACTGAGCCGGACGCCGGCCTCGGAAACGGCGGCCTGGGCCGCCTGGCCGCCTGCTATATGGACAGCATGGCCACCGAGGGCATCGCCGCGACGGGCTACTCCATCTGCTACGAGCTCGGCATTTTCAAGCAGAAGATAGAGGACGGCCGCCAGACCGAGACGGCGGACAACTGGAAGAGCTCCGCCGAGAGCTGGCTCATCCCGCGCTATGAGGACACGGTGGAGGTCCGCTTCGGCGGCCGCGTGGAGGAAAACTGGGACTATTTCGGCAACTGCCACGCGGAGCTCAGGGACTACACCAGCGTCCTGGCCGTGCCGCGCGACATGCTCATAGCCGGCTACGGCGGCGGCAAGGTGAACACCCTGCGCCTCTGGGAGGCGCACAGCCCGAACTCGCTGGACATGTACCAGTTCTCCGAGGGCGCATATGTCAAGAGCCTTGAGCAGCGCACGATGGCCGAGGTCATCACCAAGGTCCTCTACCCGGCGGACGACCACATGGAGGGCAAGACCCTGCGCCTGAAGCAGCAGTACTTCTTCGTCTCCGCCACGGCGCAGACCATCGTGAAGCAGCACCGCAAGCAGTGGGGCGACGTGCGCTCCTTCGCGGAGCACCATGTCATCCACATAAACGACACCCATCCCACGCTCATGATACCCGAGCTCATGCGCATCTTCATGGATGAGGACGGCCTGGGCTGGGACGAGGCCTGGAAGGTCGTTTCTAGCTGCGTGGCCTATACGAACCACACCATAATGTCCGAGGCGCTTGAGACCTGGCCGCAGGGCCTGGTGCAGGGCCTGCTGCCGCGCGTGTTCGAGATAATAAGCGAGATAAACCGCCGCTGGCGCGCCGTTTTGAACGAGAAGTTCGGCGGCGACGGCGGGCGCATCGCGCGCAACGCCATAATCGAGGGCGGCAAGGTCCACATGGCGAACATGTGCCTGGCCGGCTGCTATATGATAAACGGCGTCTCCGGCCTGCACGGGGACATCCTCAAAAACAGCCTCTTCGCGGACATCTATTCCTTTGAGCCGGAGAAGTTCACCTATGTGACGAACGGCATAGACCACCGCCGCTGGCTCTCGCAGATAAACCCGAAGCTCGACGCCCTGGTGCGCGAGCTCATCGGCCCGGACTACCTCAAGAAGCCGGAGGAGCTTGCAAAGCTGCGCCGGTTCGAGAACGACTCCGAGGTGCTCATGCGCCTGCAGGAGATAAAGGGCTTCAACAAGGCCGCGCTGGCGGACTTTATGAGGAAGTCCCAGGGCTTCGAGCTCAACACCGATGCCGTGCTGGACGTCCAGGTCAAGCGCCTGCACGAGTACAAGCGCCAGCTGCTGTGCGCCATGCTCATCGCGCACCTGCAGGACCGTCTGCACGACGACCCGGACATGGACTTTGTCCCCCGCGCCTTCGTCTTCGGCGCGAAGGCCGCCGCGAGCTACAAGACCGCGAAGCGGATAATCGAGCTCATCTGCTCCCTCTCGGCGGACATAAACGCCGACCCCGTCTGCAAGGGCCGGCTCCAGGTCTTCTTCCTGGAGAACTACCGCGTCTCCGTGGCGGAGAAGCTCATGCCCGCGGCGCAGGTCTCCGAGCAGATATCCACGGCGGGCAAGGAGGCCTCCGGCACCGGCAACATGAAGCTCATGATGAACGGCGCCGTGACCATCGGCACGCTCGACGGCGCGAACGTCGAGATGTATGAGCGCCTGGGCGACGAGAACATGTTCCTCTTCGGCCTTCGCACGAACGAAGTTGAGGACATGAAGCGCCGCGGCTACAACCCGAACCACGTTGCTGAGAGCGACCCGAGGCTCAGGAGGGTGCTCCAGCGCTTCAACTCCGGCCTGGCCGACGGCAAGAGCTACGCCGACCTCGTGTCGAGCCTGCTCTACGGCGGGGACCAGTACATGCTGCTGGCCGACTTTGCCTCCTATGTCGCCTGCCATGACCGGCTGTACGAGGCCGTCAGGGACAAGAACGGCTTTGCCCGCATGGGCCTTGTGAACATCGCGGAGAGCGGCATCTTCGCCGCGGACCGCGCCGTGCGCGAGTACGAAAAGAACATCTGGCGCCTGTAAAGGCAAAAAAAACCGCCCCGACCGGAGTACCCGGCTGGGGCGGTTTTCATTTTTCGCTGGGCTCGGCGTCGGCGTCAGCGAATATGAGGTCGTCTATATCCGTCTGCATCTTCCTCACCTCCACAAGGCGGCATACATACAGCATATGCGCGCCGGGAGGGGAATATGACGGCTTTTTATGAGCTCAGCGCTCGTCCTCGTCGGCCCAGGCGTCGAGAGAATCGTATTCCCCGTCGGGGGTGAAGGGTCCCGTGTCCGTACCGGGTCTTTTTTCCCTCTCCTGAGGGTTTTCACCACGTTTGTCTTCCCAAGCCATAGCCATCCTTCCTTTCAGAAGATTTTTTCAGCGCAGCCGCAGACTTTTTTGCCTCCGGCTGCGTCTTTATTATGTGCGCTTAGGGACACATACATTATACCACGCGGCCGACATTTATTCCAGCTCGAACGCTGAAAACACAGGAACCTTTTGCCTTGCGCGGCGTCTTAAACTGAGATTGACAGGGTTGGGGCCGGATGATATCCTGTCCGTATTAAGGTCAACGATACGGAAAACGGAGCCGGGGGTGCTGAAAATGGCCGGGGACCGCCGCTGTGCGCGCCTTCTGTCCGCTGCTTTTGCGATTTTGATACTGCTCTCCGCCTGCTCGGCTCAGCCTGAGCCGGAGGTGGAAGAGACTGCCGCGCCCGAGACCGGGAGACGGATTGGGTCTATGTCCCCGAGTTCACGAGGCTCGCAGACTGGGCCGGCTGCTTCGCCCTAGCGGGGGAGCGGCTGTATTTTGACGGCGTCGAGACGCTGGCCTCCGGACAGGAGACCGGGGGCGCCGTGACCAGGCCCATTCTGCGTTCTGCGTCCGCCTTGGGCGGAGAGGTTTCGGACCTAGCGAGCTTCGAGGCCGCGCCCACGCCGGAGGGCGCCTCCGTCTCGGGCGGAATAAGCTGCATGTGCGCCCTGCCTGACGGGGGATTTGCCGCCGTGGAGAGGGCCTTTTTCTCCATGCCGGAGCCGATGGAGGAGACGTCCGGGGCCACATCCTCGGACCTCGCTGCCGGCTTTGAGAGCGCAGAGAGCCATATACTGCATATTTTCGACGCGGCGGGCGAGAGCCGCGCAGTGAAGGATATAACGGAGCTCCTGGGCGGGGAGGGCGTGGAGGCCTGTGCCGCGGACGCTGCGGGCTATATATACCTTCTGACCTCCGGGGGCGGCGTGCTCGTCCTGGACAGGGGCGGCGGCTTTGTCAGCCGCTCCGCGGGGGAGGGCGGCTTCTCCGGCCTTGTGCGCCTGGGTGAAAAGGTCTGCGCCCTGCTGAACACGCAGGAGGGCATCTCGCTGCTGCCCATAGACCCCGTTGGCGCAGCAGCCGGGAAGGAGGAGCTTCTCCTGCCCGCCTCGGCGCAGGAGCCTTACCCCGGGACGGAGCACGCCCTGCTCTGGTCAGACGGGGAGCGCCTGCTGGGCCTCGCGCCTGGGGAAGAGGAGCCGGAGGAGCTGCTGTATTTCTCCGACGCGGGCCTTGACGGCGACATGCTTGCCGCCGTCTTCCAGGAGGAGGGCGGGGACATCCTCTGCCTCGCCTGGGAGAGCGACGGCACCTGGCTCGTGCGCCTCGAAAAGACCGCGGCCTCCCAGGCCCCGGTAAAGACGCGCCTGACGCTCGCGGGCCTCGACATAGATTACGGCATACGCCGCGCGGTCCTGGACTTCAACCGCCGGGACGGGGGAAGCGTTATCGAGCTGCGCGACTACGCCGGGGAGGGCGAGGAGGCTTTTCTCGCAGAGCTAGCAGCCGGGAAACTGCCAGACATCCTCTGCACGGACAGCCTGCCCGCCGACAGCCTGGCGGACAAGGGCCTGCTGCGCGACCTCGCGCCGTACATAGAGGGCGACGCCGCCCTGGGCGGCTTTGACGCCCTGGTGACGCCATATTTCGACGCCCTGCGCCGGGACGGCGCGCTCTATGAGGTGTCGGAGGGCTTCTGCCTGCGCTGCTGCATGGCCCCGGCGGAGCTCTCGGGCCGCTCTCTGGACCTTGCCACCCTGCGGGAGCTGGCGGAGGGCCTGCCCGAGGGCTGCACGCTGCTCGGGCCGGAGGTCACGGCCGCTTCGCTCTTCCGGGAGCTCTGCATGGCGAACCTGGAGCGCTATGCGGACGCGGGCAGCGGCGTCTGCCGCTTTACCACGCAGGAGTTCATCTCCCTGCTGAAGTTCTGCGGCGGCTTCCCGCGCGAGGCTGCGCAGGAAAAAAGCGCCGCTCCCCACGGCATAATGGAGGCGGGCGCGCAGCTCATAGCCAGCATGAGCTTTGACAGGCAGCTGCTGGACTACGTCGGCAACAAGGCCGCCATGGGCGGGGAGATCTGTCCGCCCGGCGTCCTCGGCGGGGACGGGAGCGCGGCTTTCGTGAAGGAACCGGGCCTGGCTATAAGCGCCTCCTGCAAGGCGCCGGAGGCCGCCTGGAGCTTCGTGAGGACGCTGCTGACCGAGGAATACCAGGCGGGCGCGCGCTCCGGTCTCTGCCTGCCCTCGAACCGCGCAGTCCTTGAGGCCCTGCTGGAGGCCAGGAGCCTCGGCGAGGGCTGGAGCGAGCAGCACTACCTCATACCCGGACAGGGGACGCAGAGCTATGCCCCCGGCAGCGTGGGCGGAGAGAGCTTCACGCGCGAGGACGCGCAGCTGCTGCTCGCGGCCATAGACGGCGCAAAGGGCCTCTACGGCGCGCAGGACGAGGAGCTGCTGGGCATCGTGAACGAGGAGGCGGGACGCTTCTTTGCAGGTGACTGCACTGCGGAGCAGTGCGCCGCAGTCATACAGGACAGGGTGTCCATATATATTAACGAGCGCAGATAGAAAAGGGAGGGGCCAAAGATGAAAAAATATTCGCGCATCCTCGCCGTTTGCCTCGCGCTGAGCCTGCTGGCCGCCTGCGGCGCGCCCGCGCCTGCGGGTACGGATGGGCCTGCTGGCTCCGAAACGCCAGCCGCCGCGAGCCCCGGGGCCTCGCCCTCGGCCTCGCAGGGGGTGACAGAGCCCGTGGGCACGCCCGAGAGCCTGCCCGCTGAGGTCACGGAGCCCGTGGACTACGGCCCGGAGATCGTGGATCTGAGCCGGTTCGAGGGCATAAACTATCTCGCCTGCCAGGGCGAGAGCTGCTGGTTCACCACCGGCAACGTGAAGAGGGAGTGCAAGCTCTGGTGCTACGACGCCGGCAGCGGCAGCATTACTGGAGCGGCCATGCCCTACGTCTCCCTTCCCGACGGCACAAAGCCGAGCGACTGCTCCGTCCAGCGCCTCATGGCCGTCGAGGGCGGCGTCATCGCTCAGCTGAGCCTCAGCGGGCCGGAGGGCCAGGAGCGGGCCTACGTCCTGCTCGACGGCTCCGGCAGGGCGCTGCATTGCTTCTACGCCTCCAGCCTGCTGGACGAGGGGGAGTACTTCGTGAACGTCCCCACTGCCCTCGCCACTGAGGACGGGCGGCTCTACATCGTCTCGGACGAGACGGGCATAGTCGAGCTCTCGCCTGAGTTTGAGATCTCTCGCCGCGAGGACATACCCGAGAGCCTTGGCGCCATAAGGAGCGCCGAGCTCACGGAGGACGGCCTGCGCCTCGCCTTCTACTCCATTGACGGCGAGTATTATGACGTGGACCTGGACACCTTCGAGTTCACGCCCGTGGACCTCGCCGAGTCCGCCGGCCGGGACTTCCCCCTGGTGGAGCTGGGCATAGGCCTGGACGGCTACGGCGGGGAGGGCACTCTCGCAGACGGGCGCGTCGTAGTCCTGCGGACAGACGGCTACGAGCGCACGGGCTGCCTCTACATAGCCGACCCCGCTCAGCTTGAAAAAGACACGCGCACACGCCTGACGCTCGTGGGCCTGGACCTTGACAGCAGCCCCACACTGCTTGAGGCCGCGGCGGAGTTTAACCGCACGAGCCAGACCTGCCGCATAGTGCCGCATGATTACCTGCGCGCCGACGAGGCAGAGGCCAGCCACACCTTGGCCTATGCCGAGCTGCTGGAGGACGTCTGCGCCGGAAAGGTACCTGATATCCTCTCCACGTGGAACCTGCCCACGGAGGAGCTGGCCGCCCGCGGCCTGCTCGCGGATCTCTGGCCGCTCATCGACGCCGCCGGGGCGCGGGGCGAGCTCTACACGCCCTTCCTTGAGGCGCTCTCGGAGAGCTCGGGCGGGCTCTACGAGCTGCCAGTGAGCATGACGCTCTGCGCCCTCGCGGGCTCGAAGTCCGACCTCGGCGAGGGCCGGGAGCTCGACTTCGAGAGCCTCTATGAGGCCGTCTCGAATTCGCGCGGCGGCAGCGCGGCCTTCGGCCCGGACGCGACGCGCGGGGAGCTTTTGAGCTATTTCGGCGGGCTGAACAGCTTCGTGGACTGGGAGAAGGGTGAGTGCAGCTTTGACGGGGGCAGTTTCGCCTCGCTGCTGCGGCTCACGTCGCTTTTCCCGAAGAGCGCGGAGGATGCCTTCGGCGGCTGGGGAGAGCCCCGGCAGCGCTTCTACATGATAAAGGCCTACGACGCAACAAGCCTCGTCGGCCTTGTGGACGAGTTCGGGGACGAGCTGGCCCTCCAGGGCCTGCCCGGCACGGGCGACCGGGCCTGGTACCTCAGCTGCGGCGGCTGGGCCGTTTCCGAGGCCTGCCCCGACAAGTCCGGGGCTTGGGACTTCCTGAGCCTGCTGGTCTCCGAGGACAGTTATGGGGACATGAGCAGCCTGCCCGTGAACCGCGCCGCGCTTGAGGAGCGGCTGAAGGCGGCGGAAGGCCGGAACGCCGACGCCGCGCAGCTCCTGCGGGAGCTGCTGGAGGAGACAGACGGCTGTACGCGCGGATATATAACGGACAGCTGGGAGCTGGCCAGGCTGGCCGAAGAGCCGCTGGAGCTCTGCTACAGCGGCGCGATAGACGCCGAAGGCGCCGCCCAGCTGCTCCAGAGCCGTGCCGCAGATTACCTCGGCGGCCTGAACTGAGTGCGGAAAACCTTTGCTGAATATATTTATTGGAGGACAACATGATGAAGCTGAAAAAGACTCTCTGCATCGTCCTGGCGCTTGTAATGGCGCTGGGCCTGCTCTCGGCCTGCGGCGGAGGCGGTACGACCAATACCCCGACCCCGGAATACGCCTATGTCGCCAACTACACGGAGCTCAGCCGCGACTTCAGCGGCGTGAGCAACTCCGTGCTCTCCAACGGGCGCATATACTTCCTCACCAACGTGAAAGGCGACCCCATCGTGGAGCAGATACCGACCTATGACGACAACGGCAACCCCATCCTCGACGAGAACGGCGAGCCCGTCATGGAGGAGTACACCTATGACAGCTGGGTCCCCGCCATATACAGCATTGCGCTGGACGGCACGGACCTCAAGCCCTTTGAGGGCTACAGCGCCATAGAGACGCCCGAGAACGCCGAGTACGGCGGCAGCTGGGTCACCGGCATGTGCGCGCTGCCCGGCGGCGGCTTCGCCCTTGTAGAGAACGTCAGCTATTCCATCGCCTCCGGCGGCGACGCTGCGGCGGAAGGGGACGGCTCTGAGAGCTCCGGCGAGGGCGAGACCGCCGCAGCGGCCGACGCCCTGGCCGCCGTGGACGTACCCGCTATCGAGCCCATGCCCGGCGGCAACGTGGAGTACACCTACGTCGAGACCTACTACCTGCGCACCTTCGACGCCTCCGGCGCTGAGGGCGAGAAGATCGACCTGTCCGCCATGTTTGCGGAGGAGAACGAGTATTTCTACGTCTCCAACTTCACCGTGGACGGGGACGGCAACATCTACATGATGGTGAACGGCGCCATAATGGTCATCGGCGCCGACGGCAGCAAGCTGGGCGAGATCGACCTCTCGAACGAGTCCACCGGCGTCTCGAACATCGTCACCGCGGCTGACGGCAGCGTCTGCGCCCTGTCCTACAACTCCGAGTACACCGCCCTCAGCCTGCGCCCCGTGAACGTCTCCACGCTCCGCCTTGACGAGCCCATAGCCGAGCTGCCCAGCGAGGCCTACGGCGCCAGGGTCGCCGGCGGCAGCTACGACTTCTGCTACAACAAGGGCGAGAGCTTCTACGGCTACACCCTCGCCACCGACACCGAGGAGCAGCTCGTCACCTGGATAAACAGCGACGTTGACAGCAACAACATAAGCTCCGCCTGCCTGACCGAAAACGGCGACATCGTCTGCCTGAGCAGCGAGTACTCCTCCAGCGGCGACGGCACAATCACCTATTTCATCACCCTCAAGAAGACCCCCTATGACCAGGTGCCGCAGAAGACCACCCTCACCCTCGCCTGCGTCTACCTCGACTACCGCGTCAAGAGCCAGATACTCGACTTCAACCGCAAGAGCAGCGATTACCGCATCGAGGTGCGCGACTATTCCGAGTTCAACACCGACGACGACTACTCCGCCGGCCTCACGAAGCTCATAACGGAGATAGGCTCCGGCGCCGTGCCTGATATTCTGGTGACGAGCTCCCTGCCTATGGACGTCTTCGGGAACAAGGGCCTTTTCGAGGACCTGTGGCCCTACATAGAGGCGGATGAGGAGCTCGGCGGCCGTGCGGGCGTCGTGGAGCCCTTCTTCAACGCCATCAGCGAGGACGGCAAGCTCTATCAGATAACCAGCTCCTTCACCGTGCGCACCCTCGCCGGCCCGGCCTCCATCATCGGCTCCGAGCCCGGCTGGGATTATGACGACATCTACGCCGCGCTTGAGAAGATGCCTGAGGGCTGCGAGGTCTTCAGCGTCGGCACGACGCGGGACAGCGTGTTCAGCGACGTGTGCAGCCTGAACCTCAGCAACTTCGTGGACTGGAGCACCGGCCAGTGCAGCTTCAACTCCGAGGAGTTCATAGACCTGCTTGAGTTTGCCAACAGCTTCCCCCAGACCTTCGACTGGGAGCACTATGAGTGGACCGCCGAGTCCGACGACGTCTATCGTGTCCAGGCCGGCAAACAGCTGCTCATCAGCATGTACCTGTCGAGCCTCTACAACTACAGCTACTACTGCTCCGCCTTTGGCGACGACATGGTGCTCAAGGGCTACCCCGGCGTGGAGGGCAGCGGCGCCGTGTTCAGCATGAACACAGGCCTCGCCATCTCCTCCGCCTGCAAGGACAAGGACGCGGCCTGGAGCTTCATCCGCTACTGCCTCGACGAGGACTACCAGAAGGAGAACAGCTACTCCGGCATGTGCACCAACAAGGCCGCCTATGAGGCGCAGTTCGAGGCCCAGATAGGCCAGGAGTCCTACTACTACGACAACGAGGGCAATGAGACCAAGCGCACCTTCACCCAGGAGGACGCCGACGCCATCAAGGCCGTCGTGGACAACACCGTCATCGCTGTCGGCTACAGCAGCGACCAGATAACCAGCATCATCAACGAGGAGGCCGCCTATTACTTCAACGGCGAAAAGAGCGCCCAGGATGTGGCAGCCACCATCCAGAACCGTGTTTCCATCTACGTCAGCGAGCAGAGCTGAGAGGCAATTGGCACAAGATAGGGTATAATTTGTCGAAATATCCAGCACAAATTGTGATATTTATGGTTGAGCTTTGCTGTCCTAAGTAGTATAATACAGAAAGACGGCATCCAAAGGACAACAGGGAGGGATGAAGAAGGATGAAGGCCTTGGCACGCGGGGCGCGAGCGTCTCACCAGAGACCGCAGGAAGCAGAAAGCTGAAAGACCTGGCGCACAGCCTCTGCTTCATAGGCCGCAGCGTGCTCGGCGTCCTCATCTTCTTCGTCCTTCCTTTCTGCGTTGTCGTGTACTATTCCGTCATCAAGAATTCGATAAACCCCGAGTTCGTGTTCCTGGACAACTTCATCGCCCTCTTCAAGAACTCCGCTTTCCGCGACGCCGCCAAGAATACGGCCACCTTCTCGGCCCTGGCGGTGCCGCTGGCGGTTGTCCTGCGCTCGGGCTGGCCATGCTGCTCGAGGCCAGGATACCCCTCAAGAGCCAGTTCCGCACCTTCTTCCTCAGCCCGATGATGGTCCCCGTGGCCTCCGTCGTGCTCATCTGGCAGGTGCTCTTCAGCAACAACGGCGTTATAAACGAGATCACCGCCCTCTTCGGCATCGCCAAGATCGACTGGATAAAGTCCGAATACGGCCAGATCGTCATACTCACCCTCTTCCTCTGGAAGAGCCTCGGCTACAACATGATCCTCTTCATGTCCTCGCTCGCCAATATCCCGCGCGAGCTGCTCGAGGTCGCGGACGTCGAGGGCGCCTCCGAGGTCTACAAGTTCTTCGCGATCAAGCTCAGATATCTCTCGCCCACGGTCCTCTTCGTGACGATACTCTCGCTCATAAGCTCCTTCAAGGTCTTCCGTGAGGTCTACCTCATGACGGGCGGCTACCCGGTCAGCAGCCTGTATATGCTCCAGCACTTTATGAACAACACCTTCCAATCCCTCGACTTCCAGAAGATGTCCGCCGCCGCGGTGGTCATGGCCATAGCCATGGTCGTCATCATCGCCGTCCTGTTCAAGGTGGAGGACTGGTTCGGAAAGGACGTGGAGGGATGAAAAAAAAGAAATATTTCTCCCGCGCCGTTATTTTTGTCATCTGCGCCGTGCTGGCGGTCGTATTCCTGCTGCCGACGCTGCTGACCATCTCAAACTCCTTCATGACTCAGTCTGAGATAAGCGCGAACTACGGCGTCATCTTCCAGAACGCGACGTCCTCAGGCAAGACCTATGTCTCCGAGAAGGTGAACCTCAAGTTCATCCCGGACAAGGTCTCGCTGAGCCAGTACATAACCGTGCTCCTGAAGAGCCCGGACTACCTGCTGAAGTTCTGGAACTCGGTCATCCTGGTCGTACCCATCGTGGTGTTCCAGGTCGCCATAGCCTCGATAGCGGCATACGGCTTCACCCGCTGGCGCGGCAAGGTGAGGGCGGCGATATTCTTCTTCTACGTCATCCTCATGCTGATGCCATATCAGGTAACGCTGGTGCCGAACTACCTGGTCTCCCAGTGGCTGCACATCCTCAATACGCGATGGGCCATCATCCTGCCGGGCGCTTTTGCGCCGTTTTCGGTGTTCCTGCTGACGAAATTCATGCGCAGGATACCGTACGCGCTCATAGAGGCTGCGAAGATAGACGGCGCCGGCGAGTGGCAGGTGTTCTCCAAGGTCTGCATGCCCCAGTGCCGCGCGGCGCTGTATTCCATAGCCATACTCGTGTTTATCGACTACTGGAACATGGTCGAGCAGCCCATAGTCCTGCTGCCGGACGCGGAGAAGCAGCCGCTTTCGGTGTATCTGTCCACGATAAACACGGGCGAGGTCGGTTTGGCTTTCGCCATAGCCACGATATATATGGTGCCGACGCTGCTGCTGTTCCTCCACGGCGAGGAATACCTGGTCGAGGGCATCGCAACCCAGGGCTCGGTCAAGGGCTGAGCCGCACAACGCTACACGAAAGACGGAGGAAAACGCAAGATGACTGAGCAGAGGGTCAAAAACAGGGGCTGGGTCAAGAACGTCGCCATTATATTTTTGGCGGTCATGCTCGTTCTGACTTTTTTCTCCAACACCATCATGAACGCCTCCCTGCCCGAGGCCGCCGTGCAGTACGTGCAGTCCGGCTCCATAACGACGCAGATACGCGGCACCGGCACCATCACGGCCAAGGAGGTCTATGAGGTCAAGACCACGACCTCGCGTAAGGTGCAGTCGGTCCTGGTCACGAAGGACCAGGAGGTGAAGGTGGGCGACGTGCTGCTCATCCTGGCCGCCGGAGAGGGGACAGAGACGGACGAGCTCAAGACCCAGCTGGAGACCGCGAAGTACAGCTATCAGCAGAAGCTCATAAATATGGGCGGCGGCGGCAGCGAAGTCACCCGCGCGCAGGAGAAGCTGCAGGAGGCTATAGCCGAGCGCGACGCCATCGCGGTGGACATCACCGCCGAGGATATAGAGCTCGCCAAGGTCCGCTACGAGGCCGCGAAGGAGCGCTATCAGCAGCTCACCTACGAGCTGGAGGACGCCGGCGGCTACGTCGAGGGCGGCAAGGGCGACACGCTCAAGGAGCTCAGCGACGCCGTCAACGCCGCGCAGCTCGAGTATGACTCCGCCTGCATCCGCTATGCGAAGGAATACGCCTTTGTGAATCAGCTGGCCGCGGACGCCTCCGTTTTCGGCACGCACGGCAGCGACAGGGACGCCTACGCCGAGGCCATAACCGGCGCTTTCGCCGCGGCCGGCGAGGACACCACCGTCCACAACTATTTCGTGGACCTTGCCAGCGTCACCCAGGCCGAACGCGAGAACCTCGGCATTGACAGGGTAGACATCACCAAGTACCCCTACTCCGACCTTGTGAGCGCCCTGCCCAGCCAGAACATAACTGCCGTCGCCAAAGGCTACGGCGAGATACTTACTGCCAAGGACGCCTTGACCAAGGCGCAGGACGCCTATAACAAAGCCGTTGAGTCCATGCAGCCTCAGAACGAGGCCCTGAACAAGCAGGTCACCGAAGCCAAGCGCGAGATGGATGCGCTTGAAGCCGAGCACGCCGACATGGTCGACAAGAAGACAGCCTACGACACGGCGAAGGACAACGTCGTAAGCTGCGAGAACGCGCTGCAGACGCTGCTCAAGACCTCCAAGCTCGACAACCTTGAGCTGAGCAAAATGGCCAACGAGATAGCCGAGCTTGAGGCCAAGCTGGAAAAGCTGAGCGGCGGAGAGAAGGACGCCGAGGGCAACGTGACGGGCGGCCAGATAGTCTCCGAGGTGAACGGCGTCGTGAAGGAGATAAACGTCACCGCCGGCAACAACACCGACCCCGCCACCGCCGTCATGACCATCGAGGTCCCGGACCGCGGCTATACCGTCTCCATGAACGTGACTAACGAGCAGGCCCAGAAGGTGACCATAGGCGACACGGCTGAGATAAGCACCGGCTACTGGGGCAGCTCGGGCCTGTCCGGCAAGCTGGTGGGCATCCGCAACAACACGGAGGCTGGGCAGAGCGGCGGAAAGCAGCTCGTCTTTGACGTGACGGGCAGCGAGATAACGAGCGGCACGCAGGTCTCGGTGTCCATAGGCCAGCGCAGCCAGAACTACGATACGATAGTCCCCAACAGCGCCCTGCGCTCCGACTCGAACGGCAGCTTCGTGCTGGTCATAGTAGCGAAGAGCAGCCCGCTGGGCAACCGTTTCGTGGCCACCCGCGTGGACGTTACGGAGCTTGCGAAGGACGACGTGAACACCGCCGTCTCCGGCGGCCTGTCCGCCTATGACATGGTGCTGACCACGGCCACCAAGCCCGTTGAGGACGGGATGCTGGTGCGTCTGCCAGACTGATAAGGGATGAAGATAAGCGGACTGAAGCAAAGGAAAATAGCCCTGCCCCGGCCCAAGGTCTCTATGCGCCTGAAGCGGCCGACGCTCAGCCGGGGGAAGATAGTCCTGCTGTGCGTGTGCGCAGCGCTGCTCATAGCCTGCTGCGTGCTGGGCTTCGTGTATTCCGACACGGCGGGCAGGCTGCTGGCCCAGCAGGCGGCGGAGCGCTATCAGGGCGAGGGAGAGCAGAGATACGCCCAGGCCAGCACATTCTTCCCCGTGGGCGCTGAAAAGAGCCTGACGGACATATACAGCTTCCGCTCGAAGATGGACTCCAAGCTGCTGGATGTCTCGCTGGAGGCGAAGGAGGACGAGCCTCCGCTGTGGATAGACGCCTACAGCGGCTCTGGCAAGCTGACCGTCACCGGAAACAAGGGCCGCGCCGAGGTTAGGGCGACCGGTGTGGGCGGGGAATGGTTCAGCTTCCATCCCCTGACCCTGCGCTCCGGAAGCTACATAAACGAGGACAGCCTCATGCACGATCAGGTGCTGCTGGATGAAAAGCTGGCATGGCAGATATTCGGCAGCTATGAGCTTGCCGGCATGACGGTGACGATAGGCGACAAGCCTTTTGTCGTGGCCGGCGTCGTCGCGATAGAGAGCGACAAGGCGAGCCAGAAGTCCTATGACGCCACAGGCGAGGTGTTCCTCCACTTCGACGCGCTGCTGGAGCTGAACGGCGGCGAGGGCGGCATAGACTGCTACGAGCTCGTCTGTGCGGAGCCCATAACGGGCTTCACGGCGGGCCTGCTCAGGGAGGCGTTCCAGGACGCCGAGACGGTGCAGAACACGGGCAGGTTCAGCCTGTCTAACACCATAAAGGTCATTGCCGACTTCGGAACGCGTTCGATGCAGACTGCGGGCGTAGCCCTGCCTTACTGGGAGAACGCCGCGCGCCTGACGGAGGACAACCTTGCCGCGCTGCTTGTTGCTATAGTTCTGCTGGGCCTGATGCCCGTCGTCTGTGCCGTATGGCTGGCCGTGCGCCTGCTGCGCCGCCTTTGGCTGCACCTGCGCTGGGAAGCGGGGCCGGCCGTGGTAAACCACTTCTCCGACCGCCTGCGAGAGAGCCAGCGCCGCGCCTTGAAGCGCAGACAGAAGCGCATAGAGGAGAGCTGGGTGAGAGAGGACGAGGTCGAAGACGACAAGAAATAGAGCATAGAAAGACGCCGCCCGAAAGGGCGGCGTCTTTGCCGCTTGCCGTTCGACTAGGTCTTCTGTAGGGGCGGGGTTCCACCCCGGCCCTGGGTTTTGGGTTTGGAGGAACTCGCCGTTTTGTCCTGCTGGACTTTCAGGTTGGTGCTGCTGTTTC
>ENA-OQCL01000266-OQCL01000266.1-human-gut-metagenome-genome-assembly--contig:-NODE-266-length-27523-cov-13.216491_pt1 | contig 27523 bp, 30 predicted proteins | sample MGYA00242502_ERZ504586 | MGnify/ENA primary metagenome ERZ504586 (study PRJEB26092, sample SAMD00036316) | human gut metagenome | host: Homo sapiens | study: EMG produced TPA metagenomics assembly of... | reverse complement strand
CATACCCAAGGTTAAAATCATTGAAGACACAATGGACATATTTACAAAAATGATTTTCACTTCGTGTAGAATTCTTGAATAGGCGTCCACGGAACGCCAGCGCCAAAAGTGAAGGCATCCAATAAACAATAATCCGTAGAAAATTGATTTGGTGTCCATCAAACAGCTCACCCTCATCAACCAACGCGCCAATAGATTGCGCATAGTTCATAAATGCACCAAGCGTTTTGTCATAAGTAGCCATCGCAAACATAACCGCCGCCAATCCAATCCAAGTAGTCTTTCCCCAAGGCTTACTGAATAAGAGCGGAAGAATTGCAAACATAAATGCATGCGTATGAAAAAAGGATTGAAATCGCAACCAGCGCATAAAACCGAAGATACTTTTTTTCCTTCTGCATAAGGAATGCTCAGCAGCAAAAAAATCATTGCAAAGCACTGTTTCATTGCTGCCATGTACATGACGTATGTACCAACAGAGAAGAAAATCAGTAGGCTAAATGCTGGGTTAACGGAGTATCGTTTCAAGAGTTTTGCAACCGCAAAACTGCTCAGAAATGCAGGCAGAAGAAAGTATATATGATAATTACTTATATAGCTGTGCGCAAATGATTCCCAAAACAGTGAAAGAGGATTGCCTGTTAAATCAAGAAGCCCTCCATTCGCAATAAAGTCTTTAACATTTTTCGCATTACGCCAGAAATAAATATAGTTTCCCGTGTCGTTATAGCTCGTCCTCAAAAACGAAAAGCACGTCATCCACACGATCACAGCGATCATGAAGATGTCCGCTTTGCGCAGCATGAAGTGCCGACGTCCGGTCTGAGGCCCCTCTAACTGCGCAGACGTCGGATAATAGACTTGGGACAAGTACATCAGAAAGACGCAGCCCCAATAAAGTAAAATCAGTTGCCGCATTCTCAGTCCCCCGCTGTCACAGGAAGCATAAGTCCCTCTATGGTCTGCGCCACCACAATGCGTTTGTCAAACTTCCGCTCGATGAGGGAATGTCCGCAGCGACCCATCTGCTCCTGTTCAATATGTGTTTTGCCAGCAAACTCACGGAAGAAATTCGTCAATGCTTCTGCATCCTGCGCGGGGCAGAGATAACCGCTGATGCCATCCTCCACTGCCTCGCGGCAGCCGGGGATATCGCTGGTGATAAGGGCGCGGCCCGTGGCGGCACCCTCCAGCAAAACATTGGACATGCCCTCATGGTAGGAGGGCAACACGACACAATCCGCCGCTTCATAGAACGGATGCACGTCCGTCTGGAAGCCGTGGAAGTTGATGACACCGTCAGCGACCAAGTGGTCGACGGTTTCTTTGTAGGCATCCTCGTAGAAGCCCACCACATCAAAGGAAACCTTTTCGCCAAGCTCCGCCTTGACAGTTTTCGCGGCGGCAAAAAACTCGTCCACGCCCTTTTCCTTCATGATTCGCCCTACAAACAGGAAACTGCAAACGCCGTCATCCTTCATGGGGACATAGGGATACTCGTCCAAATTGATGCCCGCACCGGGGAGAACCTTCATCTGCTGGGCGGAGATGATGTTTTTATGTAAGAAAAACTGGGCGTTCTCCTCATTCTCAAAGAACACCGTTCCGGCCTTCCGCAGAGCGCTGCGGTACATCACAGACACCACACTCGACAGCATTGGTTTTTCAAACGCCGTGCCGAGTCCCTGCACATTGGTGACATAGGGAATGCCCTTGGTCTTGCAGGCGCTGCCCATGTAGATGTTGGGCTTGATGGAATAGGTGATGACCAGATCCGGCTGGATCTCGTCCAGCATCTTGCGATAGGTTTTCAGCAGCTTCATGTCCTTGAAAGGATTGATGCTGCGGCGGTCAATCTCTGTGCCGATGCAGCGAAGTCCCATGGCCTGCAAATCGTCCTCGTGGCCCACAAAGGGCGTGCTGAGAATGACCTCATGCTCCTGCATCAGCGCCTCCACCAGCTCTTTGCGGAAGCGGTAGAACATATAGGAATGATTGGTTGCGATTAGAATTCTCATTTCTTGCTCTCCACTTTATGCAGTTCTCCTGTGCCGCCCTCGACCACACCGTCACCACGCAGGGCGGAAATGGCCGTCCCGAAAAAGCAGCGGCAGTCAAAGGCAAAGCTCATGCGCTGCACATATTCGCCGTCCAGACGGGCCTTGTCCGCAATCTCCAGTTCGTCCCGGCCGCAGATTTGCGCCCAGCCGGAAAGGCCGGGCTTCACATCATTGGCACCGTATTTGTCCCGCTCCGCCAGTAAATCCTCCTGATTCCAGAGGGCAGGCCGGGGGCCGATAACGCTCATGTCGCCCCGGAGAATATTCCAGAGCTGCGGAATCTCGTCAAGGGATGTCTTGCGCAGGAATTTTCCAACGCGTGTGATGTACTGCTCTGGGTTTTCCAGCAGGTGCGTCGGCATATCGTGGGGCGTGGACATCTTCATGCTGCGAAATTTATAGAGCTGGAAATATTTTTTGTGGATGCCTACCCGCTTCTGTGAGAAGAACACCGGGCCGGGATCGTCCATCTCAATGGCAATCATGATGAGCAGGTACAGCCATGAGGCGAGGATCAACCCCGTCAGCGACAGCAATATATCAATCAATCGTTTTCCAAATCTCTTATACATGGTATTTCATTCCTGTCACCCCGCCGCAGCAACGTGCCAAGCAGGGGAATTTCAAAGCATCCAGCAAATCACAGTTTCCCACGCGAAAAACGTTGAGATTAAGCCATTTTTATTACTTAATTATACTACATATGGATAAGAAGCGCAATGCCTAACATAAGTGAAAAAGTGTGCTGGTTTGTCAATGAATCAGCACGCTTTTCCTCGTTCAGCAGATCATTTTCCGGTTGCACATGCTCGATTCATGTGATACAATGTTGTTCAATAAAGCGAGTGCGAAATTCGCTGTGAGTGGTAACACGCCGAAGAAAGTATGGCTTGCTTGGAATGAAGGGTATTAGATGAAAGAACCGGGGAACAACGCAAACCAGCTTTTCGACGATCAGAAGATCCGTGTGGCATGGGATGTGGAACAGGAAGAATGGTACTTCTCCGTCGTGGATGTGGTCTTGACAGACAGCCCCGACCACAATACCGGGCGAAAATACTGGAACAAGCTGAAACAGCGTCTGAAAGAAGAAGGCAGTGAACTGGTGACGAACTGTCACCAGTTGAAAATGCAGCGTGGTTGCCGGACTGGGCAGAGCACGCAGAGAAGACCACAAATAGGGAATGAGTCCAAAAACAGCTACCGAGAAATCCTCGGCAACTGCCGTCCACGGGCGGCATACATCTCCGAATTTGACCGGCAGATGGAAAAATACTTAAAGGGCGGTGAGCCAAATTGATCGAACGCTATGACATCGCGGGCTATGCCCGCATTTCCGTGGATGATGAGCAGGAGCAGAAGAACATCTCCATCGAGAACCAGAAGGCCATCATCGAGGACTATGTAAAAACCCACTTCCCCGGCAGCACGCTGACGTTTTTTGAAGACCGCGACCGCTCCGGCTACACCTTTGAGCAGCGCGAGGGCTATCAGGAGATGCGCCGGGGGCTGATGCGCCACAAATACGACATCCTCATCATCAAGGACTTTTCCCGCTTCTCCCGCCGCAACTCGCGCGGTTTGGTGGAGCTGGAAGACCTGCGCGACGCGGGCGCGCGCATCATCTCCATCGGCGACGGGGTGGACTTCCCCAATGACGACGACTGGCTGAAAATCCAGTTTCAGTTCCTCGTGAACGAAATGCCCGTCACGGACACCTCCCGCAAGGTGCGCAGCGTTGTGAAGCGGCGGCAGAACGACGGCGAGTGGATCTGCGCCGCGCCCTACGGCTATCTCGTCACCGAGGACAAGCAGTTTGAGATCATCCCCACGGAGGCCGAGACCGTCCGCAGGATTTTTGACCTCTACAGCAACGCCGGTTGGGGCTACAAGAAAATCGCCAACTATCTCACCGATCAAGGCGTTCCCACGCCGCGCATGTCCGAGCGGATGCGCAAGGAGGCGGCGGGCAAGAAAACGAAACGGGAAGCCAAAAACGCCTGGGCCATCGCCACGGTGCAGGGCATTCTGGACAACGATTTCTATATCGGCACGCTCAGGCAGGGCAAGTATACCCGCGCCAAAATCAACGGCAAGGAGATCAAACGCAACGACGATGAGCACATCGTTATCGAAAACCACCATCAGGCCATCATCGACTACCGCACCTTCGCCATCACCCGCGCCCTGCGGGAAAAGCGCAGCCGCAGCAACTATCGCGGCGTGAAGATTAACGACAACGTGTACTCCGGCTTTTTACAGTGCGGCGACTGCGGCAGTCCGCTGTTCGCCATGAGCCGCTCTGACCTGGCCCCCGCCTACACCTGCGGCACCTATCACCGGCGCGGCCTCAAGGGCTGCACCAGCCACCATATCCGCGTCGATCGGCTGGACGAGCTGCTGAAAGGCTATGTGCGCAAACTGGCGGACGGCTCTGCCGCCATGCTCGAACAGCTCAACGAGGAGCTGAAGCGCGAGACCGAGCAGGTGGCGGAAACGGAACAGTCGGCTGACAACCTCGCCGAGGTGCTGGCCGATCTCACTGAGGAACTGAAGGTGACGAAGCGTCAGCGCATCCGGGAGATCATGAAAAAGCCGGAGCAGGAAGCCTCCATCGAGGCGCTGTATGACGAGATGGAAGCAGACCTCCAAAAGAAGATCGACGGCATCAACCACCAGATCGACCTGCTGAGCGACAAGCGCAACACCATCATTCAGGTGAACCGCGTGGCCAAGACCGCCATCGACGTGTTCCGCGACATTCTGGAAAAGGACAAGCTGGAGCGGAACGACCTGGAGCTGCTGATCGACAAGATCCTCGTCTTTGAGGATCATCTGGAGATCAGGCTCAAAACCGACATCGACACGCTGCTGCGCTGCGGAAAGCTCCCCGCGGAAACGGAGGACGCCGCAAATTTTAGTGAAGGCACGGAAAATATCGAAAACACGCTGATCCAGTCCTCAAAAGGCCACGAGGACAAGGTTTTCCGTGTCCATGTTATCAGTAACGGCGACCCGTTGGAGATTTACACCACCCGGGAGGGGGAGGTCATTTTCAAGAAATACTCCCTGATCGGCGGGCTGGAGGATTTTGCAGCGCAGTTCTGCGATGTGCTCAACCGCAGCAGCGGCTTTACCGCCGCCGTGACCGACCGGGACGCCATCATCGCCATCACCGGCTCCGGCAAGCGGGAGCTGCTGGGCAAGCCGCTGTCCGACGCCCTGGCTCAGGTCATGGAACAGCGCAGCATTTATCAGTATCAGGGTTCCGGGCGGCCGCTGCCTGTCTCCGACAGCAGCGACCGTTACACGGTGGCTGTGGCGGCGCCTATTCTCTGCGAGGGGGATGTGCTGGGCCTGGTGCTGTTTCTGTCGTCGGACGCGCAGATCCCCGGCGAGGGGGAGTACAAGCTGGCCCAAACCGTATCCGCCTTTTTGGGGCGGCATATGGAGACGTAAACAACAATGCCGGAGGCAGCCGCCTCCGGCATTGTTCTTCTTGGTTTACTCGCCCAGCTGATCGCTGACCAGCTGCGTCAGGGATTCCACAGCCTCCTTGGCGTCGGGACCGTCGGCGATAAGGGTGATGGTGGTGCCCTTCACGATGCCCAGGGAAAGAACGCCCAGCAGACTCTTGGCATTCACCCGGCGCTCATCCTTTTCCACCCAGATGCCGCTCTTGAATTCATTGGCCTTCTGGATGAAGTAGGTGGCAGGACGGGCGTGCAGACCCACCTCATTGTTCACGGTAACTTCCTGTGTAAACATTCCATTGCACTCCTTTTATGAAGCATTTTCGAAAAATGCGGGGACATACTTCTCTCACACTATAATATTATACCGAATCGGCGAAAGAAAGCAATGTCCAAAGCTACAAATTCTTTAAGTAAGGTCTGAAAAAATGTTTGACCCTTTTGGCGGAATCCACAAACCGCAGTCGTTATTTCAGCTCAACGACTGTGACTCCGGCCTCGCCTTCGCCATACCGGCCCAGTCGGAAGCTCTTGACGGCCTTGTTCCGCTTGAGCATCTCGTGAACGGCCTTGCGCAGAGCGCCGGTACCCTTGCCATGGATGATGGTCACGGTGCCCAGCTTGGCCATGACGGCGCTGTCGATATAGTTCTCCACCACGCTCTCGGCCTCCAGAGTCTCATAGCCCCGGATGTCCAGCTCCAAGGCGGCCCGGGATTGCAGATTCAGCTTGGCGCTGCCGCCGGAGGCCGGCGCGGCGGGCTTTTTCTTGGGCTGGCCCTCCGGCAGGCGCACCTGCTGGGCCTTGACGGTCATCTTCATCTTTCCGGCCTGCAAAAGCAGGGTGCCGTCGTTGTTGACGGCCAGCACCGATGCGGCCATCTTTACGCCGGGCAGCTCCACCAGGTCCCCCACCTCAATGGGACGGCTGGGAGTATAGACGGGCTCCTGTGGCTGGTCGTGGATGTGCAGGGCGTCCTGGGCCTGGTTCAGGCTGTGCCGCACGGCGGCTTTGGCGTCGTTGAGCTCCTGGAAGCTGAGCTGCTTTTGCTGCTGGCGGCGCAGCTGGTCCAGCTGGGCGAAAATTTCGTCCGCCTGGGCCTGGGCCTGACGCACAATGCGCTTGGCCTCGGCCTCGCCCTTGGTGCGGGCGTTGTCCTTGGCTTTTTCCATTTGCTCCCGGAACGTCCGGGCCTTGCGGGCGTCCTCCTCCCGCTGGCGCCACAGGCGGTCGGCCTCGGCCTGGGCCTTCTCCAGCCGCTGGCGCTTTTCCTCCAGCTGGGTCAGCACGTCCTCGAAGCGGACGGAGTCGCTGTCCATCTGGGCCTGGGCCGCCTGGATGACGGATTCGTCCAGCCCCAGCCGCCGGGAGATGGCAAAGGCATTGGATTTGCCGGGAATGCCGATCAGCAGCCGATAGGTGGGCCGCAGCGTCTGCACGTCGAACTCGCAGCTGGCATTTTCCACCCCGGCGGTGGTCATGGCGAAGGTTTTCAGCTCGGCATAGTGGGTGGTGGCGGCAATCAGGGCTCCCTGGCTGCGGGCACTTTCAATGATGGCAATGGCCAGGGCTGCGCCCTCCACCGGGTCCGTACCGGCGCCCAGCTCATCGAACAGCAGCAGGCTCTTGTCGTCCACCTCCCGCAGGATCTGCACAATGTTGGACATATGGGCGGAGAAGGTGGACAGGCTCTGCTCAATGCTCTGCTCGTCGCCCACGTCCGCCAGCACCCGGTGGAACACCCGCACGGCGCTGCCGCTGTCGGCAGGGATATGCAGGCCGCACTGGGCCATCAGACACAGAAGGCCGATGGTTTTCAGGGTAACGGTCTTGCCGCCGGTGTTGGGGCCGGTGATGACCAGGGTGTCGAACTGCTCACCCAGCTCCACGGTGATGGGCACTGCCTTGGCCTGGTCCAGCAGCGGGTGCCGGGCCCGGCGCAGGGCCACGCCGCCCCGGCGGCGGACCTCCGGACGGCTGGCGTTCAGCTGATAGCTCAGCTGCGCCCGGGCAAAGATCACGTCCAGGTGCACCAGAATGTCATAGTCCCACAGAATATTCTCCATGGACCCGGCGCAGGCGGCGGACAGCTGCCGCAGGATGCGGTCGATCTCCTTTTTCTCCCGGGCCTCCAGCTCCTTGAGCTCGTTGTTGGCCTGCACCACGCCCATGGGCTCCACAAACAGCGTGGCCCCGGAGGAGGAGACGTCGTGTACCAGGCCAGGCATGCTGCCCTTGCACTCGGCCTTTACCGGCACCACGAACCGCCCGTCCCGCTGGGTGATCAGGGCCTCCTGCAGGACCTTGGCATAGGACGGCGACGAGATGATGCGCTGCAGGATCTGCCGCCCCTTGGAGGCGGCCAGCCGCATTTTCCGCCGGATATCCGCCAGCTCGCTGCTGGCGGTGTCGGCAATGGTCTCCTCATCCAGAATGGCGGAGCGGATCTGCTCCTCTAAGTATTTATTGGTGTGCAGGGAGGTGAACAGGCGATCCAGCACCGTCTCCTCCCCCTGGCGCTGGGCATCGTAGTCCGCCACCCGGCGGCTGGCGGTCAGCACCCCGGCGATGTCCAGCAGCTCCCGGGTGTTCAGCATACCGCCGTGATCGGCCCGGGTCAGGGCGGCGGACACATCCTTCACCCCGGAGAAGGACGGGCTGCCGTGGAGCCCCAGCCGCTCCTTGGCGGCGTCGGTCTCGTCCAGAAGCCGCAGCACCTCCTCCGCATCGGTGGAGGGGCTCAGCTTCAGGCATCGGTCCTTGGCTGCCTGGCTGACAGCCTTGGCCGCCAGCTTTTCCAGCACCGCCGGAAGCTCCAGGGTGCGGATGGATTTTTCAAATAATTTACTCATATTTTGTTTCCTCTTGCGGAAGAATGGATTTGTAGTAGTCCAGGGTACGGAAGCTGCGCTCCAGCTGGGCGGTGACATAGGCGTCCGATGCGTGGTCCAGGGCTCGCAGTCCCGGCTGGGGCAGGGCGAAGCTGTACAGCCGCTTTGCGTCGCCGTACAGGATGTATCGCAGGGCCGCCAGCCCCGCCGTCGTCAGCGGCAGGGACAGCCCCCCCTTTTCCCGGCATTTGCCGCAGTGGACCACCCCGTGGACCACGTCCAGCATAGGGTTCTCCGGCTCCGGCGCGCCGCACAGGGCGCAGGCATCGGCCATGGGCTCGTACCCGGCCAGGGCCATGAGCCGGAGCTGGAACGCGGGCTTTACCAGCTGGGGCGGCTTGCGCAGGGCGCTGAGGGCGTACAGGGCGTTTAACAGCAGCGGCAGCACGTCGCCGCCGCAGCCGTCGGCCACTGCCTCCGTCAGCTCGGCAAAATACGCCGCCAGGCTCAGAGCCGTCAGGTCCTGCCGCAGGCCGGCGAACAGCTCGATGGTGTTTGCCGCGTCCAGCATGGTCCATTGGCCCCTTTCATACAGGGTCATCTCGGAATACGCCAGCAGCTGGCAGGCTGCGGCCACGCGGCTGCCCTTGCGCCGGGCGCCCCGGGCGATGACCGCCAGCTTCCCCCGGTCCGGGGTCAGCACGGTGAGAATCTTGTCCGCGTCCCGGGTATCGGTCTCCCGCAGCACCAGGCCGCAGGTCACAAATCGTTCCGGCTGCATCCCGCCGCCTCCTTATACAGCAAATACGCCTCCGGCGCGCCGGTGGCCCAGAACAGGTCCCATCGCCCCTCCATACGTCTCACCTCCACCTATAGTGTGCCGCGGTTTTGCCGCGTCATAAGTGGAAGGTTCTGGCCGGAGTTACTGCTCGTCGTACCCTCTGGCACGGATGAAGTTCACATTATCGCGCCAGTTTTCCTTGACCTTTACCCAGGTTTCCATGTACACCTTGGCGCCCATGAACTTCTCGATGTCCCGGCGGGCCAGGGAGCTGATGCGCTTGAGCATAGCGCCGTGCTTGCCGATGATGATGCCCTTGTGGCTGGCCTTTTCGCAGTAGATGGTCACGTCCAGGTCGACGATGCCGGTGTCCTCCCGCTCGGTGAAGCGGGTGATCTCCACGGCGGTGCCGTGGGGGATCTCCTTTTCCAGGCACAGCAGCATTTTCTCCCGGACGATCTCGGCGCACACCTGGGCGTCGGGCTGGTCGGTGGTCATGCCGTCGGGGAACAGCTGGGGGCCTGCCGTGGCATAGATCTGCAGCTGGGCCATCAGGTCGTCCAAACCGTCGCCGGTGCGGGCGGAGATGGGGATAATGGCGTCAAACCCGGGATACACGGCACTGTAGGCGGCAATAACCTCCAGCAGGTCGTCCTTTTTCTCCACGGTGTCGATCTTGTTGATGCACAGCACACAGGGCAGGCCCTCCTCGGTAATGCGCTGGAGCAGGATCTTCTCCGGCTCCCCCACATGGGCGATGGGCTCCACCAGCAGCAGCGCGGCCTCCACCTGCTGCAGGCTCTCCCGCACCACCTTCACCATGTAGTCCCCCAGCCGGGACCGGGGCTTGTGCAGGCCCGGGGTGTCCAGCAGCACAAACTGGGTGTCCTCCCGGTTCACCACGCCGTAGATCCGGTTGCGGGTGGTCTGGGGCTTGTCGGAAACGATGGCGATCTTCTCCCCCACCAGGGCGTTGGTGAGGCTGGACTTGCCCACATTGGGCCGCCCGCAGATGGTGATCATAGCGGTTTTTGTGATGTTGTTCATAGGTGATCCTCAACTTTCTTTTGAGCAATTTTATTGTGTCAGAGTAAACTGATAAGTGACAGAGTTCTGCCACCGTTCCTCGTTTGCCAGGTCCTGCCCGATCACCTTGCCGCCCATGCGCTCATAGAAGCTGCGGGCGTTAAGATTCTCCGGGACACAGTGGCAGACAAAGGAGGCGGCATGGTGCGCTCTGCAATACGCTTTCACGAAATCGAACGCTTGCCGGCCGATCCCCTGTCTTTGGTATTCGGCGGAAATATACAGGGATTGCAGGGTGATTACATCGGCTTCGTTTATCGTCAGGTAGCCGATATCCTGCCGGTCCTTTCGGACCAAGTACACAGAATACGCCGGATGATGGACCCTCAGCAGCTCCATTTCCCTGTGCCAGGCCCAGTCAAAGTTATCTATCATGCTGTCGGGGTAGACGCCTCGGTATGTGGTGCCCCAGATTCTTTGCCGCAGGGCGATAATGGACGGCACATCCTCTTCGGATGCCTCAATAAACAGCTTTTCCTCGGCCGTGCTATCACATCTCCTTCCGGGATTTTTACTCAATTTCCACACTCCGGGGCCGGCACGCTCTCCGCTGCCCGATTGCGGACAGCAAACAGGAACACCGGGCGGAGCAGGCCCAGGGATAAAACGGTGAACACGGTCAGGACGTCCCCATATTTACCGGCGCGGCTTTTATAGATCCGGTGGGCGATCAGAGTGTCCAGGATAAAGACCGCTAACAGGGCCATCAGCAGGAGGATGAACCAAAGGGTATTCAGCTCCCGGCAGACGTAGAAATAGACGCAAAGGCAGACGGACAGAAGCGTCAGAAGGGCCGACACGGCGCCCATGACCCGCCGGTCTGCCAGCTTTCCCAGCAGATACTTGCTGTAAAAGGGAATCCAGGCAGGGAATGTATGTGCGTCGCCCGCTTTTTTGCGCATGCAGGCGATGGAAAAGCCCTCCAGCACATAGCTGGCCATGATATACGCCGCCGCGGCGGCAAGCACGGCGATGAAGAACAGGAAAATCGCCGATAATATGCCCGAAACAATCAGAACGCCGAATCCGGCCATATGCGATACCTCCTATTTTACCCCAGCCGGTCGCCGTTTTCCACAGGCTTGTCCGGGGTAATGAGCACCACGCCGCCCTGGGAGTAGGTGCCCAGCACCAACACCTCGGAGAAGAAGTCGGCAATCTGACGGGGCGGGAAATTCACCACCGCCAGCACCTGCTTGCCCACCAGGTCCTCCGGGGCATACTGCTGGGTGATCTGGGCGCTGGAGCGCTTCTGCCCCAGCTCCGGGCCCAGGTCCACCAGCAGCTGATAGGCGGGCCTGCGTGCCTTTTCAAAGGGCCGGGCCTCCACAATGGTGCCTACCCGGATATCCAGCTTCATGAAATCGTCAAACGTGGCCTGTTCCATATGAGCGCCTCCTGTTATCAATCGCTGTCCAGCTTCAGGACGGCCATGAAGGCCTCGGTGGGTACCTGCACCGTGCCCAGGTTCCGCATCTTCTTCTTGCCTTCCTTCTGCTTTTCCAGCAGCTTCTTCTTGCGGGTAATGTCGCCGCCGTAGCACTTGGCCAGCACGTCCTTGCGCATGGCCTTCACTGTCTCCCGGGCGATGATCCGTCCGCCGATGGCCGCCTGGATGGGCACCTCAAACAGCTGGCGGGGAATGTTGTCCTTGAGCTTTTCACACAGGCGGCGGGCCCGGGGATAGGCCTTGTCCTTGTGGGCGATGAAGCTCAGGGCGTCCACGCCGTCGCCGTTTAACAGCAGGTCCACCTTCACCAGCTCACTGGGCCGGTAGCCGGAGAGCTCATAGTCCAGGGAGGCATAGCCCTTGGTGTTGGCCTTCAGCGTGTCGAAAAAGTCATAGATGATCTCGTTGAGGGGCATCTGATAGTGAAGCTCTACCAGATGGGTGTCCAGATACTGCATATCCTTGAACTCGCCCCGGCGGTCCTGGCACATGGGCATGATGTTGCCCACATACTCGTTGGGGCTGATAATGGACACCTTCACATAGGGCTCCTCCGCGTGCTCGATAACCGTGGGGTCCGGATAGTTGTGGGGGTTGTCCACCTTCACCATGGTGCCGTCGGATTTGTATACATGATAGATGACGCTGGGCAGGGTGGTCACCAGGTCCAGGTTGAACTCCCGCTCCAGCCGCTCCTGGATGATCTCCATGTGGAGCATGCCCAAAAAGCCGCACCGGAAGCCGAAGCCCAGGGCCACGGAGCTCTCCGGCTCGAAGGTCAGGGAGGCGTCATTGAGCTGGAGTTTTTCCAGGGCGTCCCGCAGGTCGGGATATTTGCTGCCGTCCTCGGTGTAAATGCCGCAGTAGACCATGGACTGGGCGGGCCGGTAGCCGGGCAGAGGCTGGGCGGCGGGGTTCTCCGCGTCGGTGATGGTATCGCCCACCTGGGTGTCCTTGACATTTTTGATGGAGGCGGTGAAATAGCCCACCTCACCGGCCTGGAGGGCGTCCGTGGGCTCGTTGCCCAGGGGCTTCAGGTAGCCGCACTCCAGAATGGTATACTGGGCTCCGGTGGCCATCATGCGCACCGTCTGGCCCCGGCGGATGGTGCCCTGCTTGATGCGGAACAGCACCACCACGCCTACATAGGGGTCGTACTGGCTGTCGAAGATCAGCGCCTGAAGGGGGGCGTTGGGGTCGCCGTCGGGGGCGGGCACGTTGCGGACCACGTCCTCCAGCACCGCCTCCACGTTAAGTCCCAGCTTGGCGGAGATCTCCGGCGCGTCCATGGCGGGCAGGCCGATGATGTCCTCCACCTCCTGCTTGGCCTTCATGGGGTCGGCGGCGGGCAGGTCGATCTTGTTGAATACGGGCAGGATCTCCAGCTCGTGCTCCATGGCCAGATAGGTGTTGGCCAGGGTCTGGGCCTCCACCCCCTGAGTGGCGTCCACCACCAGCACAGCGCCCTCGCAGGCGGCCAGGGACCGGGAGACCTCATAGTTGAAGTCCACATGGCCCGGGGTATCGATCAGGTTCAGAGCATAAATTTCGCCGTCCTGAGCCTTGTAAAAAAGATGGACGGCACGGGACTTGATGGTGATGCCCCGCTCCCGTTCCAGGTCCATATTGTCCAGGATCTGGTTTTCCATCTCCCGCTGAGGCACGGCGTCGCACAGCTCCAGCAGCCGGTCCGCCAGCGTGGACTTGCCGTGGTCGATGTGGGCGATGATGGAAAAGTTACGATATGGGATTGTTCAAACATTTGCGTTCCTCCTGTAGGTAAGTCCACGCTGACGCGCCAAGTGGCGCGTAACAAGCGTTTTGCGCAGCAAAACCTTGCCGCAGGCGGAATTCATTTCCGCCGAAGGACATTAAATGAAAAGGGCTCCCGGTTTGCCGTCAGGCAAACTGGGAATGGGACTTGCCGTGGTCGATGTGGGCGATGATGGAAAAGTTGCGAATATGGGATTGTTCAAACATGTATGGTTTCCTCCTTGGGGAGATGTATCGGATGATCTTTGCTTATTATACCGGATATTCCGGCAAAATGCAATTCCTGTTGCCGCCGCCGGGAAAAAGTGTTACAATAAGGTCACCAACTTTTTGAGAGGAAAGGACGAATGCCATGAAGCTGAGTTTTTTCGGCGCTGACCAGTGTGTCACCGGCAGCTGCCATTGTCTGGAGGTAGGCGGCAAGCGCATCCTCATCGACTGCGGCCTGCAGCAGGGCCGGGACGAGGTGGACAACCGCACCCTGCCCTTTGCCCCGGGCAGCATCGACTATGTGCTCATCACCCACGCCCACATCGACCACTCCGGCCGGGTGCCCATGCTCATCAAAAACGGCTTTCAGGGCCGTATTCTCACCACCCGGCTCACCGCCCAGCTCATGAGCATCATGCTCCAGGATTCCGCCCACATCCAGGAGAGCGACGCCGAGTATAAAAACCGCAAGAACCGCCGGGCCGGGCGGCCGGAGGAGGAGCCGCTGTATACCGTGGCCGACGCCCAGCGGGTGCCGGAGTTTATTGACACCTGCGAATATGACCAGCCCGTCCACCTGTGCGACGGGGTGGACGCCGTGTTCATCGACGCGGGCCATCTGCTGGGCTCCGCGTCCATCCGCCTGACCCTCACCGAGGGAGGCCAGACGAAAACCATCGTCTTTTCCGGCGATATCGGCAACGTGGACCAGCCCATCATCCGGGACCCCCAGTTCTTCACCGGGGCGGACTATGTGGTCATGGAGAGCACCTACGGTGACCGCAACCACACAGAGGTGTGGAGCTATACCGGCCAGCTGGCCCAGATCATCGACGAGACTCTGGGCAAGGGCGGCAACGTGGTGATTCCCTCCTTTGCCGTGGGCCGCACCCAGGAGCTGCTGTATTTCATCCGGGAGATCAAGGATCAGGGCCTGGTGACCTCCGTGCCGAATTTCCCCGTGTACGTGGACAGTCCCCTGGCCAAAAGCGCCACCACCATTTTCTGCGGCGATCTGCGGGGCTATCTGGACCAGGACGCTCTGGAGCTGGTGAAGGACGGCACCCATATGTTCAACTTCCCGGGCCTGCATCTGACGGAGACCGTGGACGAGTCCAAGGCCCTGAACGAGGACCACACCCCCAAGGTCATCATCTCCGCCTCCGGTATGTGCGACGCGGGCCGCATCCGCCACCATCTGAAGTATAACCTGTGGCGGGCGGACAGTGCCGTGGTGTTCGTGGGCTTCCAGTCCCCGGGCACCCTGGGCCGGACCCTGCTGGACGGGGTGACCTCCGTGAAGCTGTTCGGCGAGGACGTGGCGGTCCGGGCCAAGGTGGTGAATTTCCAGGGCCTCAGCTCCCACGCCGACCACGACCATCTGCTGGACTGGATCAGCCATTTCAAGGAGCCCAAGCCCCAGCATGTTTTCGTGGTCCACGGCGACCGGGAGGTGGCGCCGGTGTTTGCCCAGGCCGTGAGTCAGCTGGGCTTTACGGCCCACGCTCCCCAGTATACCGAGGAGTATGACCTGCTGACCTGCACCCAGCTGGCGGCGGGCTATCTGCCCCAGCGCAAGACCCGTACCTTCGACGGCGCGCCCCGGGTCACCGCGGCGTATCAGAAGCTGGTGCAGCTGGGCGATTCCCTGGTGGGCCTTATCCGCCGCAGCAAGGGCCGGGACAACAAGACCCTGGCCGCCTTTGCCGAGGCCCTGCGGAAGGTGCTGGACAAGTTCGAATTCTAAGCGGACGGGATGTGATATTCCATCGCTTGCAGGGGCGGGACCCGTGTGCCCCGCCCCTGTGCTTTACCGGAAAGGAGGGCGCTTATGCCCGGATTGGAGAAAAACCGCATTTACCGCGCCCATATCGACGGCTATTCCAGCGAGGGCCTGGGCATCGCCCGCATAGACGGCCAGGTGGTGTTCGTCCACGGGGCCGTCCGGGGTGAGATCTGCGACGTTCTGGTGATGAAGGTGCTGAAAAACGCCGCCTTCGGCAAGATCGCCGCCCTGGTGGAGCCCTCCCCTGCCCGCCGGGAACCGGACTGCCCCTATTACGGCCGCTGCGGCGGCTGCGACTTCCGGCATATGTCCTATGAGGAGGAGCTGTGGGCCAAGCGGGCCCGGGTTCAGGACGCCCTGACCCGTATCGGCGGGGCGGAGATCGCCGTGGAGGAGATCCTGGGGGCGGAACAGCCCCTGCACTACCGCAACAAGAGCATCTATCCCATCTCCCCGACGGGGGAGGTGGGCTTTTACCGGGCCCGCAGCCACCAGGTGGTGCATGTGGAGCACTGTCTCATCCAGAAGCCGGAGGCCGATGCTCTGGCTCAGGCCCTGCGGGACTATATCGCCCGGTTCCGGGTGCCGCCCTATGACGAGGCCACCGGCCGGGGCCTGCTGCGGCATCTGTATGTCCGCACCAGCTGCGCCGGGGAGTCTCTGGTGTGCCTGCTGGTCAACGGCTCCCGTCTGCCCCATGAGGAGGAGCTGGTGGCCATGCTCCGGGCTGCCGCACCCAGGCTCTGCGGCGTGGTGCTGGGGGAGAATACCCGCCGGGGCAACGCCATTTTAGGGGATCGGTACCGGACCCTCTGGGGCCGGGACTATTTGACGGATACCCTCTGCGGACTGGAGCTGCGGCTGTCGGTGCCGTCGTTTTACCAGGTGAACCACGACCAGGCCCAGCGTCTGTACGAAAAGGCCCTGGAGTACGCCGGACTCACCGGCCGGGAGCTGGCGGTGGACCTGTACTGCGGTGCGGGTACCATCACCCAGGTGCTGGCCCGCCGGGCCCGGCACGTCATCGGCGGCGAGATCGTGCCGGAGGCTATCCGGGACGCGGAGGACAGCGCCCGCCGCAACGGCGTGGAGAACGTGGAGTTCCTGTGCGGCGATGCCTCCCGGCTGGCGGCGGAGCTGCGGCAGCGGGGCCTGCGGCCCGACGTGATCTGCGTGGACCCGCCCCGGAAGGGCCTGGCGCCCGATGTGGTAGAGGCTGCCGCCTCTATGACACCCGGCCGCATTGTGTATGTATCCTGCGACCCGGCCACTTTGGCCCGGGATGTGGCCCGCTTTGCCCCCTTGGGCTATCGCCCCGTCCGCGCCTGCGCCGTGGATCTTTTCCCTGGCACGGCCCATGTTGAGACGGTATGTCTCTTAGTGCGGAGAAACAGTCTGCACATAGACATTGACGTGGATGTAGATGAAATGCTGCAGGAAAAGCGCGGTCAGGCGACTTATCCGCAGATTAAAGAGTATGTACTGGAACATAGTGGTTTGAAAGTCAGCAGCCTGTATATCGCACAGGTAAAACAGAAGTGCGGTATCATCGAGCGTGAGAATTACAACAAACCAAAGTCGGAAGACGCAAAACAGCCCCAATGCCCGCCGGAGAAGGAAGAAGCAATCAAAGAGACGTTAAAGTACTTCGGGATGATTTGAGGTAATGAATATGGAACATCTGATTTCCTGCGAGTTCAACATGGATACTGCCTGTGTGGAGCTGATATTTGCCAATGGCAGCATGATTGCAATTGACACCATTGCCGTGGAAAACGAGGTTGCTGACAACATGTATCAGCGGTCAGAACTGGACTGGCTGATCTACAATAAGCCGCTGGAGTATGCGCAATTGGTGCTGGAGGGGAATTTGGAGGAATATGTTCAAAGTGCTGCGGAACATCGGTTGATAGATTAAGAATGGAACATTACATCCAACGCGTAAATTCGCGTTGGATGTTAACTTTAACACGGATACGTGTTATAATGGCAGCGGGAGGTGTACTATATGTCTCGAATGGTACCTTACGAAGAAACTCTTTCGATAGAGTTCAAGAGTGAAAATTGGCTGAATGGAGTAGGGGCCAAAATGTTTACCATAGCGGGACCCGTGATCGTTTATGGTGTCACAGCAAGCGTAATTTACGGCGTGATTCTTGTGCTATTGCAGAGTTTTTAGAACAATTTTGCCCACTTCGCAATCGGTGAAGTGGGCATTTTTTTGTATGTCTATTGTAACTCATAAGGCCAAATAGAATGCAAAAAATGGCTCTGGGAACTCCATGAAACGGGGGAGAAAGTTTCTGAGGAAACCTTTATTTAGATGCTCATTCCAGTTTGACCATGGTGCTTGTATGAAATCTTCTGCCTGCAAGGGATAATCGATAAAATGTGATATTATCACGGAACGACCACACAGCATCTGTTATGATACGGCCATAAACAAAAAGAAAGGCGGTCTAAATATGAGACTGAAAGATAAGGTTGCGATTATCACCGGCGGCAGCCGGGGCATCGGTTTTGCTACTGCGGACAAATTTCTGAAAGAAGGCGCTACCGTCATTCTGGCCGCAAGTTCTCAGGCATCCGCTGATAAGGCTGTTGCGAAGCTACAGGAAAAATATCCGGAGGCAACCGTCGCGGGGATCAGCCCCAATCTGTCCAGCTTGGAATCTGTCCGAAATGCGTTCCGTGAAGCCACTGAAAAGTATGGCTGCGTGGATATTCTGGTGAACAATGCCGGCGTGTCTGAAAGCACCCCTTTTACCGAATATACTGAGGAGACCTTTGATAAGGTCATGAATCTGAATGTGAAAGGCGTGTTCAACGCCACACGGGCAGCCAGTGAGTGCATGGTGGCCCGGGGCAAGGGCGTTATTCTCTCCACGTCCTCTATGGTCAGTATTTCCGGCCAGCCCAGCGGTTTTGCCTATCCCGCATCCAAATTCGCTGTCAATGGCTTGACGGTATCCTTGGCCCGGGAGCTTGGTCCAAAGGGCATCCGGGTCAACGCAGTGGCTCCCGGTATCACGGAGACCGACATGATGAAGGCCGTTCCCAAGGAAGTGATCGAACCGATGATCAAACAGATTCCCCTGCGCCGTTTGGGCCAGCCGGAGGACATTGCCAACGCGTTTGTGTTCCTGGCCTCTGATGAAGCGTCCTATATTACAGGCGTGGTGCTGAGTGTGGATGGTATGGCAAGAACCTAAAAACAAACAAGGCGGCTGACACAGCCGCCTCGTTTTCAAAACACGGAGGAATGACTATGAAGAAAATCATACCCTTTTTGATGGCCCTGCTGCTCTTGGCCGGATGCGGAGTGCAGTCGGAGGATAGCACCTACCGTCAGATCAACGCAGAGGAAGCCGCCGCTATGATGGAGGAGGAAAGCAGCTATATTATTCTGGATGTGCGGACTGCTCAGGAATACAGCGAGAAGCATATCCCCGGTGCCATCAATATTCCCAACGAGACCATCGGTGACCAGGACATCCCGGAGCTGCCGGACAAAGAGCAGCTGATCCTGGTATACTGCCGCAGCGGTAACCGCAGCAAGCAGGCTGCGGAAAAGCTGGTCAAGCTGGGCTACACAAATATCGTGGAGTTCGGCGGCATCCATGACTGGACGGGAGAGACCGTCAGCGGAGAAGCGTGACAATATCACGGAACTTTTAGAAAATTCCGGTTATTATGGAGACATCAAACAAAAGATCACAGGAGGACTTGTATATGTCTGTTACCAATATCAATAAGAATAACTTCCAGAATGAAGTTCTGAATTCTGAAAAGCCCGTCCTGCTGGACTTCTGGGCCAGTTGGTGCGGCCCTTGCCGGATGGTCAGCCCCATTGTGGATGAGATCGCAGCCGAGCGCGGCGACATCAAAGTTGGCAAAGTCAATGTGGACGAGCAGCCGGAACTGGCCGCACAGTTCGGCGTTATGAGTATCCCCACCCTGGTAGTGATAAAGGGCGGCAAAGTCGTCAATCAAATGGTGGGCGCAAGACCCAAAAGCCAGATCCTGGCCATGCTGTAAGGAGGGCGCAGGCATGGGATTTTTCGATTTTTTGAAAGGCCCCGACATGAACCAGGGTGTAAAAGAGTATCAGGCCACTCCCGGCGCTGTCCTGCTGGATGTCCGAACACCGGAGGAATACCGGGAGGGCCATATCCCCGGCAGCAAGAATGTGCCGCTCCAGTCCCTTGACAAGGTGACCGACTTCGTCAATAATCAAGATACGCCCGTGTTTGTCTACTGCCACAGCGGAGCCAGAAGCAGTCAGGCAGTCAGCGCGCTCCGGCGCATGGGATACACCAACGTCAAAAATATCGGCGGCATCGCCGCTTATGCAGGAAAGGTGGAACGTTGATATGAAGGTCGTCATCGTAGGCGGCGTGGCAGGCGGCGCTACCGCCGCGGCCCGCATCCGCAGACTGGACGAGCGGGCGGAGATCGTGGTGTTTGAGCGGTCCGGGTTCATCTCCTACGCAAACTGCGGCTTACCCTATTACATCGGCGGGGTCATTGAGGACCCCGAGGAGCTGACCCTCCAGACGCCGGAGAGCTTCTTCTCCCGCTTCCGGGTCGCCATGCGTGTGCGCCACGAGGTCACTGCCATCCACCCCGACAAAAAGACGGTCTCCGTGACAAATCTGGAGACCGGAGAGGCATTCGAGGAAAGCTACGACAAGCTGATCCTCTCTCCCGGCGCCAAGCCCACCCAGCCCTGGCTCCCCGGTGTGGGATTGGACAGGCTGTTCACCCTGCGCACCGTGGAGAACACCTTCCGCATCAAGGAATACATTGACCGGAACCACCCCAAGTCCGCCGTACTGGCGGGCGGCGGCTTCATCAGCCTGGAGCTGGCGGAGAATCTGCGGGAGCTGGGGATGGAGGTCACCATCGTCCAGCGTCCCAAACAGTTGATGAACCCCTTTGACCCGGACATGGCCGCTTTCATCCACGCGGAGGTGCGAAAGCACGGCGTGAGACTGGCTTTGGGCCACACGGTGGAGGGTTTTGAGGAGAAAAACGGCGGCGTGGACGTTCTCTTGAAGGATGAGGCCCCCCTCCATGCCGACATGGTGGTGCTGGCCATCGGTGTTTCTCCGGACACTCAGCTCGCTAAGGAAGCAGGACTGGAACTGGGCATCAAGGGCAGTATCGTGGTCAACGACCGGATGGAGACCTCCGTTCCCGATATTTATGCCGTGGGCGACGCGGTGCAGGTGAAGCACTTCGTCACCGGGCAGGATGTCCTGCTCTCTCTGGCTGGCCCCGCCAACAAGCAGGGCCGCATTGCGGCGGACAACATCTGCGGCGGCGACAGCCGGTACACCGGTTCCCAAGGCAGCTCGGTCATCAAGGTCTTTGATATGACAGCGGCTTCCACCGGTGTCAATGAGACTAACGCCACAAAAGCCGGACTGGATGTAGATACCGTTATCCTGTCTCCCATGAGCCATGCGGGCTATTATCCCGGCGGCAAGGTCATGACCATGAAAGTGGTCTTTGAGAAAGAGACCTACCGCCTGCTGGGCGCCCAGATCGTAGGCTACGAGGGCGTGGACAAGCGCATCGACGTGCTGGCCACCGCCATCCGCACGGGGCTGAAAGCCACCGAGCTGAAAGACCTGGACCTGGCCTATGCGCCGCCCTATTCCTCCGCCAAGGACCCGGTCAACATGGCTGGCTTCATGATCGAGAACATTGCCAGCGGCGTCCTGAAGCAGTGGCATCTGGCGGATACGGACAACCTCCCCCGGGACGGCAGCGTGACGCTGCTGGACACCCGCACAGTATGGGAATACACCCAAGGACACATCGACGGCTTCGTCAACATTCCGGTGGACGAACTGCGGGAGCGGCTGGGCGAGCTGGACAAGGGCAAGCCGGTGTATGTCATCTGCCAGAGCGGTCTGCGCAGCTATATCGCCTGCCGCATCCTGAGCGGGAACGGCTTCGAGTGCTACAACTTCTCCGGCGGCTTCCGGTTCTATGACGCGGTGATGAACGACCGCTGCCTCATCGAATCGGCCACCGCCTGCGGTATGGACAAATAACAATAACCCCTTCTCATATTCCACAGGAAGTGAGAAGGGGTCATTCTTTAGTAAATGAGAATTCCAAGCGCAGCCGAGACGATGATCAGCAGGATGGGCGAGAGCTTTTTCTTTTTGAGAATACGGTACATCGACATGCAGGCAACCAATAACATCACGATCAACAGTGCCCGGAAGTCCACTTTGGCACCTTGCGCCAGAGGAAAGCAGTTATGCAGCGTCATATAGACGCCGGTGGCCAGGATGATGCCGATCATGCAGGGCTTCAGTCCCTGCAGAACGGCCTGCGCATACTTGCTTTTCAGGATGCCCCTGAGCAGGTTCATGACCAGCAGGATCACGAAGAAGGACGGCAGCACCACTGCCAGCGTGGCGAGTACCGCGCCCCAAAAGCCAGCCTGACTGCTGCCTACATACGTGGCCAGATTCACCATAATGGGACCGGGTGTGCTTTCGCTGACGGCGATCATATAGCTCAACTCCTCGTCGCTGAGCCAGCCGTAAGACAGCACCACATCCCGGATGAGGGGGATGGCGCTATATGCGCCGCCAAAGGTAAAGCAGCCCACCTTCAAAAAGCCCAGAAGCAGCTCCAGATAGATCATTGCCCCTCACCGCCTCTCTGCGCCGATGCGCCCTTTGCGGCAAAAACGGAAAGACTGATGATCCCTGCTGCCAGCATCAGAACGACAGAGGAGATCCGCAGGGAGAAGAGGTTGCTCAGCAGCATGATGACAAAGGCACATCCTGCGATGATACGCGGTTGCGGCTTTTTCTTCATCTTCTTCAGCATCGTCAATCCGGCATCTAAAATCAGCATGCTTACGCCGACTTTGATGCCCCTGCACGCTGCGGCAATCATTTTATATTCCAGAAAGTGCTCCAGAAACATGGAGATGATATAGAGGATCACAAAAGAAGGCAGCACGATACCCAGAGTCGCCAGCACGGCGCCCGTCATACCTGCCATTTTATAGCCCACGTAAGTAGCGCAGTTGATGGCAATCGGTCCGGGGGTGGATTCGGCCACCACGGTGAGGTCCATCATCTCATCCTGCGTCAGCCACTGCTTTTTCTCCACGCAGGTATCGGTGATCACGGAGATCATGGCGTATCCGCCGCCAAAGGTGAACAGCCCCACCTTCATAAAACTGAGAAAGAGTTGAGAGAGGATCGGCAGCGGCTTACGCATTTTGCAGCTCCTCCAATGCCGCCGCATCCGTGATCTCCACGGTTCCCCGGGCCAGCTTCACCATGCCCTCGCTCTGGAAATACCGCAGCATCCGGGTGACCACCTCCCGGGCGGTGCCCAAATGGTTGGCGATGGTCTCATGGGTCAGCTTTAGTGTGTTATCCCCTTCCAGTGTGCTTTCTTCCAGCAAAAACGCAGCCAGTCGTTTGTCAAAGCTTTTCCACATGATCTGCTCCATGAGCCACATGACCTCAGAGAACCGGGTGGCCATGATCTCATTGGTAAAATTGGATACCGGGGCGGACTCCTGCATAATGCTCTGATAAACCTCAGTGGGAACGATCCACAGCGCCGTGTCCTTTTCCGCCTCGATCATCATTTCAAATTGAATGGACCTCATCATGCAGGAGGCGGAGAACAGGCAAATATCCCGGTCAAACAGACGGTAGAGGGTGATCTCCCGTCCCTCGTCAGAGAGGATGTAGGAGCGAAGCTGACCCCGCTCCACCAGAAGCAGACCCGTACAGTCTGCGCTTCCGTTGTGGAGTACGGTCCCTTTTACAGCGATACGTCTGACCGCACTGCCTGCGATCTTCTCTTTCTGCGCAGGGGTCAGTTTGTCCCAAATAGGAAAGTAGTTTTGAAACTCCATGGTGCACCACCTCTCTTTCCTAATACAGTATAGAATTTTTAATGGCATATGTCAATTACATAATTGACATATGCCAAGAACGATCCTATACTATGCTTATAGAACAAAGAACAGAAGGGGGGCGTGTCCATTGCCAAGGCCAAAGAAATGCAGGCGCGTGTGTGATTTTCCGCAGACATTGACGTTTTTGCCGGAAGACCATAAAAACAGAGAACTGGCAGTTATACTGACAGTGGATGAGTACGAGACCATCCGCCTCATTGACAAAGAGGGACTCTCCCAGGAACAGTGTGGCGATTTCATGCAGGTTGCCCGGACCACCGTGCAGCAGATCTACGCCAGCGCCCGTAAGAAACTGGCGGATGTGCTGGTGGACGGCCTGCCCCTGCGGATCGAAGGCGGAGACTATCAGCTCTGCAACGGGGGTAATCGGGCCTGCGGATGCAGCAATTGCTATAAACAAAAATTCAACCAACAGTACGCAAAGCCAAAAGGAGAGCACATCATGAGAATTGCAGTCACTTACGAAAACGGAGAGATCTTTCAGCACTTCGGCCACACAGAGCAGTTCAAGGTCTACGACGTGGAAAACAGCAAAATTATTTCCTCTGAAGTGGTGGATACCAATGGCAGCGGCCACGGCGCACTGGCGGGCGTCCTGAGTGCGCTGCATGTGGACGCGCTGATCTGCGGCGGCATTGGCGGCGGCGCTCAGGCGGCGCTGGCAGCGGCGGGCATACGGCTGTATGGCGGCGTGTCCGGTGAAGCGGATGCGGCGGCGGAAGCGCTGGCAGCCGGAACGCTGGCCTATAACCACAATGTGATGTGCAGCCACCACGGAGAGCACCACCACGAGGGCAACTGCGGCGATCATGGCTGCGGCCATCACTCCTGCGGCTGAAATAGGTGATAAAGTCACGGAATTTGTGCCGTGGTTTGTTAAAATATAACTAAAGGAGGCGGTGAACCCTATGAAGCAATATGTTTGCAGTATTTGCGGCTATATTTATGACGAAGCTGCCGGTGGCAAGTGGGAAGATCTTCCTGTCGATTGGAAGTGTCCCCTGTGCGGTGCGGATAAATCCCAGTTCCGTGAGAACACCGAGCAAGCCAAGCCTGCTGTCGCGCTGGACAAACCCCATGTGGAGAAAGAACTGTCTGCCATGGAAATGAGCATCATCTGCTCCAACCTGGCAAGAGGCTGCGAAAAGCAGTATCTGCCCCAGCAGGCGGAAGATTTTCGGAAGCTGGCAGAGTTCTTCCGGTCCAAGGCGGAACCGGTGCAAGAGCCCAGCACCAAAAAACTGCTGGAACTCATTGAGAATGACCTTTCGGTGGGCTATCCCCACGGCAATGCGGTGTCCGCAGAGAAGCCGGACCGGGGCGCCCTGCGGTGCCAGGTCTGGAGCGAAAAAGTCACACGGATGCTCCAATCCCTGCTGACACGCTACGAAACCGACGGGGACAGGATGCTGGAGAACACAGGCGTCTGGGTCTGCACGGTCTGCGGCTTTGTCTATGTGGGAGATGCGGCCCCGGAGCTTTGTCCGGTATGCAAGGTCCCCAGTTGGAAATTTGAAAAAGCGGAAGGGAGGGCTTGATGATGACTGAAAAATACGCGGTGAGAAATCTGCGCTTATGCACCAAGGACTGCCTGTGCCTCTATGTCTGTCCCACTGGGGCCACGGATACGGAGAACAGCGTCATTGATCCGGAAAAGTGCATCGGATGCGGCGCCTGTGCCGAAGCCTGTCCATCCTCTGCCATTTCTATGGTTCCCAAGACCCTTCCTGTGCAGCAGCCCAAGGAGGACAAAGTAGTGGAAGCCCTGCGTGGCCTGATCCAAAGCAAGGCCCAAGCTGAAAGCATTGCTTCTCAGCTGCCCGATGCTCTGAGCGTGGCCGTGGAAAAGTCCTCACGGCTGATGGCAGAGGATCTGTGCCGTGAAGCGGGCTTCATGCTCCCCCAGAGCGGTATCACCAAGGCGTTCCTGGAAAGTATCAAAGTATATCCCGACATCCCCGCGGATGTTGTGGAAGCTCTGTTACATACCATTCAATTCAATGAAAAAACGGAGGAAAAGAAAATGGAAAAGTGGAAATGCTCTGTCTGCGGTTATATTCACGAGGGTCCCATGACCCCTGATTTCAAATGCCCTGTCTGCAAGCAGCCTGCCGACAAGTTTGTGAAGATCGAAGAGGCCGCCCCTGCCAAGAACCCCTATGCCGGTACCAAGACCGAGAAGAACCTGTGGGAAGCCTTCGCCGGTGAGAGCCAGGCCCGGAACAAGTACACCTACTTCGCCTCCGTCGCCAAGAAGGCCGGCTATGAGCAGATCGCTGCGCTGTTCCTGCACACCGCTGAAAATGAGAAGGAACACGCCAAGCTGTGGTTCAAGGCTCTGGGTGAGCTGGGCGATACCGCCGAGAACCTGCTCCATGCTGCCGAGGGCGAGAACGCCGAGTGGACCGATATGTATGACCGCATGGCCCGTGAGGCCGACGAGGAAGGCTTCCATGAGCTGGCCGAGCAGTTCCGTGGTGTGGCTGCCATCGAGAAGGCCCATGAGGAGCGCTACCGCAAGCTGCTGAGCAACGTGGAGGCCATGGCCGTCTTTGAGAAGAGCGGCGTTACCATGTGGGAGTGCCGTAACTGCGGCCACATTGTCGTCGGCACCAAGGCCCCCGAGGTCTGCCCTGTCTGCAAGCATCCTCAGGCCTTCTTCGAGGTGCGTGCGGAAAACTATTAAGGGGGAGTTATTGATGAGCGCAAAGTTTTACATCTGCCGCCACTGCGGCAATCTGGTAGGCGTGATCCATGACTCCGGCGTGCCCATGATGTGCTGCGGCCAGAAAATGGAGGCTCTGGTGCCCAACACTGTGGAAGCCAGCGGCGAGAAGCATCTGCCTGTGGTCACGGTGGAAGACGGTGCCATCAATGTCAATGTGGGCGCCGTGAACCACCCCATGGCTCCCGAACACTTCATTGAGTGGGTCTATGTTCAGACGGAGAACGGCGGTCAGCGTAAGGCTCTGAAGCCCGGCGATGACCCCAATGTCACCTTCTCCCTGGGAGATGACAAGGCAGTGGCTGTTTACGCATACTGCAACCTCCACGGTTTGTGGATGACCGAAGTGTAAAATAAATGGTTGCCGCCTGCCGAGGATACTTGGCAGGCGGCTTTTTTACAGGAGGATGCCTATAAGCCAGGATAACGCCGGCTTTTTCATATATACAGTCTATCGGCAGAGAAAAACGCAGAGATGGTCAACAAGGGCAGATACGCAAAGTATAAGTTGAATATCAAATGATCCGTGTTAAAACGTATTAACAGCACTCGTGCAGCAGGTCGAGTGCTGTTTTCCTGTTCTTGGAAATCAATAATCCGTCTTCCGTTGTGGCGGACAAGCGAAATTCATTGACTATTTCAATTAGGTATGTTAGTATGTAAACATACATACTAAATGGACGTGAGGAGGTGACTGCGGATGGCCAGAGAGCGAAAAGAGAAGTCCGAATTTGGCGCATATCTTGCGCAAGCAATCAGCGATGCAAAGATGGTGCAATCGGACTTCTATACTGCCGTCGGGATCAAAAAGCCCTATTTCTACGACATTCTGACTGGCAAAACCAATCCCCCGCCAAGAGTAACCCTTGAAAAAATGCTCGATGTCCTTGAGGAAAAGCTTCCCGCCGATGACCATCGTCGCAGCACTTTCTTTAACCTGGCCGCCAAATGCAGACAGGAGATTCCCGTGGATATCAACGATCTGATCAAAGATCATCCTGAACAATGGGACAACATCCGCAGAGAGCTGACAAAAATGCTCAGCGCACAAAGATAGGAGCGTACATTATGGCTGCAATTCATGATTTGATTAACCAGATACAGGATCCTGCGCTCCGCGCAAAGATTGAACAGGAAGTTGATAAGCTGACCAAGCAGAAGAAATTCGGTCTTGTGTTTGAGGAGCATCTTCCGGAATGTACCCCTCTGTACGATATCCCTGTCAGAAAGGGGCTAAAGGTCTCCGTCCGTGACGGAAAGGCCAATGAAACATATACTGTTCTGAAAGTGACCGACGGCAGAGCTGTTTGTCTCCCAAAAGACGGGGCAGAGGCTGTTGAGTTCGATGTGGCCGACCTTGTCACCTCCTCACGTCC